>WNFC01003906.1_pt1 | contig 16214 bp, 14 predicted proteins | sample 5400541 | NCBI WGS metagenome assembly WNFC01 (sample SAMN13153342, study PRJNA577476) | soil metagenome | isolation source: 120 cm saprolite under Douglas fir tree site 2 hole 2 replicate 1 | place: USA:California | collected 2015-04-18
GAACGCGGACAGCGGGATCTTCGAGGTTGATACCCGCAAGGGCAGCCAGTCCATTTCCATTACAGTGCGGCGGACGGGCGAGGACGTGCACACAGACAAGTCCGCGGTAGCCTCGGTTTCAATCAATCAACTGAAGGTTCCCAGCAACGCCAAGAGCCAGTTCGATAAGGCCAGCCAGTTGATGGCTAAGGCGGATTGGAGTGGAGCGATTGGACGGCTGAACCAGGCCATCACGATCTATCCCGCCTACACCGGAGCCTACAACAACCTCGCAGTCGCCTATGCGAAGCTCTCTGACTGGAACCACGAGCGCGAGGCGTTGCAGAAAGCCACGGCTCTGGATGATCACTTTGTTCCGGCATTCGTCAATCTGGCTCGTTTGGAGATGAGAGAACGCAATTATCAGGCCGCTGAGGAGTTGTTAGGCAAGGCCACCGCTGTCGATCCATCGAACGCGGAGACGCTGACGCTGCTGTGTCAGAACCAGCTTTTGGACAAACACTACGACGCGGCGGTCTCCACTGCTCACCAGGTACATGCCATGCCGCATAAGGCGTTCGCGGTTGTGCACTACATCGCGGCGCGGGCTTTCCAGCATCAGGATCGGACCTCTGATGCGATTGTTGAATTCAAGACTCTTCTGGAGGAAGAGCCGTCAGGGCCGCGGGCCGACGCGGTGCGGAAAGAGCTGGCGGACATGGAGAGCAAGGCGCATTAAGGCTTTCGGGGGCGTGCGGGGCTCGGCTCAAACCCTCGGCGGTTTTTCGGTGGCAGCGGTTAGTCTCTGCCGAAACGCACAGCTTGAGCGACCGTGGAAGAGCGGCCATTCATGGCCGCGTTGGCGAGCATGTCGGTACCGCCCTTCAGGGCGAGCGCGGCTGAAGCCCGGCCAATTAGGGGTCCGCCAGAACGCGGCGCTAAAGCACCGCTCTTCCACCAACCTCAATCATCCGAACATCGGGTAGTGACTGGCGGCGGCCATGAAGAACAGCATTGGAATTGAAAGGAAGGCGTTGGTTCGCGAGGCCAGGAAGGCCATCCGGGCCATGCGCTTGGATTCGGGCGGAATTGTGGCCCCGGTTTCGGCGTTAGCCCTAGTCCAGCCGATGACGCGCTTCTGGATGCGCCAAATCACGCCCCAGACATTCAGCATCATCATCCAACCTAAGCCGCCGCCAATGCCAATGGAGAGCAGGCGATTGCTCTCCCATCCGTGCGTATTCAGGTGCAGGAAGACGTGGGCTGCGAAGACGACGATGACCGCGACGAGGATGGCCAGCACCCAGCCTTTGTCCAATATGCCCTTGCCAGGCAGCAGCAGGGCGTACAGGATGCCCCAGGTCGCGGTCCAGATCAGAAGAAAGCTCACTAGCGCGGTTGTGGGAGCCTCGCCCGCGTTGCGCGCGTCTGTGGCGACGATCTGCCCCCAATAGGCCAACCCGGCGAGCACGGTGACCACAGCGCTCCAGCGGAACCACCACAGGGCGCGCAGCATCAGGCCGGGCATGATCTTGCCCTTCGTGGCAGCGTCGAGTTCCTTCATGAAAGGAACGTTCACCAGGTTGAAGAAATACAGCAGCCCGACCCAGGTGACGCCGGCGAGCAGGTGGACCCAGCGCAGCAGCATCAAGAAGTTGGTCTGGGCGTCTTGAGGAAGCGAAAAGCCGGTAGAAACGAAAGCCATGGGCAAAGTCCTCCGGATGAATTTGCGACGCGGAAACTGTACAGGAAAGTGGGGGGAAGGGCAAAAGGGCGGGCTTCGGCCTGTGGCTCCAGGCTTGCCGCGCTGGCCTACGTGCAGTGGTGTGGTGCGCAAGCGAAAGCAGGTTCCTCGCCGCCTGCGGCGGTTCGGAATGACAGTTTGATTGATAGGGACGATCTGAACGCCTGAAGCCTGTTCCTACTTCAGCGCATTGAGCCGTGCGCTCAGGCGGGACTTGTAACGGGCGGCCGTGTTCTTGTGGAGGACGCCTTTTTGAATCGCTTTGTCGAGGGCGGAAACGGTCTTGCGAAAAATCTGCTGGGCGGACGCCTTGTCGCCTTTGGCCAGGGCTTCGCGCAGGCCACGGAGTTCGGAGCGCAGGCGCGAACTGTTGCTGCGGTTCCGCACAGTGCGGGTTTCGGTTTGACGGGCGCGCTTCAACGCAGAAAAATGGTTTGCCATCGCAGGTGAATGCCTTTAACGAAAGATTTCCAGCAGAGCAATGTCCCGTGGGGGACATCCCGGCAGGTGTTGAATAACCTATTTTACGAGAATGAGTTGCGCCGGTCAATCGGCGATTGATCGGGCAGCATAGCAGATATGACCACGATCGTGCTGCTCACCATCTCGAACATCTTTATGACTTTTGCCTGGTACGGCCACCTGAAGTACCGGCAGACGCCGCTGCCCAAGGTGATATTCATCAGCTGGCTCATTGCCTCGATGGAGTACGGTTTTCAGGTGCCGGCAAACCGCATCGGTTCGTACGAGTTCACGACGGCGCAGTTGAAGACGATCCAGGAAGTGATCACTCTAGCCGTGTTTTCTGCAGTATTTAAAAGAATCGCTCAAGTGGAACTACCTGGTGGGATTCGCGATGATGGTGGGAGCGGTTTTCGTAATCTTTAAGAAGTGGTGAGTTGTCGGCCATGTTTTACAACGAAGATCTTGCATACATTCACGATCAGGGATTCACAGACGTGGCACGAAACGCCTCGCGGACCGTGCTGGAGTTGCTAAAGGCGCGGAAGATCAAGAAGGGGCTGGTGGTTGATGTGGGCTGCGGCAGCGGAGTTCTTGCCGGGAAACTCACGCGAGCAGGCTATGACGCGCTCGGAATCGATATGTCTGAGGCAATGTTGAGTCTGGCGCGAAAGCGCGCGCCCTTGGCCCAATTCAAGCAAGGATCTTTGTTTCAGTTTCAGACAAACTTGCCGGACTGCGTTGCGGTCTGTGCCATTGGAGAGGGTGTGAATTACCTGTTTCACCGCAGAGGCACAACTCAGCTCGCGGGATTCTTTCGCCGTGTGCACGGCACGCTCAGCCTGGACGGAGTGTTTGTGTTTGATATCGCGGCGTCTGGGCGAGCATCCAAGCGGTCTTCGCTGCATTTTGAGGGCAAGGATTGGGCCATCCTGGTGAACAAAGAAGAAGACGCCCGCCGGAAGATATTGACACGAAGAATGACGATCTTCCGTAGAGTCGGTCGCCTCTATCGCAGGAGCGAAGAAGTGCATAGGCAAAGGCTCTATTCTGCGGCGCGAATCGTGGAGGCGCTCAAGGCCGCTGGTTTCCAGGTGACCCGGCTACGGGGATACGGCAAGGAACGGTTTGCGCCAGGACGCGCCGGATTTGTAGCACGCAAGTTTCGCTGAAATCAGCCAGTTACTCTGGTTGACGGTCACCTTCCCGAGGGGTACGCTTTTAACAGAACTGTTATCTGCCCACTCCATGCGGCGAAGTACAATCCGAAGAAGGATGCTGAACAACGGCAACTCCTCGAACTTCCAAATGACATCTAAAGACGGTGAGAAAAGCTGCGCTTTTGCGCTCAGGGATATCTGCGAATCTGAATGAAGAAAAGTATTGAAATCAGCCCGAACATTGAAACCTTATTCGGCACGCGGGATGAGAATCTGCATGTGCTTGAAGACGGCCTGAATCTGAACATTGATCTTCGCTCCAACGCGGTCGAACTGGAAGGGACGCCGCGCGACGTGGCCCGCGCCGAGCAAGTCTTCTCCGATTACGACCAACTGCAGCGCTCCGGACACACCTTCAACAACGGCGACTTGAACAGCATGTTGCGCGTGTTGGTGGCGGACCCAAAGACCACGCTGCGGGGACTAGCCGAAGCCGGCCGCCAGCGCTCGTTTGGACGGCGCACAGTGCAGCCCAAGAGTCTGAATCAGCGCCGCTATCTGGATACCATCGAAACCCACGACATGGTTTTCGGCATCGGCCCGGCCGGTACCGGCAAGACTTATTTGGCGGTAGCGATGGCGATTTCCGCGCTGCTTTCGAAGCGGGTGAACCGTATCATTCTGGCGCGTCCGGCGGTGGAGGCGGGCGAGCGGCTGGGGTTTCTACCAGGAACTTTGCAGGAGAAAATTGATCCTTACCTGCGACCTCTTTATGACGCGCTTTACGACATGCTCGAGCCGGAGAAAGTGGACCGCTATCTGGAGAAGAACGTCATCGAGATTGCGCCCATTGCGTTCATGCGCGGGCGCACGCTGAATGATTCGTTTGTCATTCTGGACGAAGCGCAAAACACAACGTCGGAGCAGATGAAGATGTTCGTGACCCGCCTGGGATTCAATTCCAAGGCGGTCATCACCGGGGACGTGACCCAGATTGATCTGCCCAGCGCGCGCCGCAGCGGTTTGCTGGAAGCGATGGACGTGCTCAAGAATGTGCAGGGACTGTCCTTTGTGTATTTCGACGAGTCCGATGTGGTGCGGCATCATCTGGTACAGCGCATCGTCCGCGCCTATGACGAGCACAAGACCCGGGTCGCCGAGGAGCAGATGTTGCTGCTCGACGCCAAAGGCGCCGCGAACGGGCACGGCGTTCCCGCGATGGAGCAGCATGGCAATGCGCCGGTGAGCGAAGAAGCGGCAAAATAAAGCACGTTGCTTGGGAGGGCGGCGAAGTGGCCGTCCCTTTTGCTTTTTGGATATTTGCTTTTTGGGATTAACAAGATCACCGAAATGGAGTCGACCATCATTTTCAAGCGGCCGGTCAGCGGGCTGAGCCAGCGGGCACTGACGCAGTTCGTTGTGCAAGCCTGCCGGGCGGCAGGGCTGAAAGGGAGCGTGACCGTGATGGTGACTCACAGCCGAGAGATGCGTTCGCTGAACGCGCGTTTCCGCGGCAAAAATTATCCCACGGATGTGTTGTCATTTCCCCCGCCGGCTCTCGACGTCGGCTTTGCGGGAGACGTCGCCGTCTCGCTCGACATTGCAACTCGTAACGCGCGTTCCCTGGGGCATTCCATTGGTCAGGAAGTTCAGGTTCTCGTCCTGCACGGGATTCTGCACCTTGCGGGGTATGATCATGAAGGCGACTTGGGTGAAATGGCGGAGAAGGAGCAGCGACTGCGGCGGCGGTTCAGGCTTCCCACCGGACTGACGGAGCGAGTCCACAGCCGACGGCAACCCAAAGGCGCCAGTCCTGCCCGGCCGGCACGATCACGCACATGAATTATGCGATTACAGTCACGCTACTGGGGCTGCTGGCACTGCTGACCCTGTCTTCTTACGTTGAGCGAGTCTATGCCGAGATCGGCAAATTTCTGTCGCGCGAATTTCAAGACAATATTGACGCTTTTGAGCAACAGGTCGAGCCACAGCTGAACGTGAGCCGGTCGCGGGCGTCGCTCTCTATGTCGGTGCTGACGCCGCTGCTCATGGCGGCGATTGCGATGACGGTTGGGTTCGGCGTGTTTCGGGAAGGCGCATGGGCAGGGGAGGAGATCCTCGAAGCTGCACTGGGACTGATTCTGATCGTGATCGTTTTTAATCGCTTCCTGCCTTTCGTTTTCTTCTCGCGCACCAAAGGCGAGTGGCTGACGCGATGGGTGCTGCTGTTGCGGGTGCTCATCTATCTGGTGCTGCCGGTCACGCTGATTCTGGGTTTTCTGCAATCGGTGACGGCGCTGACGCGGGAACACTCTGACCAGCAGCCGGAAACCCAGGCCGAGGCGGTGGATGCGTTGATCGAGGCCGGGCGGGAAGAAGGCATTCTGGATGAGAGCAATCGCGACCTGATCCAATCGGTGGTGCAGTTCAGCGAGAAGACGGTGCGCGAGGCCATGAAGCCGCGTCCGGAGATGGTGACTGTGGCCGCGGACACCAGCGTGGAGCGATTCATCGAGTTGTTGCGAGTGAAACCGTTCTCCCGCGTGCCGGTTTTCGAGGGCAGTATTGACAACATTGTGGGCATCGTCTTCGCACAGGATGTGCTGCAAGTGCGGGATTCCGAAGCCCACAGCCGGACGGTTGATTCGCTCATGCGGAAGGATGTTTACTTCGTTCCTGAGACCAAACTGGGCAGCGACTTGCTTCGCGAGATGCAGAAGAACAAAGTCCGCATTGCGATTGTGATTGACGAATACGGAGGAGTCGCGGGCCTGGTGACCATCGAAGACCTGGTCGAGGAGATCGTCGGCGAGATCAGCGATGAGCATGAACCGGCGCAGGTAGTGCGCGAAAGCGACACGTCTTATGTGGTGCACGGCAACATGGATGTGGACCGCCTGGAGGAATTACTGGGGGTGCGGCCCGACCGCAAAGGCGCGGCCACGGTGGCTGGTCTGGTAAGTGAACTGGCCGGACGCATCCCGAAAAAGGGTGAAGTTATTGAAGAAGACGGACTGCGCCTGGAAGTTTTGCAGGCGAGTGACCGGCGGGTGGAGCGCGTACGGGTTTCAGTGGCGCATCCCGAACAGATGAAACTGATATAGCCCTATGTCCTTCCGCTCTGGTTTTGTGTGCATCCTCGGACGTCCTAACGCAGGCAAATCCACGCTGCTGAATGCGCTCGCCGGCGAAAAACTGGCGATTGTGAGTCCCAAGCCGCAGACCACGCGCACGCGGGTGCTGGGAGTGATCCACGTCCCCAAAAAAAAGGGCAGAGCGGGAGCGCAGGTGGTGTTGATAGATACACCCGGCGTACACCGTGCCGACAGTTCTTTGGGGCGGAAGATGATGGGCGACGTGCGCGAAGCTCTGAACGGATGCGACTTGGTATTGATGATCGTGGATGCCGCCAGAAAGTCCGATCCGGCCGATCAGTTGTTGGTGAGTCTGGTGAAGCAGAGCAAGACTCCGGCTTTTCTCCTGCCCAACAAGATTGATCTGCTGGGCGCGGAGAAACATAAGTTGCTTCCAATCATCGAGCAGTATTCAAAACAGCATGGCTTCCGGGAGATCATCCCGATTTCAGCCCGGAAACGCGAAGGCCTGGATGTGCTGTTGGATAAGCTGATTGCGGCACTGCCCGAAGGCCCGCACTATTTCCCCGAGGATCAAATTACCGATCAACCGGTTCGGTTCATGGCGGCGGAACTGATTCGCGAGCAACTGCTGATGGCGACCAGCGAAGAAGTGCCGCACTCAGTGACGGTGGTGGTCGAGCAATTCGAGGAAGGTGCGAAACTTACGCGGATTGCGGCAGCGATATTCTGCGAACGAGAGAGTCAGAAAGGGATCCTGATTGGCCGGCAGGGGCAAATGCTGAAAAAGATCGGGACCGCGGCGCGGTTGGAGATCGAACGCATGGTTGGCACCAAAGTGTTCCTTGAGTTATTCGTGAAGGTGCAGCCGAAGTGGCGTGAGTCGCGCGCGTTTGTTGAGGAGATGGATTGGCGCAGGCAGTTGGAACATCTGGTGACGGCAGAGAAAGCTTGAGCCTTGCCTTGGGACACTGCCGTCCCTGAAGGGACTCGGCTCATTTGGCTGCAGCTTTCCCGGCACTCCCGTGCCAGGCTTTCACCTGCCGCCGCTTGGCGGCTGGGGCGTTTTCCCTCCTCTGGCGGCGGTGATGGCGCAAGCAGAAAGCAGGTTCCTCTCCGCCTGCGGCGGTTCGGAATGACAAGGCTTAAAATGTTGGCTCGGGCCCGAGAACCTGATCCTCCTACTCCTTCACTGCGATTCCCAGAGCTTTCATTTTCCGGTACAAGTGACTGCGCTCGAGTCCTAGGACTTCGGCGGTGCGGCTGATGTTTCCGTGGTTGTCGTCGAGTTTTTTCAGGATGTAGTCGCGTTCGTAGGCGGTTCGGGCCTGGTGCAAAGTCAAGAAATCGCCTCCCGCGCGGCGGCTGCCATCGCGATAGACCAGTGGCGGGAGATGTTTGCGCTCGAAGCGGGTGGTGGTGGGATTCATGATCACAATGCGCTCGATCACATTGCGCAGTTCGCGTACGTTGCCTGGCCAGGAGTAGCGCATCAGGGTCTCAATCGCGTCATCGGTGATTTCGCGCGGCCGGCGGCCATACTGGCCGGAAAATTCTCTCAGGAAGTGGCGGGCCAACAGCGGGATATCTTCTTTGCGTTCGCGCAGTGGCGGGACAGAAAAGGGGATTACGTTGAGGCGGTAGAAAAGGTCTTCGCGAAAATTTCCCCGCGAGATTTCTTCTTCCAGATCCTTGTTGGTGGAGGCGATCACGCGAGTGTCCACGGTGACCGGTTCGTCGCTGCCCACGGGGGTGAAGTTCTGTTCTTCGAGCGTGCGCAGGACTTTGGATTGGGTTTTCAGACTCATGTCACCGACTTCGTCGAGGAAAAGCGTACCTCCGTGCGCCTTAAGAAACTTGCCTTCCTTGTCCGCAGCCGCCGGGAAAGAGCCACGGCGATGACCGAACAGCTCGCTCTCGATCAAGTCTTCAGGAATGGCGGCGCAATTCACTTCGACGAACATTTCGTCCTTGCGCGGACTCTGCGAGTGGATGGCCTGCGCGACGAGTTCCTTGCCCGTCCCAGATTCACCGAAGATGAGGACACGGCCGTTGGTCGGGGCCATGAGCTGGATTTGTTGCCGGAGGGCTTTCATGGGAATGCTCTCGCCGACGATCACGCTTCTGGGCGCAAGCTGCCTTTTCAGGTCGCGGTTTTCCAGGCGCAGTTTCTTGGCGTCCACCGCGTGCTTGACCAGCATGAGAGTTTTGTCCACGGAAAGCGGTTTTTCCAGGAAGTCGAAGGCGCCAAGTTTGGTGGCGCGGACCGCGGTTTCAATGGTGGCGTGCCCGGAGATGATGATGACCTCGGGAGCATCCGCTAGCGCGCGAATTTGTTCCAGCGTGTTGAGGCCATCCATGCCAGGCAGCCAGATATCGAGCAGAATAACATCAGCAGATTGCTTGGCCAGCCATTCCAGGCAGGCTTCGCCGCTGCCGGCGGCGGCAGTTTTGTAACCCTCGTCTTCGAGCACGCCCTGCAGAGACTCGCGAATGGCAGACTCGTCGTCAACGATCAACACACTAGGCATAGGAAGGGCTGGCCGGTGCGGCAACTGCATCCAGGATTGGCAACTCAATCACAAAGCGGGCGCCCACGGGCCGGTTTTCTTCGACCCGAATCGAGCCGTGATGGTCCTCGACGATCCGGCTGACAATGGCGAGGCCCAGTCCAGTACCGCGCTCCTTGGTGGAAAAGTACGGCAGGAACAGGCGTTCTTTCGATTCATGGGTAACCCCCTGGCCACTGTCGGCAACGCTGATTTCAACTGCATCGCGGCTGGCAACCAGGGTAGTGGAAATCTCGATTTCCTTGAGCAGAGAGCCTTGCATAGCCTCAGCGGCGTTGTCTATCAGATTGGCAATGGCCCGCTTGATGGCGTGGGGATCGGCCATCACCTTGGGCAGGCTTTCGGAGAACAGAGTACGCACCTTGATTCCGTCCAGCCGTCCGTTGAACATGGAAAGTGCGCTCTCGGCGATGGTATTGATGTCCGCGGGCTGGGGCTGCGACGCGGGAAAGCTGGCCAGAGTTGAGAACTCGTTGACCAGGGTGCGCACCGTGTCCACGGCGCTGCTAATGGTCTCCGCGCAACTGCGCACTACCTCGACGGAAGCCGGGTCAATCGCGGCTCCACGATCAAGGTGGCGCAAAATGCGTTCCGCCGAAAGTGCAATGGGAGTAAGCGGATTCTTGATTTCGTGGGCCACACGGCGGGCCACTTCGCGCCACGCCGCCTGCTTTTGCGCGCGCAGCAGGTCCGACAGATCCTCAAACACCAGCACGTAACCCAGGCGTTGAGTCTGGTGCTGCAGGGTGGCGACGGTTACGGCTACGTTCAATCGCGTGCGTTGCAGGGAGAACTGCATCTGGGTGGTGGTTACGCTCATGCGATCGGCGCGGCGGAGAAGCGGGTCAAGCTCGGCGAGAACCTCGGCAGGGAACAGGTCGCGTAAAGACGCGGTGAGAAGCGCGGCCGTCAGTCGCGCCGGCTCGTCGGACGGCTTGAACATGCGCATGAACGCCTCGTTCACGTGGGTGACATGCAGTCCGGCGTCGAGAGAAAGCACTCCGGTGGGAATGCTTTCGAGAATGGTTTCGATGTGTTGCCGCCGCTGATCCAGTTCCGAGTTGGCGGCGCTCAGCTCGCGGCTGGACGCTTCAATCTGGTAGCGGCTGGTTTGCAACTCCTCCGCCATTTGATTGAAGGAGCGCACCAGGTCGCCGAGTTCATCGGCGGCTGGCACCTCAACCCGGTAATCTAGGTTTCCGCGAGAGATTTCCTGTGTGGCCTCAGCCAGAGCGACCACCGGGCGGGTGACCAGCCGGGAAAGAAACAGCGCCAGCCACATGCTGGCAAACAAAACCATTCCGGTGAGCAGCCAAAGGACGACCATATATTGCCGCCGTACCTGGCGGCGGTTGAGCGCCAAGTCAAGGTAACGCTGCTGGCTCGCGGCCAGCTTTTTTTGGCCCTCAGCGAAGTTCTTGGGCAAGGGCATTGCGACTAGGATTTCTCCCTGGCTTCCCACGGGCGCGCTACCCAGAATGTACCCAATCCCGTTCCACTGGATGCTCTGTGGCCGGTCTGACGTGATGGGCTGGAGAGGAAGGCTAGGCTTCAAGAGCGGCCATGCGGCGGGTACACCGAAACTGGCTTCGGCGTTTCCCGATTCAATCGCGATTGCGAAACCGCCTTGCAGGGTGGACTCGTGCATGCGGAACTGAGTGAGAACGCCAGCGAAGCTGTGTCCTTCAAAAGCGTGTTGGGTTTCAGGCGCAGAGGCAATCGCGATCGCTTCAGCATGTGCGTTTTCGGCAGCATACTTAGACAGCAGGCTCGCCATGAGCGCAGTGTCTTGCCTCACTTCCTCTACAGGAGTTGAGAACCACTTGTCGATGGAGCGGTTCATCAGTCCGTAGGCGAACCAGAACATTACGATGACAGGAAGAAAGGACAGCAGGAGACTTCCCACCACAAGCCGGGTGCGAAACTTGGAGCCCAGGACGCCTAGCCGCCGTTCGGCAAATAACTTTAGCAAATTGCGCCAAAGCACGAAGGTGAGTACCACAAACAGCAGGAATACGATCAGAGAAAGCGCGACCAGGAACACGGTTTGCTGGTTGGTGGATGGATTGATGAATGGCAGATCGAAGGACTGTTCGGAAAGCAAGATCCCGAACAGCACCAGGCTCACCGCGGTCAAAATAATGATCAGCTTTTTTCGGCTGGGGCCAGAGCGGATTGGATTGCCAGAAGCCATCGTCAAAAACTTCATCTGCCCGAGAAGCGCATTGTCGAACGTCAATTATAAGCCGGGAATGACCGGGACCTGGGGCAGAAGCCGCCGGAGTGGGCACTGTTCGCATTGCGCAGCAGATTTTAAACAGTAGTTCTTTCCGACACCGACCAGCAGTCCGTGCATTTCGTTGAAGACCTGGGCCACTGGCGAACGGGAGGACAGGCTCATGCGTGAAGGCGGGTGGGCGGCGCCTTCTGCGACGCCACCGGCGTAGTTGCCGGGCTGCAGCGAGGCCAGACTCTTCTCGAAAAGCATTCGGAACTCTTCGTAGTTCGCGGTTTCCGGCAGGATGGCGTGACGAGCGGCGATTCGTCTCGTGTAAGCATCAACCACAAAGATGGGGTGCTGGCTGGCGTAGAGCAAGATGGAGTCCGCGGTCTCTGGCCCGACCCCGTTCAGCAAAAGCAGTTTGTGCCTCAGTTCGAGAGTCGGCTGGCGGAACATCCGGGTAAGCGAGCCGCCGTAGTTCCGATCAAGGAAATTCACGAAAGTCTTCAGCCTCCGGGCCTTCTGGCGGAAGTATCCCGAGGAGCGGACCAGTTTCTCCAGTTTGGCAACCGGAGTATTGCGGATCCCGGCTACGGTCAGCAACCGCGCGGTGCGGAGTTGTTTCAGCGCGAGTTCCACGTTGGTCCAACTCGTGCTTTGGGTGAGATAGGCGCCAACGATCACCTCGAAGGGGGTACTTGCCGGCCACCAGTGCTGGCGCCCCCAAGCCTGCGAGAGCGTGGAGTAGATTTCGGCGACTCGCGCTTCCGGGGAGGCTCTCTGCATCGCGGTATCAGTTTAAGCGGTCTGGCCCTGGAGTGCCTAAAGGACATGACCCTCGAAGCAAATGACTGGAAAAGAGCGGCCTTCCGCCGTTATTCGCGGAGCATTGCAGGACGGCGTGGGTACAAGCACCAACGTTACTTTTGCAGTTACTCAATCAAGGTGACAATTTGTGTCACGGCGAATTTGTGTCACTTCGCTTCAGAATTGGGCACATTTCTGCTTGCCGGGCCAAAAGCCCGGTGGTGGCTTTCAGCGGTATCAGACAGGAGATCGAGGCATGTCCCAGAGACTGGGCGACCTTCTTGTAAAAGAGAAGATCATCACCCCAGAACAGTTGCAGCAGGCGATCAAGGTGCAGAAGGAAAGCAACTGCCGCCTGGGCAGCGCATTGGTGAAACTCAATCTCCTCAGCGATGAGGATGTCACCAATTTTCTTTCCCGCCAGTATGGAGTTCCAGCGATCAATCTTTCTTACTTCGAGATTGATGCTTCCGTAGTCAAGCTGATTCCTTACGAGACTGCCAAGCGTTATCAGATTCTGCCGCTGAGCCGGGTGGGGGCTTCGCTCACCATCGCCATGGTTGATCCCACGAATGTGTTCGCCATGGACGATATCAAGTTCATGACCGGCTTCAACATCGAGCCGGTAGTGGCTTCGGAAAGCTCTATTCTCGACGGAATAGAAAAGGCCTACGGTACCACTAAAGAAGAGGATCTTGAGCAGGTCATGCAGTCCATGTCGGACATGGACGAAGCCGACGTGGAGCTGCAAGCCGATGCCGAAGAGTTGGCGCTGGCTGATCTGGAGAAAGCCGCCGACGAAGCGCCAATCGTAAAGCTGGTGAACCTGGTTCTCACCGATGCGGTCAAGCGGGGCGCCAGCGACATTCACATCGAGCCGTACGAAAAAGAATTTCGAGTTCGCTTCCGTATTGACGGCGTATTGCAGTCCATCATGTCGCCTCCGGTCAAGCTGAAAGATGCAATCACGTCGCGTTTGAAGATCATGGCCAAGCTGGACATCAGCGAGAAGCGGTTGCCGCAAGACGGCCGCATCATGCTGAAGATGCACATCGGCGGAAAGAAGAAGCAACTCGATTTCCGCGTGAGTACGCTGCCGACGTTGTGGGGAGAGAAGATCGTGCTCCGGCTGCTGGACAAAGAAAACCTGCGGCTGGATATGACCAAGCTGGGTTTCGAGCAGGAGTCGCTGACCAAATTCGAGAAGGCGATCTTGAAACCGTACGGGATGGTGCTGGTAACGGGGCCGACCGGTTCGGGAAAAACCAATACGCTGTATTCGTCCATTGCCCGCTTGAACACTCCGGACACCAACATTATGACCGCGGAAGATCCGGTCGAGTTTCAGTTGGGCGGGGTCAACCAGGTACAGATGAAGGAGCAGATCGGCTTGAACTTTGCCGCGGCCCTGCGCGCGTTTTTGCGGCAGGACCCGAACATTATTCTGGTCGGCGAAATCCGCGACTTTGAAACTGCGGAAATCGCCATTAAGGCCGCCCTTACCGGACACCTGGTGCTTTCCACGCTGCACACCAACGGCGCGCCGGAAACCATCACCCGTCTGATGAACATGGGCATTGAGCCGTTCCTGGTGGCAACATCGGTGCACCTTATCTGCGCCCAGCGGCTGGTGCGAAGGATCTGCAAAGACTGCGTGGAGACCGTCGAAGTGCCGGTGCAGACGCTGATCGAAGAAGGGTTCACGCCGGAAGAGGCCAAAACAATCAAGATCCAAAAGGGCAAAGGTTGTGGGGTCTGCAACAACACCGGATACAAGGGACGCTGCGGTCTCTACGAAGTAATGGAAGTGGATGATGAGATCAAAGAATTGGTTCTGGTGGGCGCGTCTGCAGTTGAGCTGAAGAAGAAAGCGATTGAGCGCGGAATGATCACCTTGCGGCGTAGCGGTCTGATCAAAGTGGCCGCAGGAATGACTACGCTCGAGGAAGTTGCGCGCGAAACGATTCACTAGGCAAGTGGGCGGTAAGCGAAATTTGAAAGAAGGAAAACAAAGTTATGTCGCTTTCATTGAGTGATCTGTTGAAACGAATGCTGGAGATGAGCGGAAGCGATCTCCACATCACCACCAACTCGCCGCCGCAGGTTCGCGTACACGGACATTTGGTCCCGCTCGATTTGCCGCAGATGACGCCGGCGGAAACCAAGCAGTTGGCCTACAGCGTGATGACTGACTCGCAAAAGCACCGCTTCGAAGAGCATCTGGAGCTGGACTTTTCGTTTGGTTTGAAGGGCCTTGCCCGCTTCCGCGCCAACGTGTTCAATCAGCGCGGCGCCACTTCGGCTGTATTCCGCGTGATTCCATTTGAGATCAAGAATTTCAACCAGCTCGGACTGGCTCCCGTGGTCGCAAAGCTGTGCGAGAAGCCGCGTGGACTAGTGCTGGTCACAGGACCTACGGGTTCGGGGAAATCCACGACGCTGGCTTCGATGATTGACAAGATCAACTCCGAACGCCACGACCACATTCTGACCATCGAGGACCCGATCGAGTTTGTTCACATGAACAAGAATTGCGTGGTCAACCAGCGTGAAATACACGCCGACACTAAGAGCTTTACCGACGCTTTGCGGGCCGCACTTCGCGAGGACCCCGATGTGGTGCTGATCGGCGAAATGCGAGATCTGGAGACTATCGAATCGGCGCTGCGTATCGCTGAAACCGGCCACCTCACCTTCGGGACGCTGCACACGAACTCGGCGTCTTCGACCATCAACCGAATTATTGACGTCTTCCCGGCACACCAGCAGTCGCAGATTCGGGCGCAGTTATCGTTGGTGCTGGAAGGGATCATGTGTCAGAGCCTGTTGCCGACGGCGAATGGCAAGGGACGGGCGATGGCCATGGAAATTCTGATTCCCAATGCCGCCGTGCGCAACCTGATCCGCGAGGACAAGATTCACCAGATTTACTCGGCCATGCAATCCGGACAGGACAAATACGGAATGCAGACTTTCAATCAGTCGCTGGCTTCGCTGTTTTTCCAGAAGCAGATCACGCTGGAAGTTGCCATGGCGCGGTCCAGCAACCAGGACGAACTGCAGGAAATGATTAACCGGGGCGCAAGCCTGGCGGGCAGGCAAGGAGTCGGGACTGCGGCCAGGAGCACAGCCACAGGTAAGCATTAAGGTTCAGGTACGAGTTCAGGAGCACAGGTAAAGAGAGGAAACCATGCCAGTCTTCACATTTTCGGGAAAGAACACCGCGGGCGAGAAGGTAACCGGCGAACGCATGGCCGCAAACAAGCAGGTGCTGGCCACGCAACTTCGGCGCGAGCAGATCGGTTCGCCAACCATCCGGGAGAAGGGGAAAGAGTTTGCCCTTCCCATATTCGGCTCGACCAAAGTCAAGACCAAGGAGATTGCCATCTTCTTCCGGCAATTTTCGGTCATGATCGATGCCGGCCTGCCACTAGTGCAGTGTCTGGAGATCCTGGCGGCCAACCAGGAGAATGTGGCCTTCCAGAAGACGCTCACCGGGGTCCGCACCACGGTGGAAGGCGGTTCCACCCTGGCGAACGCCATGCGCCTCTATCCGAAGGTCTTCGATGACCTGACGACAAACATGATGGAAGCCGGCGAAACGGGCGGCATTCTGGACATTATTCTCCAGCGCCTGGCGGCTTACGTCGAAAAGGCAGTGAAGCTGAAGTCCGCGGTGAAGTCGGCGCTGATTTACCCGGTCGCGGTAGTTTCGATGGCGATCTTGGTGGTGGGTGCACTGCTCAAATGGGTGGTGCCAATCTTCTCCAACCTGTTTGCTGGACTGGGCGTTTCGCTTCCTCTGCCGACGCGAATCGTCATGGGCCTGAGCGCCTTTGTCGGCCAATTCTGGTGGTTTTTCATTGTCGGAGCGGTAGGCCTGGTGTTCGGCATCAAGCAGATCCGCAAGGACCCGCGCGGCAAATACTGGATGGATTACGGGATGCTGAAACTGCCGATCATTGGCATACTGCTCCGGAAAATTGCGGTGGCGCGGTTTACTCGTACCCTGGGCACTCTGATTACTTCGGGTGTGCCGATTCTCGAGGGCCTGAGCATTACCGCTCGGACCTCCGGCAATGCAGTGCTGGAAGAAGCGCTGATGAAGGTGCGCAAAGCGATTGAAGAGGGTCGCACCATCGTGGACCCGCTTCGCGAATGCGGCGTCTTCCCCAA
>WNFC01018318.1_pt1 | contig 16211 bp, 26 predicted proteins | sample 5400541 | NCBI WGS metagenome assembly WNFC01 (sample SAMN13153342, study PRJNA577476) | soil metagenome | isolation source: 120 cm saprolite under Douglas fir tree site 2 hole 2 replicate 1 | place: USA:California | collected 2015-04-18
CACCCCTGACCCCAAAGGCGTCGTCATCCGCGTCACCTTTGACAGCGAACCGACGCACTCCATCGAGCAGCAGCAAGGAGGGTGGCAGGCAATTCTCAACAATTTCGCCCGCCATGTTGAAACCAATCAAAAGAAATCGTGAGTATGTGTCGGAGGGCGGTCAATGTTACCTTCATTGCTTTAATCCCTGTCAAAATTTGCCACGCCGACCGACATGCAGGAGTTTAGACGCCCCGGCGAACTGAGTCCGCTTTGCCCCGAAAGCCGACAAGTTATTGCATCGCAACGCAATGACGCGAAGTGCCATTAGCGGCTCAACGCAGGGTGACGTGCAGAGCATCTCTCGGTTCCGACGGTGAAATTGATCGCGATCGATGGAACGGCCGCACGCGCGTCGCGTTGCCTCAGGCGCGGGTCCAGCAAGTTTAGCCTCTGGCGGGGGAACAACAGCCTGAGGAGGCTCCACGATGAGGAAGATTTTAGGCATCGCTGCGGTCGCCATATCGCTGACAAGCGGCGCGACCGTTGTGCTGGCGCAATCCAGTCGGAATCTGATGGAGGTCACCGGCACGGAGGCGAACCGCGTACAGACCCAGTACGGTCGCTATACCCCTGGGTCTCGCGGGTATGCGTACTCGCCGCGCTTGCACCGCCGATGGCATTGGTCTCACCGGCATTGGTGATTTGTCGGAACGGCTTACAAAGACGATATTGCAATCAACTAATCTCTGTCGCTTATGACCGGTTCGGGTCAATCGCGTCGGATCAACGGAGCCAACGGCTTCGCCGGATGTCCGCTTTACGTCCATAGCGTTCGAATTTCAGCGGCGCAGGAATTGACGCAAAGTGCCAATTGCGACGTAATGCATTGCAGCAAAAGGCACCAGCGCGCAGCAGCGCGAGCCGATGCGGCGGGTAGGCGTGCTGATGACGCTTAGCGCCGGCGACGTGATCGGCCAGACTCGGGTCGCCGCGTTGCTGCAAGGCTTACAGCAAGCAGGTTGGGAGGTCAGGGACGCGCGCTGATGACGCGTCAGCCGTCTGGACAGGCTTCAACGCTAGTAGAATTTCTAATCCGCAGGTCGCAGGTCCGAATCCTGCTCCTGCATGAGAGGCGCGAGCTTGTCGAAGTGCTTTAGCACCAGCGCGATGTTTTCCTTGAACTGAATGGGCTTTACGTTCTTGAGCGCCGCCTCAAGCTGCGCCAGGCCCTCTCTCTTTTCCGCCTCCGGGACGGATTTGTCGGCCTTGAGCGCCGCGATCTCCTTCTTGATCTGTTCGGGCGGCTCGGTGAACTTCTTGGTCTGTGGGTCGATGCCGGACATGATCATCGAGATATTCATCGACACGTCGTCATATTCGGCGAGGCTCGCAAAGCCGTTCTTCTTGGCGACAGCATCAGCCTGCGCCTCTACCTTCGCATCCGGTTTGTCTGAACTCGCGCCTTCGTAAAGCTTCGCCATGTCCTTGGAGGCGGCTGTCAAGCCCTGAATATGCTTCTCGGTGAGTTTGATCTGCTTCACCTCCTGCGCAGTGGCCGCGCCGGGATCAAACAGAGCGAGAGCCAGAAGCGCCGAGAACAACACACCCAGAAACCCCCGACGCGTGGACACCGCGTATCCGTTTCGAATGAGCGACATGGCATGGTCCTCCATCTCGTTAGATGCTTGCACACCACAATTTTGGCCGCGGCATGACGGCAGCGAAATTACGTTGGCAGGTGAACTACTCACACCCTGAGCCATTCCGTTGCACCTCCGCGACGCCTTTCAGCCGCTCGACACAAGCGGGAACAACCGGGACAGGCAATTCAGGCCCGAGTTTGCATTCACACGTTTGACGAAACCCAGTCGCTCGGATGAGCGCAAGATCAGTCCAATCAAGGCAATCGAGATAAAGTCGTTCTCCGATGGATGATTAGATGGGGGCTTCAGTCACGGCGCCGAGTGAGAAATCGCGATCATGAAACACGTTTTTGCGGCGGTGTTAGCGGCGGCTTGCGTGGTCGAAACGCGAACCGGCCGAGCCCATGGGACCCGCACCGACGCCGACAGCCAAACGGCTGTAGACTCGGTCAACAATGCGTATCTCGCTGCCAAGAATCCGTGGTTGCAGCGCCAGTTCCACACTCCACTCGGGCTCGGCGATCTGCCGTTCGTCGTTGGCCGGGGGCCCGTTGCATGGGAAGGGCTGCCGCCGTTGCAGCCAGACCTCAAGCTCGATGACACCGTCCCGTTCAGGTTATCGCGCAACCACTTCATGATCGAGAAGCGCTACGGGAATTATTATGTGCGCGACCTCTGCAGCACGCTTGGAACGATCGTCAACGGCGAGCCCATCGGCGATTTCCGCGGTGATGATGCGGCACTGCGAGCGGGAGAGAATGAAGTGATTGCCGGCGGTGTGGATTCACCGTTTGTCTTCTCAGTGTTCATAGCTTGAGACGCCGGTTTGGCGGCAGGCTTTGGGTTCCATCCCACACGCTGTCATGCATCTACAAATCATCGAGGCAGGCGGGCGGTTTACCTGGCGGTATGTAGCAAACGGGCCACACTGCTGGGCAATGTGGATCGGGCTGACAGAAAGCCGAGGTGCGCGCGGAACTGACCAAGCGCCTGGATGTTAAGCGTCCAGGTATTCGGGCCCGGGGGGAATGATCGGAATACCGCTCCCGAATATTTTGGATTGATGGGCGTCGCACACGGGCCGCTGCGGAGGCGCCACAGCGGAAAAGGCCGTGCCATTCCCGAGCGACTGCCCGTCGATCGTTCGTTCTTCGTTGCGTTCTGTGGTTGTACCTGTCCATGCCCAGCTCGACGGGGAGAGCGCGTCGTGCAGTCCTGGCCACCGCGCTATGTGCTGGAGCCTCCTTGGCGCACGCGCAGCAGCTGCCCAGCATCGAATCTCTCAGTGAATCCTTTGTGGCCTGTGTGCAGAGCACCTTTGTGCAGCGCCTCGATGACTTCGGTGCGAGCAATTTGCCACAAGCGACCGAACGAGCGTTTCTCGACTGTCAGCTTGAGGAAGATGCCCTCTACACAACTGCAGTTGCCGCGGCACCCGGCAATGCTCAAGCTATCGCCCTGGTCCGTGCCGCGGTCGAACAACTCAAGGCTAAACTGAAGGCGGAATTGCTGGCAGCGCCCCCGACGATGCCCCCAAAAGAATAGCACCAGATACGCGCTCGCTCAGAGCCCATCATGCCAACGGACCATCATCCCCGGCCTATGGCGAAGAGCAGATAGCCGCTGACTGCAAGTTCGCCGAGAAATGGCGACAAGAGTAAGCGATGGAAAAACCGAAGAAGACGCTCAGCGCACAGGACCGGTGATCCTGTTCTGGGTCGCGATCGAAATTGGGGATTCGCATTTGAAGGACGGAAAGCTGAGCGCGGGCGACGGCGGCGCTGAACTTTTCCGTAGTATGGTCACTTTTTTTCGCGGCTCGCGCCCTGAATTCGCCCTGAGGCGGCCGTTGGAATTCCCCACCGGTTCCTTCGGAGGGGGTTTCCATGTCGGGCGAGAATTCCTACTTCTCGCGCTTCTTCGTGAAGTTCGTCGAGGTCAGCGCCGCCGGCCTCGCTACTGCGATCAGCGCCTATCTGCTAGCGCATTTTGCGGGCTGCTGCGGCCGCTGCCGTCAACAAGCAGAGCCCTGCGCCGCAGCAGGATACCGATGCGCCTGTCGCGCAGCCCGCGCGTAAGGCCGCGAAAGACGCAAAAGCGTTGCCGCCGCGCAAGCACACAAAGACCGATACGAGCGAGGCCGAGAAGGAGCCTCGCGGCCAGAAATCGTTGGAAGCCCTGGCCCGGGCCGCACTCGCCAATGTCGACGCCAATCGGCCGGCATCAAATGACGCGCTGATCGAGCCGGGCCTCGCCGACACTCGTTCTGTGCCGGGCGACACACAGCCGCGTCGGGCCAACGTGCCGCCGCGCCACGCCGATGTCGGGCCGCCGCAGCCAGTCGCCGTTCCTCCCAACGCGGCCGGCATCGAGGCGGCGCCGCATGCTGCCGATGTTCAGCCGCAGCCGGTGGAGATCAGTCCGGCGACCGGTGCCGACCTTCAGCCGCGTTCTCCCGACGTCCGGTCCAGTCCGGTGGCCCCTGTCGACATCCAGCGGCGGCCGATCACCGGCGCCGATCCGCTGCCACCGAGAACCAACCCGCCGCTCGAGATTAGCGCGCCCCAGCAGCCGCCTACGGCCGACCAGGACAAGGGCGTGTTCTCCGCCCTCAAGCGGATCCCCGATCTGATGCGCCCCGATCCGCCGGCGCCTATCGGTGAAACGCCGCGTCCGCCCATGCCGGTCGGGCCGGCGTCGCCTGAAATAAAATAAGGGATTTCTCGGCGCGTGTGCCGGCGCGGTCAGCCCGAAGAATTCCTGTTGACCACCCCAAGCTCGAGAAAATGGCCGACGACGCGCTCGAGATGGCCACAGTGAAGCGCGCGCTGACCGGAAGTCGATGTCGTCACCCAGGCGCTCGGCGTTTCGGCCGGGCTCGAAATCATTCTCACGCCGACGCGGTTTTTCTCGCGGGTAGACGGACTTCGCGGAATGGAACGTTGTGGAATGTCGAGCAGCTCCTGTCCGGCGAGCAGATCAACGAGCGCGGGCCCCGCGCCGCGATAAGGCACATGCACGAGGTTCACCCCGGCCATCATCTTGAACAGCTCGCCGGACACATGGGGCGTGCTCCCATTGCCGGGCGACCCATGCTGATTTTGCCCGGATTGGCCTTGGCGTAGGCGATGAACTCGTGAACGCGGAGAAGAAACGCCAGCAGCCCAGCAGCGGGATGTCCCGGCTCTCCGCCCTGCTCACGGACCGCGACTCACGCCGGAACGTATATTGACGACAGGATAAGAAACATGCCGAGAATTGTGTAAACCAGGATGCCCGTGCTGTCCGAAGTCCAGGTCATGACGGTATCTCCGTTCCAAACAACTCGACGTTGTCGCTACGCGGTCTGCGTCAGCGGAATCGAGCGACGTCGGGAACAGGATGTATTTATCGCCTCTGACAAGCATTTGCTCGATCTTGCGATCGCTTTCTCCGGCTTGCGGTAGCCTTCGCGGGGGTGTTGGGTCGGGCGGCACCGACGCGCGCGTGCGGGATGACGGACGGTATTGTCCATGCGCGTCGATGCAGCGCCCGAGAGAGCCAGACCCAATGCACATCGCTCATCGATCCATGACGTACTGTTTCTTCCACTCCTCAGCGCTCATGGGCTCGTCAGAGATGGCATAAATGACGTTACTGTTCTGCGGGCGTTCGTCGAACATTCCGAGGTACTTACCCAGGACCACAAGGGCCGCACGACCGTGCACGCATGGCCGCACGCGAGGCAGCGTGATTGCGGATGGCCGCGTGCCGGGTGGCCCAGCATGGCTTAGATTTTTACTTGCCGCTTTTGTGGCCAGCTTTACGCGCGCGGGAAGAACCACCAAGGCTTCGTCAAGCTACCGCTTCCAATGGGCTTTCGCGTTGGTCAGCGCGTGCGCATTACTTTGGGCGCGGCGGCAAGCGTAACCGTGAACCCGGCCGGTTAAGGAGCCCTGAGGTGGTGTACCAGCGATGCGACAGTCGCATTTACTGGGCCTGGGCCATCATCTCCTCTCGCTGGCATCGGAGGTATGTCTGCGTCCCCCGCTGGCTCTTCCAAGAGAGGCGATTATCCTTGACGCTCAGGCTGACGTTTGCGGTCCAGCGCTCGTGCGAGTTGGAGCAGCTTGCGACCACGTCCCAGCCAAGTTTCGTCTGCCGCTTGCTCTCGAAGGCGCACAAAGTCTCGCCAGCCCGAGCGCCATCAGTATCGATGACAGTGAGCAAGAAGCCGCTCCGATCGAGCGCGGAGCAAGCTTTAGCGTCGGCAGCCCATATGCCGACGAAAGACATGTTGACGGCGTCGTCGGTCAACAATTTATTCTCGCGCGTCCCTTCACTATCGGCCACGGGCATGTTCACTCCCGGTGTTTGGACCCGAACGTCACCTGTTGGAGGCTCAATCAGACCATCCGGTTCTGCAGCGTTGCGCGGACCGGGCTCGCTTAACCCTCCGCGTCCGCGTAGCACCGGGCGCGGCTCAAATTCTTTCGCCGGCCCAGGGCGAAACAGGTCTGATGCTAACCAGTGGGCGAATGCGATTGGCTGGGATGTTTTAACGAGAGCCGACACGGCGGCAGGCAGGGGAGTTTCAACGAGAGCCGATACGCCGGGAGGCTGAGGCATTTCAACCGGAGCCGAAATGGCGGTTAGCTGGGACATTTCAGCCGGAGCAGACACCGCCGCTTGCGGTGCGCTATCTGCTGGGCTGGGCAAGCCAGCCCTACGGTCTGGCGCAACAGTAAAGAGGGACGGCATTACCACGACTGCAAAGCAGGCTAGCAACGCCACCGTGGCGAGCATGTTCCCCGGGTTGAAGTAACGAGACCTATGATATAGCGGGCTAGAACCCTCACGAGATTTTCCGTCCAATGAAATCCCCCGTCGTCTTCGTCAGTGATACACGTAATTGGCGCCAACATCCGTCCGTTCTGGCGCAGGGGCAAAAACGGCGGTCCGCAGTTGGGCGAAAGCCGACGTAAGCTCCGTGCCTCAGACATTGGTTTCTCTTTATTCACGCCGTCGATAATTTCAAAATAGGTCTCTTCGTGCCAGGCTCCGTGCTCACACCTACGGGGCAAGTTTCCTTTCCCGCCCGAAGAGCTGTTCGCAGCTTTCGGCAGAATTCGTCATCCTGCTCCCGATTTACCCGAACCATAAGGTCTTCGTCAGCTCTATCAGAAACAGCTTCGTTCCATTTAATCATGAGGCCCCCCTTCCCCATTGGTGCGTTTAGGCGCATTTGCCATCGTTGCTGAGGAGCGCGGTTTTCTGAAGCTCTCCCGTGCGCTCAAAGCTCATAACTCAACGGCGGTTCTTTTGCGGCGGCAGTTTGCTGTTATCAGGCCGCGTCATTCATCTCGACGGCGATAGTTTGATATTGGAACCGCATTCCAGCGGTCATCACGTACCGCTTTCCTATTGCGCTTACGGGGCTGATCAATAGAGCCGTTGGGAGCCGCCACTTGGTACGCGCATGGCTGGCGAGCCGAGATCCATTGACTGCTTCGGCCCCGCGCCACCCTGGTGCTCAATGACGAGACGTTAGGGACGGGGCATCCAGGGCCATCGGGGCGGTGGTCTTGCGGCAACGTTTTCGTTGGGTTGTGCAGGGGGCTGGTGCAGATCGTTGAGTGCCGGTCAAACAGCTACCGCGGGAGGCTGATCATGCTAGAGGAATATTTTGGAAGTAGTTCGACGCTACAGCGCAACGAGCGGGTCAAGTTAGCCGCGATGTTCTGGAATATCGTAGGCGCAGGAAACGTCATGTTCAGGGCAGATCACCTCGTCGGCATGGGACGAAGCCGGCAGACATTTCGGTCGCGCAGCCGACCAAGTTCAAACCCGCGTCGCCGCGATAAGCGCGCCTGCTTGCGGCAGACTCTCGAGCGCCCACAACTGGCGCAGCAGATTATCCGTTTGCGCGGCTGGCAGCTGCCGGCGTGCTAGAGTCCGGAATTTCTCTTCGACTTCGGCATCCGTCATCGGATTTTTCCAGTGCCCGCGATGGTATTCCACCCGCACGTTCTTGCGCCGTCCCGATTTGAGAACGACCTCGAGATCGCACAGATTCATTTCTCTTTCGACGCGGTCGGCCTCGTCGGATGGCAGGCAGCGCACGCGACTGACAAGATCCATGAGGCGCTTGTCGTGCAAATACGGGTCTTCGTAATGCTGCTCTTCGATCGTGCCATACATCAGCGCCACGCCCGCCGCATAGGGCATGCTGTGGTCAGCGGTCTCGTGGGTCTGAGGCCGCCACTTGTCGGAGCTGTCCGCCATCACCTGGATCGCGATGCGCGACACCCGGATGTTCACCTCCTCGATTTCCTCGACATTGGCGAAGAAGGACCGCGCTTCTACTGCCGCCTGGGCGACCGTCTGTGAATACTGGCCGAGTGCGAAGCGCTTGGTGAAACAACGCATTCTCCCGAATGGCTCGCCTCCGCCGCCGAGCTTCGGAAGCCTGAACGGCTTGCGATCTTCGCGATGCAGCTCGCGCAAGCCGGCATGACGGGGCCCAACCAGGTATTCGAAGGGCGCGACGGTTTCTTCAACCGCTGCAGGTGGCCCGTGAGCGTGATCGCCAACCAAGAGGCGATTCGAATAAGCATGTCTCCAAGGGACTACTTGAGCGGCTCGAAGCCGAGAATGCACAACTTCGAGGCAGTGTGGTGGATCTCTTGCTCCAGATTCAAGCGTTGCGCGATGCCTCCAGATAGCTCTTGCCGTCACCTGGAATAGTCTTGCCGCCCGATCTTGAAGCAATAATTGCTCGCTCAGGCGCTGGGCCAGCTCTGGGTAATTGGCGACCAATCAGTACGCCGCCCTCGGTGGCCGCATGTCCGCTTCACCTCCAAATAGCGACTGAATTGATGCAGCGCCGCGAGCCGACACGTTAGGTCCGCTTTGCCCCTCGGAGCGGACAATTAGCAGACGCTCGTTAGAGTAAGCCGCGTACCGGCATGGCGAGTGTGGCAAACAGAGCACACTGCCGGAGGAATCTAAGAGGGAAGAAAGAAAAGGGCAGTCGTCGCGGGAACTGTCTGAAAGGTTGGATGTTGGTCGCCCCGAGATGTGGGGCTTTAGTTCCGAACATTTCTGGATCGATGGGCTGCGACTGCGGGCCGCTACGAAGGCGCCCCAGCGCGGAAAAGGCCGTGCCGTTCCCGCGCGCTGCTCGTCGATTTGCTCAACCGATGGTGGGGATACAGGGGGTAGTTCATGAACGAGAGCTCTCGATCAAACAGGATAAGGAATGTGCTGAGCCTGCAGTTGGCTCGCCAGCATGCTCGGCGACCAAGAGGCGGTCCGAATGGACATGTCTCCAAACTCAGCAATCAGCGACCAGTTGAGCGGCTCAAAGCCGAGAATGCACAGCTTCGAGACACTGTGGTGGATCTCATGCTCCAAATTCAAGCATTGCGCGATGATGCCAGATAGCTCTTGCCGCCAACTAGTTGTGGTCCCGCCGACTGAAAACCGGCTGACCCCAATGTACGTTTTGTGGTCAATAGCGGCGCAGGCCATCAGCGCCAGCCGGCAGCGCATGTCCGCTTCTCCCCCAAAAGCGGACATTCGCCGGTTAGCTTCGATATGTCCGCTTCGTGCCATAACCGGCTGTGAGCAATCGCAGCAAAACCAATCCTTATTTGATTACCTCGTGGGCGCGGGCGAGCAGTTGCGATGGCACGTCGAGGCCAAGCGCCTTCGCGGCCTTGAGGTTGATCACCAGCTCGTACTTGGTTGGCGCCTGTACCGGAAGGTCGGCAGGCTTCTCGCCCTCGAGGATGCGGTCGATATAGCCGGCCGCGCGTCGGTATTGGTCAACGAAATCGGAGCCATAGGAGATCAGGCCGGCGGCAACGGTGTAGGAGCGTTCATAGTAGACCGCGGGCAGCTTGTGCCGAGCTGCCAGCGCGATAATCAGGTCCCGATGAACCGCCGCCAACGCGCTCGCTGTCACGATCAGGCCGCCATTCGAGGCGCGGGCGAAGGCCGCGACAACGCGCTCAATCTCTGCGGCATCGCGCACGCTGACCGGGATCACATCCACGCCGACCGTCGGCGCCACGGACTGGATGACGGCGAATTGGCCGATCCCGGACGTCAGGGCGGGATCTCGAAGGACCGCCGCCCGCGTCACGCTCGGCGCGATCTGCTTGAGCAGTTCCACCCATTTCCCGCTCAAACTGTACTCGAACTGCATAAAGCCAGTGACGTTGCCTCCGGGTCGTCCCAGGCTGTCAACGAAGCCGGCGCCGACCGGGTCGGCGACATTCACGAACACGATCGGCACCATGCGCGTCGCTTGCAACAATGCCGCCAAGCTCGCGGTGCCGCTGGCCAGAATGACGTCCGGCGCGAGGGCGGCCAAATCGTCCTGGCCCGAACCCCAGAAATAATCGATCCGCAGGTTGCGGCCGCTGGTCCAGCCTAATTGCTGCAGCGCCAGCACGAACGCGTCGTTACCGGCCTGAGCGTCGGGATCGTCTGCGCCGACACCGGCCGTGAGCACACAGATGCGGCGGATGTTCCCGCCCTGCTGCGCGCGTACTGCGAGCGGCCATGCGGCAGCCGCGCCGCCGATGAGCGTGATGAAGTCGCGCCGCCTCACTCGATCACCTCGTCGGCGCGGGCGAGCAACGGCAAAGGCACTATGATGCCCAGTGCCTTTGCCGTTTTGAGGTTTATCATCTCGAACTTTCGTTGGCCGCTGCTGACCACGGCGCGACTGAGTTCGTTTAGGCTGCTGGACGCTGATCGGGTGGATTACGGCTCGGCGACGAAGACCGGAATTTGACGTTCTGTGCGCGCCTGATAATCCGCATACGGCGGGTATGCCGCCACGGCTAACGTCCAGAAACGAACTCTTTCCACCGCGTCCTTGACCTCACGCACGCGCATCGGGCGTACGATGGTCTCATCGCGAAGCTCGATATGCGGATTGACGCGCAGATTGTGTGCCCAGGCCGGATCTTTCGGCGCTCCTCCCTGCGACCCGACGAGAATATAGTTATCGCCGTCCTTGACGCGCATCAAAGGAGTCTTCCGAATCGCACCTGTCCTATTGCCCCAGTGAGTCACGAGGACTACAGGTAACCCGGTGTCCCGCAGAGTGGTGCCTTTGGTGCCGCCGCTATTTTCGTATAGCTCTACCTGCTCACGCACCCAGTCTCGAGGGCTCGGGACATACTTAGCCATGGGCACCCTCCCTCCGAGGTCGGCGATCTACATCACGGCTTAGCAAATATGTCGCGAGCCGTACCACTTTGCTCGCCTCGAGTCATGCGCGGCATAGCCGCTACACCTGAGTAAGTAGACCCTCTCAGCGGGCAGGCGGGCGTCGGGGACGGGCGCCCAATCCCTTTCCGTCGCTCAACCAAGCCTCAGCGGTGCTATACTGCGCCACATGAAAGTCGAAGAAATTGCCGAAGCTGTTGCCAAAGCTGCCGCCGGATCAACTCGCCCGCTTTCGAAGTTCTGCCGCCTTTAATTTTGCCTCAATCCATTGCAAACAATGATGCTCCATTCGAAGGGGGCCAAATGCGAAAGCTTCTTGTCGGTCTGCTTATCACAGGCAGCCTGAGTCTAGCGGTTACACCTCAGACTGCGGTCGCAGGCAGTGGTGAGGTAGCCGCCGGCGTCGTTGGCGGCTTGGCCGTTGGCACATTGTTTGGAGCGGCGATAGCGAGCGGCCCACGCTACTATCAACCGGCCCCGGTCTACGTAGCGCCCGCTCCCGTGTACGTGGCGCCGGACTGCTACTGGACCCGAGGCGCGCCGGTTTGGGATGGGTATCGAGGCATTTGGTATAGACCTCGCATCCAGGTTTGCGACTGAGCATCCAGGTTTACGAGTGAAGTTTAAGCCCCGAGTGAAGAGCCCCGCTCCGGCGGGGCTTTTCTTTACATTTCAGGCGGCCGAGAACTCTTTACCTGCAATCGGGGATTCTCTCGCGCCCCGACGGAGTTGATCGACGCGACCGAACGCAGTGCAGCAGGCAGCATCCTATTCGATCACCTCGTCGGCCGCGGCGTGGCATCAGCTTTGATCCTTCGTTCGCACCGGGGCCGCTAGAGTTCTCAGTTGCCGGCGCACAAAGGGGGCGGCCTTGACCGCGCCGATTACCGCGGCAAATCCTGAAGCTATCGTTACGAGCCAAATATAGAGAACGTGCGGGCACTCCTCGCTTCCACGCTCGATCAGTTGGTGCCCGTCTGCTTGATCGCGCCCGATCTTGAAAATGTCTTGCAGTTGCTGGTCCGTGAGCGCATTCAAGTCTGGCCGTACTTGGTCGTTTTGACTGTCGCTTTCATCCTGTTTCAGCCATTGCGCAATCGGGTCGTCGGCATGCACTGGTGCGCCTGGCGCCAGCAATATCAAGAGCGCCGCAGCCAACACGTACTTTGTAGTTGGCGCGAATCGCAAACGCTCTTGCCACCAATGCGGCTTGCATAGTGCTGAGGTTGGCAATGGCCTGCTCTCACCGATTGGCGTTCACAGCGCCTCCGTTGAGGGTCCTAGTCTAGTTTGCTTTCTGAGCCCCAAACGTCTGCGATGCCTGATGGTCATGCTTGAAGATGCCGCGGTAATCATCCGGCGTCGTAAGGCTTTGGCTTGAGGATCACCTTTTGCACGTTCCCCGGCAGAACATATCGGCCCACGTACCAATGCGCCTCGATGTTAGCTCCATAGGACCGGCCCACCGCGTGCGACATCGTATCCGCGACGAATTCACCAAGCGCCCACAATTGTAGTTCCCGCGCCCGAAACAGTCGGGCAAACGGACGCGCAAGCTCCTGGAGCTCGATGTAGCGGAAGAAAGGCTGCGCTCGCCGCCGCTAAAGCGCGCGGCAAGAAGGCTCGGCGCTCCGCGGCCGGCTGCAGTCCGGCAAGCGTCCATCGAAGCCCGTAGCAAGCTCGCTGATGCATTCGCTGCCAACGTCTGGCCAATCATCGAGGAGAGCCAGGCGAGCGGCGTTAGCAGCATGCGCGGCATCACACGCGCCCTAACGGCCCGCGGCATTCCAACCGCTCGTGGTGGTGATTGGTCAGACGTACAGGTCTCCAAAATCTTGCGGCATAATCGAAATCTGCGTCGGCCTTGAGATTAACAGTTATCTGCCGGCCGAGTTCTGATTGCCCACCTGCCCCTGCGCCGGAAAGGCAATGAGCGCTAGCGTAAGAATGGTGATGACGAATTTCATTGTCCTACCAGTTCATCCACCAGATTGACGGCTCTGAGCTCGGCGTCCGCGGATGCGCCGGCATCGTCGGTCGCCAATCCAAACCGCGCCGCTCACGACGCTCTCTGAAATCCCTGCCATCCCCGTGCAACTTCGACGCCAACACAAGCGCCCCGGCCGCCGCGTTCGCGACGTCGTCGTGCCCACCCGGTCCATGATCGATGCTGTCCTTGCCGCTGCGACCAGTTCGCCTCTCGAGGCCAACCAGCTGCGTCACTATCCGATCATTGTCGAGCAGGTCGCAGCCTCTTGAATTTAGGATCGGCAACAAGTCGGTGTACAACTCGCTCTTGCTACGCTCGCTCGGCAAATAGCTGATGTTGTGCTTAGCAAATTCCGACGTCACCCACGTTCCCCCAAAGCGATCGCCCGTTACGCGCGTAATGCGGTAGGACCGCAGCAAATTGACGAACTCATTGACCAGGGGGCGATTGCTAGAAGCTGAATTTCAGGCAAGCGAAGCCAGCCTGGTGGATTTCATTAAGGCTCGCGGCAATACGAAGCCACATCTGACTGGTCTGATGCAAGGTTCGCGAATTGACAGTGCAAAATGATTGGAGACGCAATGATGAAAAATTCGGACAATCCAGACGGAGGATAACCTTACAAATGGGCGTGGATTAGAAAATCGGAGCGCTTGAGGGCTTACCGCATTATCCGCAATCACAGAATTTTCTAATTTGTGTCCAAGACCGCGCAAGCCGACTGTCGAGTGCATCCCGCTGTGTCGAGCATAAGGCACTCAGACGCTCGGCTCCTCGCCGCCATTCGTCCCGGCTGTCGATGAGGTGGTCGATGTACCCGACGAGTAATTCGTTTGTTTTCCGCGCTTCGTTTTCCAGCGCGCGCAATCGTTCCAACTCGATGCGTAATAACGATAGTTGCCTCCTCATTGCCGGTACTGGATCGGTCCGGTCCTGCGGCGGCGCCTCTGGGAGTAATCGTATGATCGGACTCAGGTTGGTGGCGGCGCATCGATTCGGCATGGGGCAAAGCCTGCCGAGATATGGTTTACAGATGGTAAATGCCCAGCCAAAGCTGCGCCACGCGCAATAAGCGTCCAATTCGGAGGAACATCAGCGGAAATTCAGTGCATTTCTGAAAAACGGTCCGCTGCTTGGCTCTTGTGAATGTCGTAAGTAGTGCCTTTTTCGACGCAATCATACGAAGGCTACCCGATCTCTAATCAACTGTTAGGGCCAACACTCTAATATTCCAATCCAGCGCTGGCGACTAAAGGCGAAAAGCGCCTTGGGCTTGGGTCTTCTAAGAATGCGACACTTGTGTGCGGTGCCCTGGCTAACTCCGAGCCGCCAAACGCTGCTCAGTATTGGAGTTGCAACGATCCTCGTTCTCACTCTCCTCGCGGTTCTGGAAATTAACGGCGGCGGGAGACAAGTACCGACTAACGAATTGCTCACAGGTTCTATCCCTAAGGCGGCTGCTGTTCGTAAGTCTGCGTCCGACGATCCGATCGTCGCTTTTTTCACATCCTCGACTCCATCTGTCACGCAACCCGCGCAAATCGCGCTGGTGGATCGGCATGCAGTTCCTTTGCCTCGCCCGCGGCCAAAACGGCTGTGAAATCCCGCTAGTCTCGAATTGAGGTAAGCCCCGAGGGGACGGCGTGTGTCGGTGACAGCCTATTCGTGGCAGCCCGCACCATCTGCGCCACAGCCCTCGGCAGCTCTTTGAGAAAGGCGTGCGCCAAGCGCGGTCCTCCATGTCAGTGGGTGAGGTGTTTCACACATCTCAACGAGCAATTTTTGGACGAGGGTCTATCCGTTCGGACAGCGCGAAGTCCTGACGGGCAGGCAGCGATCTTGATCTGGCAGCTATGCCATGAGACGGCCGTGATCAGGCGCATAATTTGGTCGTGGTCGGCTGGCCACAGGCCATCGGGGGCAGTTCATGAAGATGTTGACGAGCGCGGAACTCTTTGATCCACCAAAGAGGACACGCAGGATACGCAAGACCAAAGACTGGTTTGAGCGCGCGAAGTTGGTCGTAGCTGCGGCGCGAGATCGCGCGGTAGAGACGACTCAGCAACGAGCGGCGCCGTCAATGAAGCGCCCTCCCACCGTGTTGCAGAGGCGCCGCGTGGCTGAGAGGCTGAGGCCAAAATTTCGCTAACGGGTGAGTTCTTGATCAAAAAAGATGCCCCGGCCGGGGGGTGCGCCGGGGCTTTCAACGATCGAAGACCGCCCGCTCCAGCGTCAACACCATCGACGGGTTGCTCAGGTTGTTGTCTTGGTCCTCTTGCCCTTGGCACGATGGAGTCCCTTCTGCCGTCGCTTGATAGCTTCAAGCATAGCACTGAGCGCGGCCTTTGCCTCAGCCTCGCAAGCGAGCAGCTTGGAAACCCAGCGCGCATGAAGGTCGGGGCGACAGCCGCGTGGGCACGGCGGCAACCGCCCGAACGGCATCGGGTCCCCAAACCAGGCGAGTCGGTTCCCCGCGAGAGCAACCGTCCAGCAAATAGAGGATGCGACGCAACGTGCCGCAGCAGGGCGCGACGAAAAAAGATTCCGAGCCGCCGAGAAACCGGTCTTGGCGCGCAAGCTCGACCGCAGTCTCAACCCGGCGACGGTCAAGATTACGGGCGTTGGTTCCCCACGAGAGGCCAGCCCGAGCGGCGGGTTGGTTGGGTATTTCCACGTCATGACGGCACCTGGGGCAAGGGCACCCGCGGCGTGCCGCCGAATAGACCATTGACAGGATATTCGAGGGCGCGAAGCCTGCTGATCTTCCAGTCGAGCAACCGACCAAATTTGAGCTAATCATCAACATGAAGGCGGCGAAGGCACTCGGCATCGAGGTGCCGCCGACGCTGCTCGCCCGCGCCGACGAGGTGATTGAATGAAAAGGCGCGAGTTCATCACGCTGCTGGGCGGCGCTCCAGCCGCGTGGCCGCTGCTGGCGTGGGCGCAGCAGCCAGAGCGCATGCGGCGCATCGGCGTGCTGCTGCCGGATCATGCAGCAAATGCGGAGCGGACCGATACAATTGCGTGCTCTCGCGGAGGAATTGGACGCGCGCCAAGAAGCGAAGTGTCAAAAGCGCGAGATCGATCTGGTCCACGATCCGCCGGCTCGACCCGATGAAACACAAAAATCGGATCGCAGCGGCGAAACAAGTCAATGACTCTCGCGTCCGCCATTTCAGCCGCGCGACAGATTTTAGCAATGCGTTTCAGAATGTTCGCGGATTCACAAGGCGCGAACCGTGCAAATATAGCCCTGGAGGTGACGATATATTCGTGTCGATCTTCGCGGGTTAGAAATTCAAAGCGAACACTTTCGGCGCGAGCGAAGTCGCCAGCCTTGATCGCGTCGATGAAGTGACAGATGAGCGTAA
>WNFC01003908.1_pt1 | contig 16210 bp, 20 predicted proteins | sample 5400541 | NCBI WGS metagenome assembly WNFC01 (sample SAMN13153342, study PRJNA577476) | soil metagenome | isolation source: 120 cm saprolite under Douglas fir tree site 2 hole 2 replicate 1 | place: USA:California | collected 2015-04-18
CCGATCCCGCCGCGCCATTGGTCACGTGCTTGGCCGGGCAGCCCATGTTGATGTCGATGATATCGGCGCCCGCGTCTTCGGCGATGCGCGCCCCTTCGGCCATCCAGCGCGCCTCGCAGCCCGCGAGCTGCACCACGTGCAGACCGATGCCCTGCTCCTCGACCCGGAGGCGGATATCCGGTCGCCCGCGCGCGAGCGCCGCGCAAGCCGCCATTTCGGACACGACGAGCCCGGCCCCGAGGCGCGCGGTGAGGCGCCGGAACGGCGCATCGGTCACGCCCGACATGGGGGCAAGGATGACCCGGTTCGACACCGCGTGAGGTCCGATCCGGAGGGCCGGACCATCCCCATTCTCGTTGGAGGCTATCTTCACTGCACCTGATGCCTACGTTTTAGGCGACCCTGAAATCTGCATAGAGATTAGCCAGTTTCACGTCAAACGCAAGTGCTGCAATGCAACATTGTGAATTTGGCGGAGGCTGCTCCCCGGGCTGGAAAAACGCTGGGAAATCATTGTGCCCCGCCTTCCGCACGCGCTAAATCCGCGGGCAATCTCAATGACGAGGCGGGATATGGCGGGTGTGGCGGCAGTCGTGGTCGCGGGCGGGCGCGGGCTGCGCGCCGGGGGGCATCTGCCGAAGCAGTATCGCACCGTCGGGAACGTGCCCGTGCTGCGGCAGAGCCTGTCCATCTTCGCGGCACACCCGGAGGTGCGCTGGGTACAGCCGGTGATCCATCGCGATGACGGCAGCCTCTATACGCAGGCCGCCGAGGGGATGTCCGTGCTGCCGCCCGCCTTCGGCGGCGAGACCCGCCAGCAGTCGGTGCGCGCGGGGCTCGAGGCGCTCGCGGCTTTGAGTCCGCAGTTCGTGCTCGTCCACGATGCGGCCCGGCCCTTCGCGTCGCCGGCGCTCGTCTCGCGTGCGATCGCGGCGGCCGCCGCCGGCGCCGCGATACCCGGTGTCGCGATGACCGACACCATCAAGGAAGTCGATGCCGACGCGCGCGTGCTGCGGACCCTCGACCGCGCGCGCCTGCGCGGCATCCAGACGCCGCAGGCATTCACCTTCGATGCGCTGCTGGCCGCGCACCGCAAGGCGGCCGCCGCGGGCCGCGACGATTTCACCGATGACGCGGCGCTCGCCGAATGGGCCGGTATGACCGTGAGCGTGTTCGAAGGCGACGCCGACAACGTCAAGCTCACCAATCCGGAAGATTTTTCCCGCATTGAAGCGCGCGAGCTCGCAGCGCTCGGCGACGTGCGCACCGGCAACGGCTACGACGTGCACGCCTTCGCCGCGGGCGACCATGTGTGGCTCGGCGGCGTGAAGATCGCGCACGAGCGCGCGCTCTCAGGCCATTCCGACGCGGATGCCGGGCTCCACGCGCTGGTCGACGCCATCCTGGGCGCGCTTGCCGATGGCGACATCGGCGCGCATTTTCCCCCGAGCGATCCGAAATGGAAGGGCGCGTCCTCGGACCGCTTCCTGCGCTTCGCGGTCGAGCGCGTGCGCGCGCGCGGCGGCCGCGTCGTCCATCTCGATCTCACGATCGTGTGCGAAGCGCCAAAAATCGGTCCGCATCGCGACGCCATGCGGGCGCGCATCGCCGAGATCGCCGGCCTCTCGATCGATCGCGTCGGCGTGAAGGCGACCACGAGCGAGAAGCTGGGCTTCACCGGCCGGCGCGAAGGCATCGCGGCCTTCGCGACCGCGACCGTGCGGCTGCCGTGGAGCGCGCCGTGATCGAGCAGGACATCGGCAAGGCGGCCAAGCGCCTGCTCGCGCTCGGCCGCCAACGCGGCCTCAAGGTCGCGACGGCCGAGTCCTGCACGGGCGGCATGGTGGTCGCGGCGCTCACCGAAATCCCGGGCTCCTCCGACGTGGTCGATCGCGGCTTCGTCACCTATTCGAACGCCGCGAAGGAAGCAATGCTCGGCGTTCCCTCCGCGACGCTCGACAAGCACGGCGCGGTGAGCGCCGAGACCGCGCAGGCCATGGCCCAGGGAGCGCTCGCGCACTCCAACGCCGACCTCGCGGTCGCGATCACCGGCATCGCCGGCCCGGGCGGCGGGACACCCGCAAAGCCGGTCGGCCTCGTGCATTTCGCCGCCGCCGCGCGCGACGGCCGCCATGTCCATCGCGCGAAGAAATTCGGCAAGATCGGCCGGCGCAAGGTGCGGCTCAAATCGGTCGCCGAGGCGCTGGCGATGCTGGAGCTATTGGCGAGCGGCGCTCACGTCTGAGCAGACGAGGCGGCGCGCAGCTGATCGGCGCGGCGCTCGAACGCGTCGGCGAAGCGGCGGAAAACCTGCTCGAACATCGCGCCCATCAGCATGCCGAGGGTGCGGCTCTTGAATTCGTACAGCAGGGAGAACTCGACGTCGCAGACGCTGTCCTCGACAGGCCGAAATTCCCAGCGATTCTCCAGGCGGCGAAACGGGCCGCTGAGATAGTCGACGATGATGGTGAGAGCCGGCTTGTCGAACGTCACGCTGGTGGTGAAGGTCTCCTGGATCAGCTTGTAGGCGATCGTCATGTCGCAGACGACGACGTCCCGCCCCTGCGCATCCTGGCTGCGCCGCTTGAGCGTGAGCGCTTTGCAGAACGGCACGAATTCCGGATAGTGCTCGACGTCGGCGACGAGATCGAACATCTCGGCCGCGGGGTGCCGCACGCGGCGCCTGGTCGAGAATTGCGGCATCCTATCGACCGAGCTCGCGCGCCGCCCTGAGCTTGGCGAAGTCCTCTCCGGCGTGATGCGACGAGCGGGTCAGCGGCGAGGCCGAGACCATCAGGAATCCCTTGGCGCGCGCGATCGCCTCGAGCGCCTTGAACTCGTCGGGCGGGATGAACCGTATCACCGCATGGTGCTTGCGCGTGGGCTGGAGATACTGGCCGATGGTGAGGAAATCGACGCCGGCCGAGCGCAGGTCGTCCATCACCTGCAACACCTCGTTCCGCTCCTCGCCGAGCCCGACCATGATGCCCGACTTGGTGAACATCATCGGGTCCAATTCCTTCACCCGCTGCAGCAGCCGGATGGAGGCGAAATAGCGCGCGCCCGGCCGCACCGTGAGATATTTCGAGGGCACGGTCTCGAGATTGTGGTTGAACACGTCGGGCTTCGCTGCCGCCACCACCTCGACGGCGCCGTCCTTGCGCAGGAAATCGGGGGTCAGCACCTCGATCGTGGTGGCGGGGCAGCGCACCCTGATCGCGCGGATCACGTCGGCAAAATGCTGCGCGCCGCCGTCGTCGAGGTCGTCGCGGTCGACCGACGTCACCACCACGTGGGAGAGCCCGAGCTTCGCCGTCGCCTCCGCGACCCGCGCGGGCTCGCCGGGGTCGAGCGGCGCGGGCAAGCCGGTCTTGACGTTGCAGAAGGCGCAGGCCCGCGTGCAGGTGTCGCCCATGATCATGAAGGTGGCGTGCTTCTTCTCCCAGCACTCGCCGATATTGGGACAGCCCGCCTCTTCACAGACCGTGTGCAGGCCGTGCGCACGCACGATCGACTGCGTCTCGAGGAAGCCGCGCGAGACCGGCGCCTTGACGCGGATCCAGTCGGGCTTCTTGAGCGCAGGCTGGTCCGGCCGGTGCGCCTTCTCGGGATGGCGCGCCTGCGGACCGCTGATGGTATCGAGCACGACGGCCATGGAATCCTCGGGCTTCAAGCCCTTACTTACGCACCGGGACACGGCGCCGCAAGCCGACGCTCACGCGCGGCGGATCGCCTGCAGGATCACCAAAAGCAGCACAGCGCCGATGATGGCGGTGACCAGCTGGCCGGCGAAATCGGGCATCACCTGCACGCCGAGGCGGGTGAACAGAAAACCGCCCAGCACCGCGCCTATGAGCCCGACCGCGATGTTGCGCAGCAGGCTATGGGGCGAGCCGGTGATCTTGGCCGCAGCCCATCCGGCGAGGAGACCGACAATGATCCAGGCAATCACGCCCATGGAAGGCTCCTATACGACGCCAGCATAACATCACGGCTGCCACGGCGTCGCCCCGCAATGATATCATTGCCCTCCTGGAGCATCAGGAGAAGCCCGCATGAGTTATGAAAGCATGACCGGGGAAACCGTCGGCTTCCGCGGCCTTAACGGCGATGTGGGCGAGGCCTATTACGCCAAACCGACGCACCCCGCCAAATGTCCCGGCGTGGTCGTGATCCATCACATGCCGGGCTGGGACGAGTGGATCATCGAGGTCGTGCGCAAGTTCGCCCACCACGGCTACGCGGCAATCTCCCCTCATCTCTATTTCCGCAACGGCCCGGGCAGCCCGGACGACATCGGGGCGCGCGTTCGCGCCGCAGGCGGCGTGGCCGATGACCAGGTGGTCGGCGACGTCAAAGGCGCGATGGCGTACCTGCGCGGCGAGCCCAATTCCAACGGCAAGGTCGGCCTCATCGGCTTCTGCTCCGGCGGCCGGCACGCCTATCTGTGCGGCTGCAAGATCCCTGACGCAAATGCCGTGGTCGATTGCTGGGGCGGCAACGTCGTCGTCGACGACAAGTCGCAGCTCAATGCCAAGCGTCCCGTCGCGCCGATCGAGATGACCGAGCAGTTGCGCGCTCCGCTGCTCGGCCTGTTCGGCAATGACGATGAAAATCCCAATGTCGACCAGGTGAACCGCACCGAGGCGATGCTCAAGCGCCTGGGCAAGAGTTACGAATTCCACCGCTACGACGGCGCGGGTCACGCGTTCTTCAACGTCATGCGCGTGGCGTATCGGCCCGAGCAGGCGGCGGATGGATGGCGCAAGGTCTTCGCCTTCTACCAAAAGCATCTTGCCGCGTGAGCAGCGAACAAAGCCAGGAGACCCCGCAATGTGTTCCTACATCGTCGAGAAAGCCCACGTGTCCGGCAGCGCCAAAGGGCCGAGCGGCTGGATGCGCATCGACACCGCGAACGTATACTTCGATCATCCCTATCACGCGCCGCTCGACCATGCGCTCGCCATCGACTTCGTCTGCGAGGCCGATGGCGCGCGCGAACGCGTCGCGGTCGAGCTCTCTGCCGCGTCCGCGCGCGAGCTCGTGACCAAGATCATGGTCGCGCTGGCGAGCGGCGAGGCTGCGCACCGCGCCGCCTGACCGCGGGCTCCGGAGCGCGAGGCGTCATCATTGGGTGGTGGTCTCCGGCCCGCAGGTGCGCTGGACGCTGGTACCGGAGAACACCATGAAGTTCGCGCGCTTCATGCAGAGCACCGGAACGTTGAAGACGATGCCCGAATCCTGGCGCGACTATTTCTTCCCCGAGATTCACGGCCGCAACGGAACCTGAGCTGTTGCCCGTTTTTTCATGCGGCAACAAATAGCCGCACGCGGCTTTCGAGGGCGAAATCGCTTGCGCCGCAGCGCCGGAGTTTTTAACATCCGCCTCGGGTTCGCTGCGCAGCGACTGCGTGAGCGCAAACGGGGGAGCTGAGGATGCGTCTGAGTATGCGTTGCATTGCCGTGGCGGCAGTCCTGGCATCGATTGCGCCGTCCCCTCTCGTCGCCGACGACGGCCTTTCCCTCAACGGAACCTACGTGCAGAACGCCGCCTGCAAGGGCGACGGCACCGATCCGGCCACCAAGCTCGTCAAGATCGGCGACACCGAAATCCATTCGAGCTTCGGCATCTGCACCTTCCTCAAGAAGGAGCGTGACGGCAGGACCTTCGCGGCGCAGATGTCGTGCAACGGGCCCGGCGGCAACATCCTCCTTGGCGACGTGCGATTTACCGTGCGCGACGACGACAAGACGGTCGACTTCATCGACCAGGACAACACCTATCGTGCGGTGCTCCACCGGTGTCCGCAGGGCGACGCGGCGCGCCAGGCCGGGACGGCGCCGACTCAGCGCTGAGACGGCGGCTATCGCCCAAGCTGCGGACTACGCCGCTCACGCGGGAACGGCATCGAAGATGGCCACCTGCGTCGCGCGCTCGGCGATTTCGCGATCGGGCGCCTTCTCATAGCCCGCCACACGAAAAGTGCCCGATGCGGGGCACATCTCCACCGCGACACGCGTGAAGCGATTGAGCACCGGCTCGACCAGCCAGTCAAAACCTGCGCCCGCGAACGAGCCGTTCCAGCCGGCGAGCGACTCGCAACGGCGAAAGCTTCCTTCCGTCGCCGCGGCGGCGGTGCAAGCCATCACCATGTCGCCGCCGACGCGAGCCTCCCACCCGTCCTGCCCGACAAGCCAGTCGTTCGCCGCCGCCGTCGCAGTGAACCGCGTCGCGTGCGCTTCCTCGGTGCGCTCGATCACGCAGGACTCGCCCGCCCGCGTCCCAGCGAGCGTATAGATCACGGGACGTGCGATGGGCACGCACTCGAGCTGTTGGCGAGCCTCGTCGAAGCTGCGGCAGGTCTCGAAGACGCGGCGCAGAAGCTGATCGGGCGGGATGTGGCGGACGCGCCGCCAGGTATTCACGGCGTTCGCCGCCAGATCGAAGATGCGCAGCCAGCGATGACGCGTGCGGCGGCGCAACGGCGCCTGGTTGATCGAAGCCGCGAAGCGTCCCGCCGCCAATCCGGTGAGCACGCCCACATAGCCCGGCCAGGTGATGCTGAAGAACTCGCCCGCCGGCCCACGCATCCGCGCCACTTCGACGTGACGGCCCATCCCGGGAAACGGCCAGTCCAGCGTGCGGGCGAGCCAGGGAACGCCGTTCTCGGCACGCGCCAGCGCCGTGCAACTCCAGACGTAGCAGCTGTTGAGGAACCAGAGGCCGGGGATCGGCAGCGTCGCCGCGATCTGCTCGATCTCGGAGACATAAGGCGAGGCCGAACGCGTGAGCCAGCGCCGCGCCAGCCGATCGGTCAGCGGCGTCATCCACACCGCCAAGGTAGGAAACCAGGCCATGCACTCGTCCCGCAACGCCACGGCACGCGCCGCCGATTCGCGTGCGTGGCGCACCGGTCCGCCATCGCGGACATCGACCAGTGGAATGGACGGGAGAGCAGCCGAAATCTTCATTCTGATCCACGAGCGGCGCACCGTCGCGCGAACCGCGCGACATCCTCGGGTGCATTGTAAATGGAGGCCGCCCGTAAGGCCACACCGTGTGATCGCGTGCAGATCCGACGGATGCGGTCACCAAGCCTTCGTGACGACCGAAGGCAGGCTTGCGATCTTCCGCATTGTCCGCCGATGCGCCGGCGCGCAGGGTCGCGCCATGAGCGCAAATTTCGTCTTGCTTGCCGCGATCATCGGCGTCTTTCTGCTTGCAGGAGCCATCAACGGCGTCGTCGGCATGGGTCTGCCGACCGCGGCGATGGGCCTCTTGAGTCTCGTCATGCCGCCGGCCGAGGCTGCCGCGATCCTGATCCTGCCGTCTTTCATCACCAACGTCTGGCAGTCGGCGGCAGGAGGACATCTCGCCGCCTTGCTGCAGCGGTTCTGGCCCACGCTGCTCGCGAGCGCGCTCGGAACGATCGGCGGCGCGGCGCTCTTCGGCGCCATCAACAACACGGGCGCCATTCCGGCGCTTGGCGCCGCGCTCGCGCTCTACGCGCTTCTCGGATTGACGGCGGTGCGCTTGCGCGTCGCCGCGCACGCGGAATACTGGCTCGGCCCCCTGGTCGGCGGCGTGACCGGAATTGTCGCCGCCCTCACCGGCGTCTTCGTCATTCCGGTCGTCCCTTATCTCCAGGCATTGGACCTCGAGCGCGACGATCTCGTGCAGGCATTCGGACTTTCCGCTCTCGTCTCGACGCTCGCGCTCGCGGCCGCGCTCGCGCACGATGGCCGATTCCAGCTTCATGATGCAGCGGGATCCCTGCTCGCGCTGCTCGCCGCCGCGGTCGGGATGATGCTCGGCCAATGGATGCGGGCGCGCATCTCGCCCGGCGTGTTTCGTTCTTGCTTCTTTTTCGGCTTGCTTGCTCTCGGAGCGCGTCTGCTACTGCGCTCCGCGATCTGAAGTGCACCGCACCGAACCTTTTTACGGAAGGCGCGCGGCGGCGAGATTATTTTGCGCTCGCGCGCGCAGCGCTCAATTTTCATTGGGGGCTTGGTTGGAGCCGTTCTGCTCGTGGTGGTCCTCGGCCTTCTCCGTTGACGCGCGATGCCGATCTGAAGAGCATTTTTGCAGAACTAACGCCTTTTCATCTCCTATCTATGCCGCTGTCGCATAGGTGCATCGCAGCATTTCGGGGTTCCGGCGACAGAACAGCGACTTATGTAGCTGTTCGAATGAATGATTTGGCGGGCCTCGCCCGCGGAAAGGTTATCCCCATGCTGTCCCGACTGATCCACGCATTTCGAGTCTGGCGTCGCTACGAGACGAGCCTGCGCGAGCTCGGCCGTCTCGGCGACCGTGAGCTGGCCGATATCGGCGTCCGCCGTTCCGAAATTCAGCGCGTCGCCTGGGAAACCGCCCGCGGTTGACTTCCTCCCTCCGCGGAACGTCCCCAGACGGCAAACGCCCGCCGTGAGGCGGGCGTTTGCTTTCGTTGTCCCCGGTGCGGCTCAACCGCCGGCCGACCAGCGCTCCACCGGCCATACGTCGGGCAGCTTCCCGTTGTCATGCGTCCACGGATCGACGGTCCAGCGTTTTCCGCTGCCCTTCTCTTCGATCACCGCGGTGAAATGCGGGCCACCGCCGGTCAACATGCGGGAAATCGGCGTCACCACCCGGTGATGCCGAAGCAGGCCGAGCCGATCCAGGATGACCAGCAGGCTCGTGGTGTTGGCGGTCGTGTCGATGCAATCGAATTGCGACGGATCCCGAGCTATGCTGAAGCCCCCGCCCGATCGCGCCTTTGCGTTGAAGGTCCCCGCCTCAGGCGCGACCCGCCGCTCGAACCACGCCGAGGTCTCCGCGATCGCGCGCCGCTCTGCATCGGCCGATGCGCGCCCGGGCGCCATCAGTGCCGCGAAGCGCGCGTGATCCGCCTTGGAGAAACCGACCTGCGTGCGGAAATTGCAGTTGTAGCCGTGGCACACGATGATGCTGCCGGTGTTTGGAACCGGCAGCGACCAATTCTCCAGGACGGAGAACACCGCCGTATCGACGTCGGCACGGGCCGATGTGGCGGCCAGCACGCCCGCCAGCAACGCAACAACAAAACGCATCACGCCAACCCCTCCCCCGCAACCGCAACGCAAGCTGCCTGATTGACTCATAGCATGAATTGGCCGACCACCGCATCCATGCGGCCTATCCATGTCATCGGCGGCGGCCTCGCCGGCTCGGAAGCCGCCTGGCAGATCGCCAGCCGCGGTATCCCCGTGGTGCTTCATGAGATGCGCCCGGTGCGCACGACCGCTGCCCACAAGACCGACGGTTTCGCCGAGCTCGTGTGCTCGAACTCGTTCCGCTCGGACGATTGCGGAACCAATGCGATCGGGCTGCTGCACGAAGAGATGCGCCGGCTCGGCTCGCTCGTGATGCGCGCCGGCGATGCCCACCAGCTGCCCGCCGGCGGTGCGCTCGCGGTCGATCGCGACGGATTTTCCGCGGCGGTGACGGCGGCGCTCGCGGCGCATCCATTGATCGACATCCGCCGCGAGGAGATCGCCGCCCTTCCATTGGAGGACTGGGACAGTGTCATCGTCGCGACCGGCCCACTCACCTCGCCGGCGCTCGCGGCGTCGATCCGCGCCGCGACCGGCGAGGATGCGCTCGCGTTCTTCGACGCGATCGCCCCGATCGTGCATCGCGACAGCATCGACATGTCGATTGCCTGGCTGCAGTCGCGCTACGACAAGGCGGGGCCAGGCGGCTCGGGCGCCGACTACATCAATTGTCCGATGACGCGCGAGCAATACGAGGCGTTCGTCGATACGCTGCTCGCCGGAGACAAGGTCGCCTTCCACGATTGGGAAGCCGCGACGCCCTATTTCGACGGCTGCCTGCCGATCGAGGTGATGGCCGAGCGCGGCCGCGAGACGCTGCGGCACGGACCGATGAAGCCGTTCGGTCTCACCAATCCGCGCGCGCCGCAGGAAAAAGCCTACGCGGTCGTGCAGCTGCGCCAGGACAACAAGCTCGGCACGCTCTACAACATCGTCGGCTTCCAGACCAAGCTCAAGCACGGCGAGCAGGCGCGCATCTTCCGCACCATTCCCGGATTGCAGCAGGCCGAATTCGCCCGGCTCGGCGGCCTCCACCGCAACACCTTCCTCAATTCGCCCGTGCTGCTCGACGAGACGCTGCGCCTCAAGGCGGCGCCGCGCCTGCGCTTCGCCGGGCAGATCACGGGTTGCGAAGGCTACGTGGAATCGGCCGCCGTCGGTCTGCTTGCGGGGCGGTTCGCGGCCGCCGAACGGCTCGGCGAGAACATCACGCTGCCGCCGCCGACCACGGCGCATGGCGCGCTGCTCGGGCACATCACGGGCGGCCATATCGAGACGATCGACGCCGGGCCGCACTCGTTCCAGCCCATGAACGTCAATTTCGGGCTCTTTCCTCCCCTCACCCGCGTGCCGACGCGCGGACCGCAGGGCGAGCGCCTGCGCGGTGCCGCGAAGACGATCGCGAAGAAACGCGCGCTCACCGAACGTGCGCTTGCCGATCTCGCGCAGTGGACTGCCGGCGGGCATGCGGCCGCGGCAGAGTGAAGACGATCAAAAAACGCCGCGCCGGGCGGCGCGCCACAGCAGCCATTGCCGCCGCCACGGCGCAAGCCTGATCGGCTGCGACGGGTCAGGATTGCGTTCGGCGCGGATGAGCACCGCGCTCACCAGCGCGAGCGATAGAAAGGCCGGCCGCGCCGGGGCCGACACCGTGGGCCAATGGCGTCGGGCCTGATCCAATGACACGCGCGCCCTTGCTGTGAGATCGGCCGGGGTGATTGAAGTCTGTCGCCGGTGCCCATCGCTTTGCAGCAGAGCGGCAAGCGTCGCGGCGGTGCCGGCCGGCCCGGCGACGTCGGCAACGCTCGCATCGCGGTCGAGAATCCGCGCCGCAAGCTCGAACACCGTCGAGGCGGTCTGTCGCGCATGCGTCTCGAGCTCGTCGAGGCTCGCCAGCGGATCGTCATATAGATCGAGCGCACGCGCATCGATCAGGCGTTGGAACGGAGCGATGGGCAGCGCGCATTGCGCGATCGTATCCATGAGCGCGGACGCGACCGGGTGCGCGGCGACCTCGCCCGGCACGCGCCCTGCGAGCGCCTCGCGCCACCATTGCAGGCGGATTTCGCCGGCCAGCGGCTCGCGCACGACATGTGCCACCCGCGCGATCTCGATGTCGAAGGCGTAAAGCGCATGGAGATGAGGCCGCCGCTCGGCGGGCGCGAACAGGCTGGCGAGAAAGCGATCCTTGTCCGCCTCCCGCACCAGCGCCGCGCAATGAGCATAGGCATCGTGCACGGCAGGAGAGGTAGCACGCCGCTCAATCGACCGCGATGAGCAGCGCCGCAACACGGCGTCGCTCGCCCACGAGGATGTTGTAGGTGCGCACCGCCGCGCCGGTCGTCATGGTCTCGAGCGGGATGCCGTTGTCGCGGAAGCGCGCCCGCAAATCCTGCGGCAACGGCCATGGGTCACGGCCAGTGCCGATCAGGCAATGCTCGATGCGCGGCGTGGCGGAAAAGACCAGAGCAAGCGAGCTTTCGCTGATCTCCTGCGGGCGGGTCACGGCGGAAGGCCAAATGCCGTCGGGCAGGCAGAGCAGCGAGCCGCGGTGCGACATGTCGGCGAAGCGGAAGCCGCCCTTGCCGTAGGCATCGATCGGGGCGGCGCGCGGCAGATGCGGGCTGTCGCGATCCACGCCCCTGCCCGATCAGCGCCGCGCGCGCGCCGGCGTCGGAGTGGCCGGCCGTGCCGGAGCGGCCCGCCCCTGCGGCGGCTCGTCCGGCGCGAAGGCGCGTCCGCTGCCGACGCCGAGATAGATCAGGATCGGCGATGCGATGAACACCGACGTATAGGTGCCGACCAGCACGACGCCGAACATCATGGTGGCGGTGAAGCTGTGGATCGCCTGGCCACCGAACAGCAAGAGCGCGAGGAGCGACATCGCGACTGTGACGTGGGTGATGATCGAGCGCGAGAGCGTTGCGTTGATCGAGACATTGAGGAGCTCGGGCATCGGCATCTTCTTATAGCGCCGCAGCATCTCGCGGATGCGATCGTAGATGACGACCGTGTCGTTGAGCGAATAGCCCAGGATGGTGAGCAGCGCCGCGATGCTGGTGAGATCGAAATCGATCTGCGTCACCGACATGAACCCGAGCGTGAGCACGATGTCGTGCACGTTGGCGATCATGGCGCCCAACGCGAACTGCCATTCGAAGCGAAACCAGAGATAGACCAGGATCGCGCCGATCGCCGCGAAGATGCCGAGGATGCCCTTGTAGAGGAGCTCGCCGGACACGCGCGGACCGACCACTTCGATGCGGCGGTAATCGAACGCGTCGCCGAGCGCCGCGCGCACCTTCTCGACCGCCTGCTGCTGCTCCTTCTCGCCGCCGGGCTGCTGGGCGACGCGGATGAGCACCTCCGACGGGCCGCCGAACTGCTGGAGCTGGAAGTCGCCGAGATTGAGCGTGCCGAGGGTCGTGCGCATCTGAGCAAGATCGGCCGCACCGCTCTTCGCCTGCACCTCGATCAGCGTGCCGCCCTTGAAGTCGATGCCGAAGTTCAGCCCGTGGAAGAAGTAGAGGAAGATCGCGAGGATCGAGAGCATCGCCGAAATCGGGAAACTCACCCTGCGGAAACGGATGAAGTCGAACTTGGTATCGTCGGGAACGATGCGAAGGAGGCGCACGGCTGTTCTCTCGTTTTCTCAGGCGCCTTAGATCGGCACGTATTGCGGACGCACCCAGCGCACCCAGTAGGCGACGATGAGGCGGGTCAGAGTGAACGCCGTAAACAGCGTTGTGATGATGCCGATGCCGAGCGTGACGGCGAAGCCGCGCACCGCACCGGTGCCGATGAAGAACAGCACCGCGGCGGCGATGAAGGTGGTGATGTTCGAATCGAGAATCGTGGCGAGCGCGCGGGTGAATCCCGCGTCGATCGCGGAGATCGGCGTACGGCCGCCGCGCACCTCTTCGCGGATGCGCTCGTAGATCAGCACGTTGGAGTCGACCGCGATACCGACGGTGAGCACGATGCCGGCGATGCCGGGCAGCGTGAGCGTGGCGTTGAGCAGCGACAGGACGCCGATGATCATGCCGACGTTGATCGCGACCGCGATGTTGGCGAACAGGCCGAACAGGCCGTAGGTCACGAACATGAACAGGATCACGAGAACGCCGCCGGCGATCGAGGCATATTGGCCTTTCTTGATCGAGTCCTGGCCGAGGCCGGGACCGACCACGCGCTGCTCGATCGGCGTAAGCTTGGCGGGCAGCGCGCCGGCGCGCAGCAGGATGGCGAGATTGTTCGCGGACTCGACCGTGAACTGCCCGGAAATCTGCCCCGATCCGCCGAGGATCGGCTCGCGGATCACCGGCGCCGAGATGACCTCGTTGTCGAGCACGATGGCGAAGGGCCGGCCGACGCTTTCCTGCGTGACCTGGCCGAACTTGCGCGCGCCCGTGGTGTTGAAGCGGAAGTTGACGATCGGCTCGCTGGTGCGCTGATCGAACCCGGCCTGCGCATCGGTCAGGTCGGCGCCTTCGACCATCACCTGCTTGTAGACCAGGATGGGAACTTTCTGGTTCTCCTTGCCTTCGTAGAGCACTTCGGAGTCCTGCGGCGCGCGGCCCTGGGCCGCCTCCTGTGCGCTCATCGACTGATCGACCAGCCGGAATTCGAGCTTGGCGGTCTTGCCGAGGATTTCGAGCAGGCGTCTCGGGTCGCCGAGGCCGGGCACCTGCACCAGGATGCGATCGATGCCCTGGCGCTGAACGGTGGGCTCGACGAGGCCGAGCTCGTTCACGCGCTTTTCGATGATCGGGATCGACTGCTCGACGGCCTGACGAATTTTGTCGGTCGTGGCCGCCTCGGTCGGCGTCAGGCGGACGAGGCCGCCGCCCGCATCGACGACCTCGAGCGTGCGCTGCCCGGTCACGCCGATCAGCGCGTTGCTCATCGGCTGCGACAGCTCGCGCAGCTTGCCGAAAGCGGTTTGGAAGTCCGGCCCCTCGCGCAGCCGCACCTCGACGTTGTTACCGCGCACGACCGGCGGGTTGGCCCACGTGATGCGGGCGTCGCGCAGGATCTTGCGGGCCTCGTCGCGCAACGAGTCGAGGCGCTGCTTGCGGACGTCGTTGACGTCGACCTCGAGCAGGATGTGCGAGCCGCCCTGCAGGTCGAGGCCGAGCACGACGTGGCGCTGCGCCCAGACCGGCCAGCTCTTCACCGTCTGCTGCGGCAGGAAATTCGGAAACGCGAAGCTGCACACGACGAAGGCCGTGAGCAGGATCGCGATCGCCTTCCAACGCGCGAAATAGAGCATGTGCCGCGTCCGCCTTTTCTCGCCGTCAGCTCGCGGCGGCCTCGTCCTTCACCGGCTCACCCTTGGCGCGCACCTCGGCGATCATGTGCTTCATCTGGCGCACGCGCACGCCATCCGCGATCTCGATCTCGACCTGGTCGTCGTCGACCACCTTGGTCACTTTTGCCACTACCCCGCCCGAGGTGACGACATTGTCGCCGCGACGCAGGTTCTTCACCATCTCCTGGTGCTGCTTCACCCGTTTTTGCTGGGGCCGCAGGATCAGAAAATACATGATGACGAATATGGCAACGAACGGCAGGAGGCCAGTGAGCGTGTCGAGGCTCAGCCCTCCTGTGCCCTGCGCGTAAGCGGGCGTAATCCACATGAAGATCTCCCCTCCCGGATGGGATAAATCGGGCCGGAAAGCGAGAAATTCGGCCCGTGCCCCGGTCGGCGCGGAATATAATGGCCGCCGCCCTGATTGCAACGCCGCGCGGCCGAAATACGCCCTCGGTGGGCCTGGAACGAGTGGCTTGCCCGGCCTTTCGCGCCCGGCTAGAGCATGCCCGTTCCCGCAGCGCAGACAAATCGTTGAGGCGATGACCGAACAGCGCAAAATCCTGCCGCAGCCGCAGCTCGACGCCGAGGTCCTCAAACGCATCGCGGACGCCCTCGATCGTCTTGCCCCGCAGGCGCGTGGCGCGGTCGACTTCGGCGCGACCGACGCATTCATCTGGACGCCGGGCCACGGCCTGGTCGCGGTGCCGCGCGTCAACCGCGTCGACATGTCGCTGCTCAAGGGAATCGACCGCATGCGCGACATCCTGGTCGAGAACACCGAGCGTTTCGCGCGCGGCTTGCCGGCGAACAATGCGCTGCTGTGGGGCGCGCGCGGCATGGGCAAGTCCTCGCTCGTGAAGGCCGCGCATGCGGCGGTCAATGCGAGTCTCGGCGCGAAGGCTGGCCTGCTCAAGCTCGTCGAAATTCATCGCGAGGACATCGAGGGCCTGCCCGAGCTGATGGGTTTGCTGCGTGCCGTGCCCTACCGCTTCATCGTCTTCTGCGACGACCTGTCGTTCGACGCCGAAGACACTTCGTACAAATCGCTCAAGGCCGTGCTCGAAGGCGGCATCGAAGGACGGCCGGAGAACGTGATCCTCTACGCCACCTCGAACCGGCGCCATCTGATGTCGCGCGACATGATGGAGAACGAACGCTCGACCGCGATCAATCCGGGCGAGACGGTCGAGGAAAAGGTTTCACTGTCCGACCGCTTCGGCCTCTGGCTCGGCTTCCATCGCTGCAGCCAGGACGAATTTCTCGCGATGGTCGAAGGCTACGTCGGATACTTCCGCATCCCGGTCGAGCCCGAGACGCTGCGCCGCGAGGCGCTCGAATGGGCGACGACGCGCGGAGCGCGCTCCGGGCGCGTCGCCTGGCAATACGTGCAGGATCTCGCCGGACGGCTCGGCGTGCAGTTGACGGAAAAAAACTAGGCGCCCGCCGGCAGGTACTGTGTCGGGTCGACCGGCGCGGAGCCCTTGCGGATCTCGAAATGCAGTTGCGGGCTCGTCACCGTACCGGTCTGGCCGGATTTCGCGATGATCTGGCCACGGCGGACCTGATCGTTGCGTTTCACCATGAGCTCGCTCGCATGCGCGTAGGCGGTGACGAAGCCGTTCGCATGGCGGATCAGGATGAGATTGCCGTAGCCCTTGAGCTCGCTGCCCGCATAAGCGACGACGCCATCCTCGGAGGCACGGATGGCCGTGCCTTCGGGAACCGCGAGATTGATGCCGTCGTTCTGCTGGCCGCCGCCCTTCGGTCCGAAGCCCGCGATCACGCGGCCGCGCACCGGCCAACGAAAGGATGGTGCGCCCG
>WNFC01003909.1_pt1 | contig 16210 bp, 15 predicted proteins | sample 5400541 | NCBI WGS metagenome assembly WNFC01 (sample SAMN13153342, study PRJNA577476) | soil metagenome | isolation source: 120 cm saprolite under Douglas fir tree site 2 hole 2 replicate 1 | place: USA:California | collected 2015-04-18
GAGTGGAGAGAGAAGACTCGCTGGGCTACGATGAGCCGCCGGCGTGGTACCTCCCGACACGGGAGTCCCTCGGGGGTGCCCTCCTGCGCAACGGGCAGTACGCGGAGGCGGAGCGGGTCTTCCGTGCGGACCTCGAGCGGAACCGGCGCAATGGCCGCTCGCTGTTCGGGTTGACGGGAGCTCTCACATCGCAGAACCGGCCGGATGAGGCCGTCCTCGTACGGCAGGAATTCGAGAAGGCCTGGCGGCACGCCGACACGCCGCTGCGGCTCGCGGACCTGTGAGAGCCATGAGACGGCTACTTCTGGCCATGCTGCTCCTGCTACTGCCGGCATCATCGGTCGCCGGCGAAACGGACTGGCCCGTCATCGAGACGGGGCGGGCGGGCCTGAACTGGTCGTTCTCGCTGCGGACCAATCCTGAGCCGGTTCCACCGGGCGGCACGATCGCGAGCGAGGCCCGCTGGGCCGACTTGGCGCTGATCGGCTCGGTCGTCTGGTACTTCGCCGGCGTGAACGGGAAGACCGTTCACGTCTTCGTCATCTTCCAGGAGTTCAGCAAGGCGGCGGGGCGCGTCATCGAGATAGAGCGGCGGCCGATTCTTCTCACCCTCGACGAGCCCGACGTCACCCTGCTCACGCTGCTGCCGCTGCACGCGAAGCCGGCGGTGCTGAAGCTGAAACGAAACGCGGACGAGAGCCTGACCGTCTCCGTCCAGTCGAAGTAGGGCGTACCGCTGACACCCCGGCCCGCCTGAAAACCTGCCATAAGTCGCATCTCATCGATCGCATCGATCTTGACCGCGAGCTGGTTGTTCGCTACCGCGTCGCGGTTTGCGCAGCGACGGGTGTCATGTTATCTACGCTCAGAGACGCACCGATTCGCGCAGGCTCTCGTCTACGCCTGCCACAGCCACGCATGGGGGCCAGACACGCAAGAAAACCACAATCGCTCTGGGAGGTTCACGATGATGCAACGTCGCTTTGCCGCCATCGCGGTGACAGCTCTCCTCTGGGCGGGTCCCGCGCTCGCCCAGGACAAACTTCCACCGCTGAGGACCGGCGTCGACGGCACCTTCGCCCCGCACGCCATGCCCAAGCTGGGCGGCGGCGTCGAGGGGTTCCAGATCGACCTCTTCACCGAGGTCGCGCGCCGCATGAAGCGTGAGATCACGATCGACGCGGTGAGCTTCTCGACCCTGATCCCCGGCATGCAGTCCGGCCGCTATGACTTCATCGCCGCGCCGACGACGGTGACCAGGGAGCGGGCCGAGAACATGCTGTTCACCGCGGGCTACCTGTGGACCGCGTACCAGTTCGGCATCAAGAAGGGCTCGGAGCCGATCAAGGACTGGGCCGACCTCAAGGGCAAGTCGGTCTCCGTCAACAAGGGCACGCCCTACGAGACGCTGTCCAAGGCCAAGGGCGCCGAGTACGGCTTCACGGTGCAGGTCTACGACACCCAGCCGGACGCCACGCAGGCGGTCCTCTCGGGCCGCGCCTACGCGACCCTCGGCGGCAACACCACCATCGTCTATGCCGCGTCGAAGAACCCGCAGTTCGTGGCCGACCTCGAGCTCAAGGACACGCGCGCCCACTGGGCGGCGCCGGTGCCCAAGAACAATCCCAAGCTCCGCGCCGAGCTCCAGGACGCGCTCGACTGCATGAAGAAGGACGGCACGATCGCCAGGCTTTCCGAGAAGTGGTTCGGCCGCAAGCCGCCGCCCGACGGCCTCGAGGTGGTGATCACGCCGGGCTACGGCCCCCCGGGCATGCCGGGCTACGACCCGACGCCGCACGAGCTCAAGTGCAACTGACCTGAGCGAGTGACCAACCCGATCGTCGACGCGCGCGGCATCCACAAGCATTTCGGCGCCCTTCACGTCCTGAAGGGCGTCGATCTCCGGGTGGCCGAGCGCGAGCTGGTGTTCGTCATCGGGCCGTCGGGCTCGGGCAAGTCGACCCTGCTGCGCTGCCTCAACCGGCTGGAGGAGCCGTCCTCCGGCAGCGTCGTGGTGGACGGCATCGACATGCTGGACCGGCGGACCGACATCAACCATGCCCGCCAGCGCATCGGGATGGTGTTCCAGTCCTTCAACCTCTATCCGCACATGACGGCGCTCGGCAACGTGACGCTGGCGCTTCGCAAGGTCGCGGGCAAGTCGCGCGCCGGGGCCGAGGCGCTGGGCCGAGCCGCCCTGGAGCGCGTCGGCCTCGCCGACCGCGCCGGCCACACGCCCGGACAGCTCTCGGGCGGCCAGCAGCAGCGGGTGGCCATCGCGCGATCGATCGCTCTCGAGCCCCGGGTCATGCTGTTCGACGAGCCGACCAGCGCGCTCGATCCGGAGCTGGTGGGCTCGGTGCTCGAGGTCATGCGCTCGTTGCGGGAGAGCGGCATGACCATGATCGTGGTCAGCCACGAGATGGGCTTTGCCCGCAATGCCGCCGACCGGGTCCTCTTCATGGACGAGGGCGCCATCGTGGAGGAGGGCTCGCCCGCCGCGATCTTCGAGAACCCGGCCCACGAGCGCACGCGCGCTTTCATCGGCCAGATCCAGCGGCACTGAGAGGTTGTCGAACTGGGATCGCTTCACCGACACGTTCTTCAACGGCAAGGTCATGCTCAAGTACCTGCCGGACATCTTGTCCGGCGTGGTGGTCACGATCGAGCTTGCCCTCCTCGTCGTCGTCACGGGTATCGCCGCCGGCCTGACCCTGGCTCTTCTCCGCAGTCTGGGGATCCGGCCGCTCAACTGGCTGATCGTCCTCATCGTCGACCTGTTCCGCTCGCTGCCGCCGCTCGTCGTCATCGTGCTGATCTATTTCGGCCTGCCCAGCGTCAATCTCTCGCCCTCCGGCTTCGTCTCGACCTGGCTGTCGCTGGCCTTCGTATTGATGGCCTTCTCCGAGGAGATCTTCTGGGCCGGCATCACCTCGGTGGCCAAGGGCCAGTGGGAAGCCGCGCGCGCGACCGGCCTGTCGTTCGGCCAGACCCTGATGAACGTGGTGCTGCCGCAGGCATTCCGGCTGACCATCCCGCCGCTCACCAACCGTACCATCGCCATCACCAAGGGAACCGCGCTCGGCACCGTCGTCGCCGTCACCGAGATCCTGGGGCAGGCCAGCTCGGCGATGTCCAACTCTTACAATCCCTCGCCGCTGATGATGGGCGCCGCGGCCTATCTCGTGCTGTTCCTCCCCGTCGTGGTGGCGGCCCGCTGGGTCGAGACCAGGTTCGCCTGGAAACGATGATCAAGACGCGATGATCCAGACCTTCTTCAACCCGGAGATCATCGCCGCGTCCTGGCCGATCGTGTTGGCGGGGCTGCGGAACACCGTGCTGCTGTCACTGATCGTCGTGCCGCTGGGACTGCTCGGCGGCTTGATTCTGGCGCTGCTGGCGAGCGTGAAGAATCCCGCGGTGCGCTGGCCGCTGATAGCCTGGGTCGATTTCTTCCGTGCCTTTCCGCCGTTGGTGCTGCTGATCTTGTTGTTCGCCGGGCTGCCGTTCGCCGGGCTGGAGCTGGGCGGCTTCGTCTGTGTCGCAATCGCCTTCTTCCTCAACACCGGCGCCTACTACGGCGAGATCCTGAGGGCGGGCATCGATTCCGTGCCGTCCGGTCAGGTCGAGGCCGCGCGCTCCACCGGCCTCTCCCGCCTGCAGACCATGGCCTACGTCGTGCTGCCGCAGGCGGTGCGCAACGTGCTGCCCGATCTGCTTTCCAACACGCTCGAGGTGGTCAAGCTCACCTCGCTCGGCAGCGTGGTGGCCGTGCCCGAGCTCCTCTACCAGGCGCGCCAGGCGCAGAGCATCACCTACAACCCGACGCCCATCGTGGTGGCGGCGATGATCTACTTCCTGATGCTGTGGCCCGTTGTGCGGCTCTTGAGCCGGCTGGAGAACCGCGCGCTCGTCGCCCGGTAGTTGCGTTGACCACTGCGGACCACTGCGGTACTATACACATGATGAGCCACAGTTCCACTCTCATGACCCGTCAGGGGTTGCTCTTTGCCGAACAGCCGGCCTTCGACTCAACGCTGACGCGTCTCGCGCGGACCAATCTTGGCAGCGGCGCCTGGATCGATCACCTCCCGGAGTGGGTACACGGGCACGAGGCGGTGCTGGACGTGCTCTGGACGACCACACGTTGGGAAGCACATCGGCGGCGCATGTATGACCGGATCGTCGACGTGCCACGCCTGGTGGCGAGTCTGCCGGATGATGGCCCGGGCCACCCTCTGATCGCGAGCCTTGCCGCCGCCCTCTCGGCTCACTACGGGTGCCCGCTTCCTCAGGTGTCGCTGGCCGCCTACCGACATGGCCGCGACAGCGTGGCCTTTCACGGCGACCGGCTCGGCATCGCGCGCAATGACGCCATCGTCGCGATCGTAGGTCTCGGGGCCCGGCGGCGTTTCCTCTTGCGCCCCGCCGGCGGCGGACGCTCGCTGGCTTTCGACATGGGTGGCGGCGATCTTCTCGTCATGGGAGGCACGTGTCAGCGCACGTGGGAGCACGGCGTGCCGAAAGTGGCCTATGCCGACCTTCGCATCAGCGTGCAGTTCCGCTCGGCGCCCACCCCGCCGTATGCCGACACCCCCTGACGCTTGCGGCAATCGGGCTACACGTCGTACATCACCGAAGCGCGCCGGGCCGGCGCGGGAGAAACGCCGTCAGCAGCCCCAGCAGGAGCAGAAAGGGGCACACGCGGTAGACGGTGGCGATGCTGGTGTAGTCCGCGAGTCGGCCGAGGGCGGCGGCGCCGAGTCCGCCCAGGCCGAACGAGAAACCGTAGAACATCCCGGCCGCGAGGCCGACCCGGCCCGGCATCAGCTCCTGCGCGTAGACCAGGATCGCGGAGAAAGCCGAGGCCATGATGAAGGCGATGAGCACGGCCAGGATGCCCGTCCAGAACAGGCTCGCGTGGGGTAGCGCCAGCGCGAAGGGTAGCGCTCCGAGGATCGAGAACCAGATCACGGGGATGCGACCGACACGGTCACCGACCATGCCGCCAGCAATGGTACCCGCCACGATGCCGGCCAGGAAGGCGAACAGGTAGAGTTGCGCCGTCTGCACCGGTAGCTGGAACTTGTCGATCAAATAGAACGTGTAGTAGGAGCCGAGGCTGGCGCTGTATACGTTCTTGGAAAAGAGCAGCGCGACCAGGATCGCCACGGCCAGGACCACCTTCCGGCGCGGCAAAGCGGCGGCTCGCGTTGGGTCAGCGAAGGTGGTGGTGCGGACGGCAGGCCGTGCGGGAGTCCGGTTGCGGGAGTACCAGCCACCAACCTGGATCAGCACGAAGATGGCGACCAGCGCCAGGCCCGAGAACCACGCGATGCTCGACTGTCCATGCGGCACCACCACGAAGGCGGCGAGCAGCGGACCCGAAGCGGAGCCAATATTCCCGCCCACCTGAAACAGCGATTGCGCGAGCCCGTAACGGCCACCGGCCGCCATGCGCGCCACCCGCGACGCTTCGGGATGGAAGATCGACGAGCCCATGCCAATCAACATCGCCGCCAGCAGGATCGACGGATAGGATGATGCCCTGGACATCAGCAGCAGCCCGACCATGGTAATGCCGATGCCGACGGTCAGGGAATAGGGCTGGGGGCGGCGGTCGGTGTACAAGCCGACCAGCGGTTGCAGCATCGAGGCGGTGCACTGGAAGGCGAGGGTGATCAACCCGACCTGGCTGAAGCTCAGCCCATAGGAGCCCTTGAGGATCGGATACAGCGCCGGCACCAGCGATTGCATCATGTCGTTCAGCAGGTGACAGAAGCTCAGGGAGAGGATGACCGAGAAGGTCGTGACGTGTACGGCCACTCTGGCCTGGACGGCGGCGCGAGCATGCGTGCCTGCCGAGGCGTCCAGGAGACGGTCACTCATCGCCATAAGATACCAGACGGACGAGGCCACAGAGCCACTGACGGCTATACTCGTCGCATGCGGGCGATCCAGCGGAGGCGGCGGCTCGGTCCCCCGCGTGTCATGACCGGCAGGGAGCGTCGCTGGATCAACCCGAACAAAGGGCTGGTCAAGATCATCGAGCGGAACCTCGACATCATCGTGTCGCGCTTCCTGTACCCTCATCTGAGCCGAGTCTGGAACCCGTACAGCTGGCTGCTCGAGCGGCGCTTCGTATTGACCGAGGCCTCGGTCTCACCCGGCGGCTGGCCGGCCGGGCTCGATCCGCTCCGGGTGCTGCTGCTCTCGGATATCCATACCGGAATATTCCTCAGGCCGCAGACGCTGGCGGACACCGTCCGGTCGCTGATGGAGCTCGAGCCGGACCTGGTGGCGATTGCGGGAGACATCGTGACGGGCCATTCGAGTGAGGTGCGCCCATATCTCGACGCTCTGGCGCCCCTGTCGCGCGCCCCGCTCGGCGCCTGGTACAGCCATGGCAACCACGACTATTTCGGTGGCGATGCGGAAGATATCCGGAAGGATCTGGGCTCCGTCGGCATCACGACGTTGAAGAATGCGTCAGTGGCGATCGCGCACGGCCGGGGACACTTCGTGCTCGGGGCCATCGACGATCTCATCTTCGGCCGGCCGGACTGGCCGGGAGTGCTGTCACCGCACGGGGCGCCCCACCTCCTCCTGGCCCACAATCCCGACCACTTCTACGAGGCCGAAGGCCACGGCGTGCCCCTCACCCTGTCGGGTCACACTCATGGCGGCCAGATCCGGTTTCCCGGCGGCCCGCCCATCATCCGCCACAGTCGCTTTTGCCTCGACGAGGGCGTCTTCGCGTTCCGGTCCTCGCTGCTCGTCGTCTCGCGCGGGCTGGGAAGCGTCGGCCTACCCTGGCGCTGGGGCGCCGATCCGGAAGCCATCCTGCTTCAGGTCGTGCCGCGGGCGAGTGTCGACCGTTCGCGCCGCCCGGAAGGCTAGAAAGAGCTTGACCAGCCCGTTTGAGGCCGCCTAGAGTTGGTCGTCCACTCGACGAATGGGCTCGCCGTGCCTCCGTTCGAAGAGGAGAAGACGATGAAAAACGCTCTGATTCGTAGCCTCGCTCTCCTTCTCTTGGCCGGTGCATGTGCCGCTTGCTCTCTCGTGCCCACGAGACTTACCAGCATTGACGCCCCGGGAGCCGTGTCCACCCATCCGCGTGGCATCAACAACGCGGGCCAGTCCGGAGTCGCCTCCGTCGTCGGCTACTATGTCGATGCGCAAGGAACTGTGCGCGCCTTCAAGCGCGACCCAGGAACGACTTTTGTTCCAATCAATGTCAGCGATGCCATTGAGGTCAAAGCCTTTGACATCAACAATGTCGGGCTCGGCTCTGTCGTCGGAACTGTACGCGACGGATCCGGGCAACGTGCGTTCTTGTGGAATGGCAGCACGGTCTCCTTCCCAGGCAACCCGCCGGTTCCGAATGCCTTCGGCATCAATGACACCGGCCTGATCGTTGGATCCTTCTCCGATCCATCCGGCAAGCAGCACGGCTTCACCTTGCCGCCCGGCCTCGGGGGGCCCATCAATGTATTCAACAATTTCCCGACACAGACATTCAACATCAACAACACGCGCCGCATGGTCGGAACACTGCAGGAGCCCGGCGGGGAGTTTCGCGCTTTCTATTTGACGGGAGCCGACATCGCCAGCGCCCAGCGCATCGATATTCCTGGGGCGTCGAGAAGCGACGCCTACGGGATCAACGACGCGGCTGATCCCGCTCAGGTTCGACATATGGGGACCTATACGATGAACGGGGTAGACCATGGGTTCGTGCATACACAGGCGCGTGGCGTGGAAACGTTTGACTTCCCGGGCGCGCAGCACACACGCGCCTTTGGCATCAACGACGCCGGAGAGATTGTGGGAGAGTACGTCGATAGTGCCGGCCGCACCCACGGCTTCATAGGGACCTTCCAATAGGTGAGCATGCCATACCAGGAGGGAGACTCATGGCGCACGACCTCGTGATTCGTGGTGGCTTCATCGTCGACGGGACCGGCACGCCGGGGCGTACCGGCGACCTCGCCGTCTCCGGTGGCCGCATCGCCGAGGTCGGCGCCGTCTCCGGTCGCGGCGCGCGCGAGGTCGACGCGGACGGACTCGTGGTGGCGCCCGGCTTCATCGATCCGCACACGCACTACGACGCCCAGCTCACCTGGGACCCCAGCGCCTCCTGCACCTCGTGGCACGGGGTGACCACCATCGTGACCGGCAACTGCGGCTTCACGCTCGCGCCGTGCCGGCCCGAGGACCGTCTCACCCTGATGAAGATGCTCGAGTACGTCGAGGGCATGTCCCTCGACGCGATGCAGAAGGGCATCCGGTGGGAGTTCGAGACCTTCCGCGAGTATCTGGACACCCTCGACCGCCTGCCCCTGTGGGTCAACGTGGCGCCCCTCATCGGCCACTCCGCCGTGCGCCAGTTCGTGATGGGAGAGGCGGCATGGACACGCGAGGCCACCGACGACGAGCTCGGGCTCATGGGGGGGGAGGTGCGGCGCGCGATGGCGGATGGCGCCATCGGCTTCTCGTCGACGACCAACCTGAACCACGTGGGCGACCGCGGCCGACCGGTGCCGAGCCGCCTCGGGAACGATCACGAGCTCGAGTACCTGGCGGGGGCAATGGGCTCGACCGGACGCGGCATCGTCGAGCTCACCATCGGCGGGAGCCGGGCCGACCGCGTGGCAGAGGTCGACCGGTACGCGGAGCTGGCGCGGGCGGCACGGCGGCCCGTCACCATGGTCTCCGTGCGCCACAATCCCGTGCGCCCGGAGGAGCATCGCCTGATCCTCGACAAGGTGGAAGCGGCGTGGCGGGAGGGACTGCGCCTGCATCCGCAGGGCACGTGCTCGCCGCTGACCTCGACCTTCACGATCACGAACGGCTTCGTGTTCGGGCGCTACAAGGCGTGGCGCCGCGTCCTCGAGGCCAAGCCGTCGGAGTGGCGCGCCATCCTCGCTGATCCCGCCTTCCGCGCCGACTTCCGCGAGAGCGTCCGCCATACCGCGCTCTTCAACGGCGACATCGTCCCGCTACGGGTCAAGCGCGTGGTCAAGCCCGAGCTGCAGCGCTTCGCCGGCAAGAGCGTGGTCGAGCTAGCCCGCGACACCGGCAAGGACGTCGTCGACGCCTTCCTCGACCTGACGCTCGCCGACGACTTCCGCACCGAGTTCATGTCGGCCACCATGAACACCGACGCCGGTGCGGTGGCGGAGATCTTCATGCACCCGACGGCGGTGCTGGGCCTGTCCGACGCGGGCGCCCACATCACCCAGTTCTCGGAGGCCGGCCAGACGAGCCAGCTCCTCGGCCACTGGGTACGCGAGCGGCAGGCCCTCTCGCTCGAGGCCGCCGTGCGCCTCGTCACGGGAGCTCCCGCGGAGATCTTCGGCATTCCCGACCGCGGGCGTCTCGCCCCCGGGCTCGCCGCCGACATTACCGTCTTCGACCCCCGCACCATCGCCTGCCACAAGGAGGAGATCGTCCACGACATGCCGGACGGCGGGCCGCGCTACGTCGCGCGCTCGAGCGGCATCCAGTGGTCGTTCGTCAACGGTCGGCCGATCATCCGCGATGGGCGCTTGCCCGAGCCCGACGCGGTCTCCGGCGCCGGACGGGTCATCCGCGCCGCGTGAGAGGTGGGGCCGTCCTTCCTTGATTCGATCCCCCCGGGAGTGAGCATGGCGGTGAAGCGAATCGGGATTCTCACCGGCGGCGGGGACGTCCCTGGCCTGAACTCCGTCATCAAGTCGGTGGTGTACCGTGGGACCGAGCTTGGGTATACCGTCGTCGGGCTGCGCCGCGGCTGGCAAGGGTTGACCGACGTCGATCTCCAGGACCCGGCAAGCCGCGCCCGCTACGTGCTCCCGTTGAACCGGGAGAATACCCGCACCATCGATCGCACCGGCGGCACCTACCTGCACACCTCGCGCACGAGACCATCGCGGATGAGCAAGCTGCCGCCGGCGCTCGCGGGCCAGCGGTTTCCCACGGCCACCTCGCCGAGCGGCTCCGTGACCTTCGACGTCACGCGGGCCGTCCAGAAGAACATCCAGGCCCTCGAGCTCGATCACCTGATCGCGATCGGCGGCGACGACACGCTCAGCTACGCAGCCGAGCTCGCCCGGCGGGACACGCCCGTGATCGCGGTGCCCAAGACCATGGACAACGACGTGCGCGACACGGAGTACTGCATCGGCTTCTCCACCGCCGTCACCCGCGCCATCGATGCCATCGAGCGGCAGCGAACGACGGTGGGATCGCACGAGCGCATCGGCATCTTCCGCGTGTTTGGCCGCGACGCCGGGCACACCGCGCTCTACACGGCCTACGTGACCTCGCTGCGCTGCTGCATCCCGGAGTACCACGTCAACCTGCAGAAGCTCATCGATCTCCTCATGGCCGACAAGCGCAACAACCCGAGCAACTACGCGCTGGTCATCCTCTCCGAGGGCGCAGAGTGGGAAGGCTACACCCTCAAGGAGTACGGCGAGCCGGACGCCTACGGGCATCGCAAGCGGATGAGCGTGGCGGAGGATCTGAGCTCCGAGATCAAGGCGGCCACCGGCGAGGAGACGGTGGTGAGCGATCTCACCTACGAGCTTCGGTCCGGCAGCCCGGATTTCGTGGACCGCATGGTCGCCATCACCTTCGCGGGAATGGCCATGGACGCCATCCAGGAGGGCAAGCAGGGGTTGATGACGGCGGTAAGTCACGGCCGATTCGCGCTGAAGCCAATTCCCGACCCGGCGCTGGGACCGCGCCGCGTCGACGTCTCCACCATGTACAACGTCGAGCGCTACCGCCCCACCTACGTGGGCAAGCTGGGGCTACCCATCTTCCTCACGCAGGCGTGAGGGAAGACACTGCGAAGACGCGGGACGAGCCTTCGGTGACCCGGGAGATTCAGGGTCGGAGACCGGCGGCGCGCAGGCGCGGGAACACAACGTCGCGAAACGCGGCGATCTCGCGCCGGGGCAGCGCGAACGTCTCGAGCGCCATGACGTAGAGGTTCCGCACGCCGAGTTTCGTCGCCTCGGCGATGCGGCCGGCGCAGTCGTCCGGCGTCCCGATGAGACCGTAGGCGTCGCAGAGCTGGGCGACGACGTCGTCAGGAACGAACGACGTCGCCGCGATGGCCGCCTCCCAGTCGTGGGCGTGCGAAAGATCGGGATAGATCCGATGGACAGCGTCGGGAATCTCGAGCTTCGGGAGCCGGATCCCGGCCGGCTCGACCCAGTAGCCGCCCCAGCGAAGAACGCCCCAGTGCACGACGGTGGGCCGCGCCATCCGGCGCGCCTCGGCGGTCGTCGCCGCCATTCCGGTCCGCACCGCCCAGATGATCTCGAGGTCGGCGAGCCGGCGGCCCGCCCGCTTCGCGCCGCGCTCGAGATAGCCGAGCGCCGTTTCGACGATGCCCCGATTGAAGCCGACCAGCAGTAGGACGCCGTCGGCAATTTCGCCGGCCAGCTCGATCGCCTTCGGACCCGAGGCGGCCATGATGATGGGGATCCGGCGTTTGGCCGCGTAGCCGAGCCGTCCCGGCCTGCCCGCGAAATCCACGCTCTCGCCGGCCAGCAGCGTCCGCACCGTCCGGATGCACTCACGCATCTCTGCGAGTGTCGCCGGCTTGCGGCCGATGGTGCTCGCCGAAGTGTAGCCGGTGCCCAGCACGAATTTCACCCGCCCGGGCGCCAGCTCCTCCACCGTCTGGATCCCGCCCGCCAGTACGGAGGAGTGGCGCGTGAACGGATTGGTCACCGCCGGGAACAGCGTCAGCCGTGACGTGATCGCCGCGGCCTGGCCGAGCACGACGAACGTGTCACGCGAGAGGAGCTGGCTGTCGAGAACACCCGCGCCGTCGAAGCCGGCCGCTTCGATGGCCTGGACCAGAGAGACGAGCTCCGGCATGGGAGCCGTGCCGGGAACTCGCAGGTGCACACGGACAGGCTCAGACTCGGTCATCGGTGGCCTCACGAGCGTCAACTACATGGAGCCGGGACGGCGCGAACACAACCCCTGGTATTGTGCGGTGATCCTGCCAGAGCATGCCGAAGAGGTCAAACCGCAACGGTCGGATGGCGCGAGACCCCATGGGCGCGAGCTGGCCCCTGACCTCCCCGAAACGCGACGAGCGTCGAGAATTACTCGACGCTCGCAGGTGACCTTGCTGTATCGCCCGTGCGGCTAGGCGGAGCGGTGTCGTCTCCATGTCAGACTGGCCAGCCCAGCCAAGCCGTGCCTCGGGCGACGAAAGAGAGGCCCAGCAGCCCCTGATTACGGCACGGGACGTGGAGGCGAGCAACTGTGGTATATCGCATCCATGAGCAAGCCTCGGCCATTGTTGAATACGCCCTACGGTGCCTACTTTGCGCGCGAGGTGCCGCCGCCGGACGATGAGCTGGTGCGCGTGGGGCCGGGCACGCCGTGCGGCGAATATCTCCGGAGCTTCTGGCAGCCGGTGGCCTTTGCGCGCGATCTCCACGATGTGCCGCTCCGCATCCGCATCATGAGCGAAGACCTGGTGATCTTCCGCGACAAGGGCGGCCGCGTGGGACTGCTCCAGCTCCACTGCGCGCACCGGGGTACCTCACTGGAATACGGTCTCATCAGCGAGCGCGGCATCCGGTGCTGCTATCACGGGTGGATGTACGACGTGGATGGGAGGATCCTCGCGACGCCCGGCGAGCCCGTGACGAGCACGCTCAAGGACAGGCTCTGCCAGGGCGCCTATCCCCTGCACGAATACTGCGGGCTCATCTTCGCCTACATGGGGCGACCCGATAAGAAGCCGGTCTTCCCGCACTACGACACCTTCGACCTGCCGGGCCTGACCCTCATGCCCGCGGGCAAGTTCTCCCTCCCGTGCAACTGGCTCCAGATCAAGGACAACAGCATGGACCCGGTGCACACGTCATTTCTCCACGCAATCTCGAGCGGCTACCAGTTCACGGAGGCCTTCGGGGCGCTCGCGGAGCTGGACTGGGAGGAGACGCCGTACGGGATGACCTACATCGCCACGCGGCGCGTGGGCGATCTGGTCTGGGTGCGCGTGGCGGACTTCATGGCGCCCAATGTCCACCAGTTCACCCGCGAATTCGAGGACGCCAGGAAGGAAAAGCCGGCGAGCCGGCCCGTGGTGATCCGCTGGGCGGTGCCGATCGATGACACGCACACGTGGAACATGGAGCTGGCCCAGATCGATCCGGCCTGGGGGATGACGCCGGAGCAGATCGGCAGCCCCGGCTTCGGCCAGTCGGATGACCGCGCGTACGAGGAGCGCCAGCGGCACCCGGCCGACTATGACGCGCAGTCGGGGCAGCGCGAGATCGCCGTGCACGCGCTCGAGCATCTGGCCTCGACCGATCGCGGCGTCACCATGCTGCGCAAGATCGTGCGCGACGGCATCCGCGCCGTCGCCGCCGGCAGTGATCCGAAGGAGCTCCTCCGCGAGCCGCGCGGGCCCATTGCCACCGCCTGTCAGGACCGGGTGCTCCGCATGCCGCCGGAGAACGATGCCGAGGCCGACAAGCGCCTCCTCCACGAGACGGGACGCAAGGTAGCGCGTGGCGGCTAGGTCAGTCACCTGGTGTTCAACTTCCGGGAGGCCTCTATGCCAAACAAGCGCATGACGCGTTGCTGCAGGCTGTTGCTGTTCGCGGGCCTTGCCTTGGTAACCGCGGTGGGCCAGGCGGGCGCGGACGTGATCACGGATTGGAACCAGAAGGCGGTGCCGCTCGTCACCAAGTACAGCCTCGGGGCACCGGCCTATCGCGACCTGGCGATCATGCACCTGGCGATGTACCAGTGCGTGAACTCCGTCGAGCCGCGCCACGCGCCGTACAAGGCCAAGCTGGACGCTCCGGCAACGGTCTCCAAGGAGGCAGCGGCCGCGGTGGCCGCCGCCGTCGTGTTGTCCAAGCTCCATCCCGAGGATCAGGCGAAGGTTGACGGCGAGTTGAAGCAATACCTCGCGCAGATTCCAGACGGCCTGGCAAAGGACGAGGGCGTCGCATTCGGGCAAAAGGTCGCCGAGGAAATCGTGACCTCACGGGCCAATGACGGCTCGAATGCGCCCGACACTTATCGTCCCCGCACGACGGCGGGCCGGTATGTTGCCACGTCGTTGCTCGTGGTTCCCATGTGGGGCAAGGTCACGCCGTTTGCTCTCAAGAGCGAGTCGCAAGTCCGGCCCGGCCCACCGATCAGCTTGAAGAGCCGTGAGTGGGCAGACAACTACAATGAGATCAAGGACATTGGCGCCAGGAACAGCACCACGCGCAGCGCGCTTCAGACGGAGACCGGGCGTCTCTGGCTGTACACCGGGCCCGGGACCTTCATGCCGCTCGCGGTCCAGCTGTCACAGGCCAAGGGGCTGAGCGTGAACGAGAATGCCCGCCTCTTCGCCTTACTGGCCATGGCGACCGCCGATGCAATGGTGGCGGTGTTTGACGCCAAGTACCACTATGAGTTCTGGCGGCCGATCACCGCCATCCGCAATGGGGACATCGACGGCAATCCGCAAACAGACCGCGATCCGGCGTGGGACTCGCTGGGGCCGGCCCCGTTGCATCCGGAATATCCATGCGCCCACTGCATCGTCGCCGGCGCAGCGGGAACCGTCATGCAAGCCTTCTTCGGCACCGGGACGCTCCCGGAGTTCTCGCTGACGACGCCGACCGCGCCCGGCGTCACGCATCGCTGGACGCGCCTGGAGGACTATATCCAAGAGCCCTCGAACGCCCGCATCTGGTCCGGCATCCACTACCGTTTCTCGACCAAGGTGGGCACGGACATGGGAAGGAAGGTCGCCGACTACGCCGTGCAGAACTACCTCCAACCCTTGAAGTAAGCGGCGGGCTACCGCTTCGCCAGCGGGACGTACTCGCGGTGCGTCGACCCGGTGTAGACCTGCGCCGGGCGGAAGATGCGGTTGCCTGACTCCCACTGCTCCTTCATGTTCGCCATCCACCCAAGCGTGCGGGAGGCAGCGAAGATCGGCGTGAAGAAGTCCGTGGGAATCCCGATCGCGGCAAACACACAGCCGGAGAAGAGGTCGACGTTCGGGAACAGGCCCCGATCACCCAGGCGCGCGGTGGCAACCTCCTCGACGGTGAGCGCAATCTGGTACAGCTCAGCGACCCTCGAGCCGGGCGGGATCACCTCGGCGGCCAGCGTCTGGATCACCTTCGAGCGCGGGTCCTTCACGTGGTACACGCGGTGCCCGAAGCCCGGGATCTTGTAGCGGTCCGCGAGCATCTGCTCGACCTTCGGCTTCGCGCCTCCCGGGTCGCCCATGCTCTCGAAGAGGCGCAGCGACTGCTCGTTCGCGCCGCCGTGCGCCGGACCGGAGAGCGCGCCGATCGCGGACGACAGCACCGCCTCCGGCTCGGCCTTCGTGGAGGCGACCACGCGCGAGGTGAAGGTAGAGGCATTCCCCGCGGAGTGATCAGCCTGCAGAATCATCAGCGCGTTCATCACGCGCAGGTGCAGGGCCGAGGGCTTCTGCCCCGTGATCATGCGCAGCATCATCTCCGAGTGGGACTCGCCGGCCTTCGGGCCGTCGTACGGGCGCCCGGCCGCCGCCTGCGCGATCACGCCGACGAGATGGCCGACCTTCGCGACGAGAGCGATGCCGCGCGCCTGGACGGCGCCGACCTTGCTCTCGAAGTCGTTGTCCATCGGGCCGAGGGCCGCCGCGGCTGCCTGCAACGCAAACATCGGGTGCGTGATTGCCGCGGTCGCGCGGGCGATCTCGATGAGCGCAGGCGTGAGCGCGCGGTCCGCCTCCATCTGCGTGCGGACCTGCGCAATGCGGGCCTTGTTGGGCAGCTGGCCGTCGTAGATGAGAGCGACGATCTCCTCGAAGGTGTTCTCCGGGCCTGTGATGTCTTCGATGGAGTAGCCGCGATAGCTGAGGCGGCCGACCATGCCCTCAACGAGAGAGAGGGCGGATTCGGCAATGGGGACTCCCTCGAGCCCCGGACTGAAGGACGGCTTGCTTGTCGTCATGTCACCCTCACATGTCTCATAGCCTTGATACTGCCGCCAGCCTCGCTCCCCGGATTCATGCCAAAGTATACCCGGCAGAAAATTGAACGGGAGGGAAACATGGGACGACAAAAGCGCTCCTTGCCCGCGACGCCTGCCGCTGGATTTACAGCCGGCAACGGACTGCTCGATCGACGGATCTTCCTCGGCGGCGGGCTCGCCTCACTGGGCGCGGCCGGCGGCCTCGTCT
>WNFC01005912.1_pt1 | contig 16210 bp, 19 predicted proteins | sample 5400541 | NCBI WGS metagenome assembly WNFC01 (sample SAMN13153342, study PRJNA577476) | soil metagenome | isolation source: 120 cm saprolite under Douglas fir tree site 2 hole 2 replicate 1 | place: USA:California | collected 2015-04-18
AGAGAATCCGCGAGAAGTGGAAGGGGATTCTGTAGCGCCGCCTACCATAGCGGCTTGCTTAGATTCTCCGTGAACGAAGAGAACATCACGTTGAAGCTGACGCTGATGCGCTCTTCCTCGTTGACGTTGGCGTCGACGGAGTGCTCCAGATAGGACGGGAACATGAGCAGGGTACCGTTCGTCACTCTGACCACGACCTGGTCGGTGTTCTCCGCCGTGAGCTCGACGACCGGCGGCCGGATCACGCCGGCCTGGGTTCTCGGGTCGTGAAAGTTGATGGCGTCCGAGCCCGGGCGGGTTCGAACGTAATAGACGCCGCTCAGGAAGTTGTTGGGGTGGCTGTGAGCCTTGTGCGCGGCACACCGGGCGAGAACCGTGGCCCAGCAGCCCGTGATCTCGACCGCCTGGTCGCCGATGCGGAGGAACCGCAGGACGCTACGGGCTGCATTGCCGACGCACGCGGCCAGATCGAGGAACTCCTCGCGTGCGTGCAGCGTTTGTTCCGACTGCCAGCCCTGGCCGGCCTCGAGCCTGGGCAAGCCGCGCCTTATTCCTTCGAGCGCCGCCAGGATCTTTGCGTCGATCGCGCTGCGCAGCTCCGCCTCGAGCAGGATCTTCCACACCAGCGTGGGGAACATCGGAATCACCTCCGATGCCTCGATCCAGCGCTCGGCTTGCTTCACCATCGGAGTAATGATGGTAGCAGTACCATTGCTGCCACGTGATGACCCGGCTGCGTCCTCCCGGCCTCGACGCGCTCGGCCTGCCCGCGGCGCTGCGCTGGCATGCCGGGGCGTTCGAGTCACGCACCGGAATCAGGGTGAAGGTCACCGCGGACGAGACGCTGCCGCGTCCCTCGCCCGCAGTGGAAGACGCGCTGCTGCGGATCTACATCGAGGCGCTGAACAACGTCGCGAATCACGCGGCGGCGCGCAGGGTCGCGGTAAGCCTCGAGTCGCGGGGCGATGCCGTCGTGACGAGCATCGCCGACCAGGGGCGGGGAATCGACGCGACGCAGCGCCTGCGGCGCGACGATATCTCGGGCGGGGGACTGATGATCATGGAGGAACGCGCGCGCTCGGTCGGCGCGGAGCTCCGCATCCACTCCGCGCCGGGCGAGGGAACCCGCGTGGAATTCGTGATCTCCAGGGACAAATGGTCGTAGCCGGCATGGCGCCTCCTAGGGCCGCGGCGCCGGCTGCTCGAGAAACGCCTGCACCGCACGGAACAGCTGCATGCGGTTCTTTTCCATGAGCACGGTATGCGTCGCCTCGCCGATCTGCACGAGCTGCTTGTAGGGCGCATTGACGAGCTTCGGAAACAGGGTCTGCGCCATGTAGGGCGGCGTGTCCTGGTCCCATTCGCCGACGAGAAGCAGGGTCGGCACGCGGATCGTCTCCGGCTCGTAGTACGCCTTGCCGGCGCTCCAGTATTCGCGCGTGTCCTGCTGGGTGCCGTTCGGCGCGCGCAGTTTTTTCGGGTTCTGTTTCACGCCCCAGGGGTCCGAGCTGAAAGTCGCCGCCGCCCAGGCTTCGAACCAGCCTGGAGGAATCAGCTCGGCTTTCTTCGTCTCCGGCACTGCGGTGAGCCAGCGCGCTTTCGCCGCATCCTCCTGCACCACCCGATAGGCGCCGAGCGGCCCGCTGGTGGCGATGAGCGACGGCGTGGTGCGTATCCATTGCGGCGCATACAACAGCAGCTTGTTGACCCGGTCGGTATTGCGGGTGGTGTAGGTGGCCATGATGGTCGTTCCCCACGACCAGCCGAGCAGATTGATCTTCTCCACGCCGCGGCGCTTGCGGATGAAGTCGGCGGCGCTGCCGACGTCCTTCACGGCGGTGGACGTGGTGGTGAGCGGTGCATTGCGCTCGGCCGGCTGGTCCATCTGCGGCGGACGCGTCGATCGCCCATAGCCGCGCAGGTCGACCAGGTAGACGTCATAGCCCTGCCGAGCGATGTATTCCATCCACGAGACGCCGTTCAGCGGCAGGTCGAAGGCGGTTTCCGCCGGATACGTCGAGCCGTGCACGAACAGCACGATGCGCTCGCCGGGGAACTGCGACTCCGAGGCGGGGCGCTTGTTGCGCACGTAGAGCTCGATGCCGGGGTCGGCCGAGGCAACCATGAACTCCTCGGTGACCAGGGCTTGTTCGTGGAGCACGGTGGCGCAGCCGCCCAGCCAGAACGGCAGGGCGAGGAAAAGCAATGGCGCGAGTCTTGACATGAATGTTGCTCCCTGGCTAGCGATCTTCGGCGTCGCGCATGTCCTGGTCCAGCAGCGCATCACGGCCTTTGGACGTAATGGCGAAGGCGCCAGGACCATTCGGCCTGGCGAGGCCGAAGGTACCAAGCTTGGCCGCGGTATTCATCGGAATGGGCGGCGGGTCGCGCTTCGCGTCCGCGGCGTCCTTGAGCTTCCGCAGCCAGTCGAAATCCTCCGCCGTCAGGTTCGAATCCATGACCAGTGACAAAGCCCGGGCACCTATAATAATCTCTCGCATGCACCTCCACACCGTCAAAGCGGCGTACCGCCGCTACGCGCGCGTCTACGACGCGCTGTTCGGCCCCGTCCTTCAACCGGGCCGCAAGGCCGTCGTCAAAGCGCTCGGCTGCCGGCCGGGCGACCGCGTCCTCGAGGTCGGCGTCGGCACCGGGCTGTCGCTGCCGCTTTATCCGCCGCAGACCCGCGTCACCGGCATCGACGTGTCGACCGAGATGCTCGACAGGGCGCGCGCCCGGGTGGAAAACCGCAAGCTGACGAACGTCGAGGCACTGCTCGAGATGAATGCCGAGGAGATGACGTTCCCCGATGCGAGCTTCGACAAGGTGGTGGCGATGTACGTGGTCTCGGTCGTAGAGCGCCCCGCGCGCCTGCTCGAGGAGCTGCACCGCGTCTGCCGGCCGGAGGGCGAGATCTTCATCGTCAATCACCTGCGTTCCGACAACCCGGTTCTCGGCGCCGTGGAAAAGAGCCTGGCGCGGTTCTCGGACAAGCTCGGATTCCGTCCCGACTTCGAGCTGCGCGACCTGGTGGATGGCTCGCAGCAGGTGTCCGAGGTGGCGCGAATCAATCTCCTGTGGAAAGTGCTGCGCCTGCGTAACGGCATCGCGCATCCGCGGCTTGCTACTTCGTGCGCACCGCACCCATCAGGTGATCGGGCAGCCAGGTAGCGATCGGCGGGAACACGCAAAGGATCACGATCGCGAGGAACATGCACAGCACGTACGGAATCGTCCCCCACATCACTTTCATGAGCGGCACGTCGGGGGCGATGGTCTTGACGATGTAGATGTTGAGGCCGACGGGCGGATGGATCAGGCCGATTTCCATGTTGATGGTCATGATGACGCCGAACCACACCGGGTCGAAGCCCGCCGCCCGGATGATCGGCAGCAGGATCGGGCTGGTCATCAGGATGATCGCGGCCGGCGGGATGAAGAAGCCGCACAGCAGGAGGAACAGGTTGATCAGCGCCATCAGCACCCAGCGGTTGGTGTGCATGTCGGCGATCGCCTGCGCGAGCGTCTGCGTGAGGTAGAGAGAAGTCAGCATGTAGCCGAACAGCACCGCCGCGCCGATGATCGTCAGGATCATCACCGACTCGCGCGTCGTGTCGCGCAGGATCTGCCACCAGTCGCGCGGCTGCCACATGCGGTAGATCAGCACCGCCAGGACTACGCACAGCGCCGCGCCGACGCCGGCGGCTTCCGACGGCGTCGCCACGCCGCCGTACAGCACGTACATGACGCCGACGATGATGGCGAGGAACGGCGCTATCTTCGGCACCGACTGGAATTTCTCCTTCCAGGAATAGCGGAACTCCGGCGCATGGGCGCGGAAGCCCCGCCGCCAGATGGCGAACAGCGTCCAGAGCATGAACAGGCCGGTCAGCATCACTCCCGGCACTACTCCGGCGAGGAACAGGCGCCCGATCGAGGTCTCGGTGGCGATGCCGTAGAGGATGAAGGTGATCGAGGGCGGGATCAGGATGCCGAGCGTGCCGCCGGCGCAGATCGAGCCGGTGGCGATCTCGTCCGGATAGCCGCGCCTGCGCATCTCCGGGATGCCCATCTTGCCGATGGCGGCGCAGCACGCCGGCGAGGAGCCGGTCAGCGCCGCGAAGATGGCGCAGGCGCCGAGGTTGGAGATCACCAGCCCGCCCGGCAGCCGGTACAGCCAGCGGTCGAGTGCCTCGTACAGGTCGCGTCCCGCGGGCGAGGAGCCGATCGCCGCGCCCATCATGACGAACATCGGAATCGAGACCAGCGTGAAATCGTTCAGGCCGGCATAGAAGGTTTCCGCCACCACCTGCAGCGAGCCGAATCCCTGGAAGATCAGCAGGAACACGATCGACAGCGCGCCGAGCCCGAACGCCACGGGCGCGCCGCAAAGCAGCACGATCAGCGTCGCAATGAGGACAATGGCGCCTTGAGCGGTGGGACTCATGCCTCGATTCCGAACGGCGGCTCGCGCCCGCTGACAAGGCAATAAAGATCGGCGATGTACTGCAGGCACAGGATCGCGAGGCCGATCGGCATCGAGCTGTACGGGATCCACAGCCGGGCGCGCCACATCGTGTCGGAGACCCAGCGGTTGTCCCAGGCCTCCAGCCAGAAGCGCGCGGTCAGGACAGTCAGGACGAGGCAGAAGGCGAGCGACATGACGATCGAGGCGAGGGCGAGCCACCAGCGGCCGCGCGGCCCGAGGTGGTGCGGGAGAAGGTCCACGTTCACGTGCCCGCGGGTGAGCAGCACGTAGGGGCTGCCGACGAACGTGGCGGCGACCAGGCTCCAGGTGACGAAGTCGGTCTGCCAGATGGTGTTCTGGTTCAGCAGGTAGCGCACGAACACCATCTCGCAGACCACGAGCACGCCGAGCCCGATCAGCGCCGCGGCGACGATGCCGCAGAGCTGCGAGACGCGGCGGATGCCGCGAACGAAGAAGTCCAAGCTATTTGACGCTCAGCGCTTCTTCGATCAGCTTCTTGCCGTTGGGGACGTCCTTGTCGAACTCGGCGTACGAGCTCTTCTGCGCCACCCTGACCCATGCGTCGTACTCGGCCGGCGTGAGGGTGATGACCTCGACATTGTGGTCCTTGAACACCTTCACCATCTCGTCGTCGAGCCCTTTGGCGTTCTCGGCGAAGAACTGCTGCGACTTCTTCCCGGCCTGCAGCAGCACGTCCTGCTGCTTCCTGTCCAGGCGGAGGAGGCTTTTCTTGGACATCAGCACCGGCTCGTACATGAACCAGAGCGCGTTGTCGCCCGGCGCGGTCAGGCACTTCACCTGCTCGTAGATGCGGAACGAGACGAAGCTGCCGGAGCTGGTGTCGGTGGCGTCGGCGACGCCGGTCTGCAACGCGTTGTAGACCTCGTTGCTCGGGATCGACACGATCGAGGCGCCGGCCGATTGCCACATCGAGGCGAAAGTAGGCCCGGCGGAGCGCACCTTCAGGCCCTTGATGTCCTCGGGCCTGCGGATGCAGCCTTTCTTCGACGCGATCGCGCCGGCGAGCCAGGCGTCGGCGAGCACGACGACGCCCGCCTTGTCGATCTGCGCCTTGATCTCTTTCATGAAGGGCGAATTGTTGAGCCGCTGCGCGCGCTCGTGGCTGCGCACCAGGCCGGGCATCAGCGTGGCGCCGAAGGCGCGCACCTTGCCGCTCGCGTAATCGAGCGGGAACGACGAGATGTCGAGCTGCCCGTTGACCAGGGCGTTCCACTGCTCGTTGGGCTTGAACAGCGACGCCCCGGGGTAGACCTGCACCTCGAGGTCGACGTTAGCCGCCTTGGCGTCGCGGGCGATGATCTGCACCATCTCGTCGCGCACGTCCCCCCGTCCGCCGGGGAACTGGTGCGAGGCGCGCAGCGTGGTGGGAGCAGCGAGAGCGCCCGTGCTCATCAATGCGAATACAGCGGCCGCGACAGCGGCCCATCTAAGCGGTATCATGCGCATCCTCCTCAGGAAGCTCGCTTATAGCGCAACAGAAACGCGCATTGCAAGTGCAGGTCTACCCGCAAATCACCTTCCATGGTATCGAGCGCTCGTCGTGGGTCGAGGACTACGTGGCGGAGCGGCTTCTCAAGCTCGACCGCTACGCCGAGGGCATTACCTCCTGCCACGTCACCCTGGCGCGCGAGCAAAGCAAGCATCACAAGGGCAACCGCTACAGCGTGATGGTCGAGGTACGGATTCCGCCCCACCATGACCTGGCGGTAAAAAAGCAGAAGGAGATCCGCCACATCCAGAACGAGCTGCCGGCGCTGATCAACCTCGCCTTCGCCGCGATCGAGCGCCAGTTGAAGCGGACCGCGGCGCTGCGCCGCGGCGAGCCGGAGCTGCGTCGCCTCGACGGCCAGCCGCACGGCATGATCGACAAGCTCTTTGCCGAGGGCTACGGCTTCATCCGCGGCCTGAATGACAACCGCGAGTATTACTTTCACCGCAACAGCGTCCTGCACGGCGACTTCGATCGCCTTACGGTCGGCACCGAGGTGCGCTTCAGCCCGGAAGAGGGCGACCAGGGCGCGCAGGCGAGCAGCGTGCAGGTAGTGAGCAGACGCGGCGCCGGCACCTAGGAAACCACGGCAAGCGGGGAGATTGCTCGGCAAAGCCCGTTAAGCAGAGCCCGGCGCTACCGATAGCTGTAGTTGAGGATTGCGCCGACGCCGAAATCGGGGCTGCCGTCGCTGAAGCCTTTGACGCCGTAGAACTGCAGCTTCAGGTCGCGCGACAGGCGTTGTGACACGAACGCCGTCGCCTCGCTGATGGGGCTTCCCACCGCCGTGATGCGCGGCCGGAAGTCGTAGGCAAGTCCGACGCTGGTCTCGCTCGACATGCGGTATGAGCCGCCGACCGATCCGTAAACAACATTGCGCAGATCCACGCCGGGAGGATCGCCGTACCAGCGGTAGCCGAGCGAGCCGAACGCGGTGAATGCCCCCATCGGCTTGAACACATCGGCCTGCACGGAATAATCGTCCTCGCCTGTGCCAAGCCCTTTGTCCCTGTCCGCCGTGCCCAGCTTCACTTTCGCGCCGACGTCGAGGCCGAACGCCGACTTGCGCTCATCGACGAGGTTGTAGAACGCGCTGCCGACGATGTCGCCGAGGCCCGCTTCCGTGCGCCGCGCCGCCGCGCCGCCGGGGAGCGTCACGCGATCGGCGCCGGCACCGACGACGTTGCCGGGTCCGGTGATGCGAATGAGCGGCACGACCAGCTTGAAGGCCCAGGGCCCAGTCTCGTACTTGCCGGTGATCGGCGCATAGAAGATCTCCGTTTTTTGCGTGCCGCCGTACTTGCCGCTCGAATATTCGGCGCCGGCGCCGACGCTCAGGCCTTCGGCGAGCGCGGCGGACGGGGAGAGGGCGACCATCGAGAGCATGGCGCCGAGCGAAAGCTTTACACGGATCATTCAGTTTCTCCTTCGAGACGTCAATGCCTGCCGCTTCGATCGACGCGCTCAGGCCGCTCCGGTCCGCCGCGCTCGACGCGCTCTGGACGATCCGGGCCCGTGCGCTCGCCGCGGTTTCCCGGTCCCGAATTGTCGCGTTCGACCTCGGCAGGCCGTTCTCTTGAATCTGCACTGCCCTGGCGGTTCGAGCCGGAATCTTTGCCGCGATCCTCGCCCTCGCGCCGCTCACGCTCAGAACTTGTACCGATCGAGCCCTCCGGCCGCGGATTCAAAGGCGTGGAGAGAAACTCGGCGCGCTCCACGACCCGCGTGCCGTTGGCGTCGGTACGGCCGTAAATTCGTACCAGGCGATCCGGGGCGATCTGGGCGGCCAACTGCGGGTCCGCGGCAAAGGCCATGCGGCCGGCGTACCCCTGAACGATGAAGCGGCCCGCCACCAAGGCCGCCGCACTCGGATCGGCGACGACTTGCCTGGCATTCGGGGGGGCGCGATCGACCCAGGTGGCGACAATGCTGTTGTCGGCGCTGCGTAGGCCGCTGACGCGAAGGTTGTCGCCGACACGCGCATTCGCCAGCGCCTCCCGCGTGAGACCGGAGCCCAGCTGTGTCGAAGGTTCCAGCCGTACGCGATGACCGAGCACCTGCAGCACGCTACCGGGCCGCTCAATGGCGGTCACCGGCCCGACCGCGGCATCCAGGATGTCGATAGCGCGCGCGCGGGCCTGCACGGGGTTGCCGAAGGCGCGCACTGCGACGACCTGGCCCACGGCGATCGAACTGGCCGAGGAGGCGTCGCCGTTGACGGTGACCGGCGTCGCCGCGTCGTACTGCACCTCGACGCCATTGACGCAGAGGCTACCGAAGCCCGTCACCACGCCGACCAGGCCGAGGTCGGCGTCGGCGCGGAGGCCGGTGCCGCCGATGCCGCCATCGGGCCTAATCCCCGTGCCGCCGATGCCTCCGGGCTGCTCGCAGGCCGTGGTGCCATTCGCTGCGGGCGCGAGGCAGGCGGCGATCGACGCCCAGAGGGCCAGGCTGACGAGCTGCAGCTTCATTTTTTCTTGTCGCTGAAGAAGTAAATGCCGAAAGTCATGCGCTGCTTTGGCGCGGTGCGTTTACGGTCGCGCGCTTCGCTATCCATCGCCTTCTTGTTCACCGTCTGCAGAGCTTTCATTCCGTTATCCTCGGCGAGCTTCGCGAGCGCGGCAACCGAACCAGGATCGAGAGCGTCGTAATGGACGCTGCGCTCGAGGAATGGCTCGCCTTCACCCAGCAGGTTATGCGTCGCGGCGGCAAGGTGGTCATGAACGTTGTGGCCGAGATAGAACGCCTTTTCGTCGAAGCCGCGGCTCGGCACGAAGGCCGCCGTGCGCAGCACGACACGGTCCTCGTCGTCGAGCTCCACCACGCCCAGGCGCAGCCATTCGTCGAGAACGGAGCGAGCGCGGATATCGGTGCTCACGCTTGCCACCAGCGATTCGAACGAGCGCTCGCCGCCCTGGCTGGCAAGCCGCGCAAGCGGGCGCGGGCGGCCTTTCGCATCGCGAAATTCCCGCTGCGTCGTCCACGCCGCCACCAGTTGTGCGCCGAGCGCCACCGAGTCCGGCACGCTTTCAGCGGCCGCGGGCACTGCGCTCCGCAAGCGCCGCACGTCCTTGCGGTGCACGCCACTCAGCAGGCTCACCCGGCTGTCGGTCGGCAGCCGGTCCCGCAGCCGGAAATCGCGATCCGCCACATCGACATACGTCTGCTTCAGCAGTTCGGCGAGCATCGGGTAGCTCACTCCGCGCGCCACCAGCAGGCGCACCAGCGGACGCAGCAGGCGGCGCAGGGCGGCAAGCAGGGGCGGCGAAGGCGTCATCGTTAACAGCGGTCCTTTCAGTTTATTCCACCCATCATCGGGGGTGGGAAATTATCACACGGCGGGCTTGACGTGGGAAAATATCCCACTTAGACTGGCCCGGCAGCTTTCCCGACAGGAGACAGCTCATGTGGAGAAGACGCATCATGGCAACGGCGGCCGCTTCCCTGGCCCTTGCCGCGACTGCGGTCGGCATCGCGCAAACGCGAAACGACGACCTGCGGCAGGAAGACCGGCTGGCCGAGCCCAGGGACCAGCGCGCGGCGGAGGTCCGGCTTGCCGTGCCGCGCAATGCGGATGGCACGATCGACACGCGCGCCCTGCTCGATGAAGTCCGCAATCTGGTGGCGCGGGGGGTGCGCGAGATTCAGTTTCGGGATGCGAGGCTGACCGCCGACGAAATCAGAACTCTGCTGCTGGGCACGGACCGCAATCTTCTTGGCGACATCGCCGCGCTGCTTCCGAGCGACGGCGTGGAACGGCAGGTGCGGCTGCGCGGCGGGGTCGACATCCGGGTCCAGCGAGAACCAAACGGCGAGCTGCGCGCCAGGATCGAGGACGTCAACCTCGGCAACCTTACCCCGGCCCAGCGCGCGGAGCTTGCCCAGATGCTCGCCGCGCGCTTCGGGTTTGACCGCGTGCGCATTCGCGGCGTAGACGCCGAGGGTCATCGCGTTCGCGTCGAGTTCCGCGCCGACCGCCCCGAGGAACGCCGTGAAGATCGCGCGGAGCCGCGCGAGGATCGGCGCGAAGATCGTATGGACCGCGCCGAGCGGCACGCCAAGGTCGAGCGTCCCGAGCGCCAGGAGCGCGTAGAGCGTCCGGAGCGCCCCGAGCGAGCCGAACGCGCCGAGCGCGTCGAGCGTCCCGACCGGCCAGGCCATCACTGAGAAGCGAGAGGTTTGAGGGTTCCAAGCAGGGTAGGGATCAGCTCGCTCACCGTGGGATGGATGTGCACGGCGCGCTGGATCGTGGTGTAGGGCTTTCTCGCGTACATCATGTCGAGCAGCGAGTGGACCACCTCGTCGGCGTTGAGGCCGAGGAGGGAAGCGCCCAGCAGCTCCTTGGAGTCGGCGTCGGCCAGCACTTTCATGAAGCCCTGCGTCTCGCCCGCCTCGCGCGCCCGGCTCACGCGCGTCATCGGCATCTTGGCCGCCAGCACTCGCTTGCCGCTCTTGCGGGCCTCGGCTTCGTTCATCCCGGCGCGGCCCAGCGCCGGGTCGATGAACAGGGCATACGTCGCGATGCGGTCCGAGATGCGGCGTCGCTCGCCGTCGAACAGGTTCGCGGCAACGATCTCGTAGTCGTTGTACGAGGTGTGCGTGAACGCGCCGCGGCCGTTCGCTTCGCCGAGCGCCCAGACGCCGGGCGCGCTGGTCCGGCATTCATCGTCCACCTTGATGTAGCCGCGCTCGTCGGTATCGATGCCGGCCCGGTCGAGCCCCAGGTCCTGCGTGTTCGGCTGCCGCCCGACGGCGAGCAGCAGGTGGCTGCCCTCGGCGAGCGGGGGACCTTCCTTGCAGGACAGCCCGACGACGACGCGCTGACCCTCCTTCTTCAGTTCCATGCACTCGGCGTCGGTGCGCAGCTCGATGCCTTCGCGCCCCATGATGGCGCGAATCTCCTCCGCCACGTCGTCATCCTCGCGCGGCAGCAGCTTCGGTGCTTTCTCGACGACCGTGACCTTCGACCCGAAGCGCCGGTACATCTGCGCGAACTCCAGGCCGATGTAGCTGCCGCCGACGATCACCAGGTGCTCGGGGAGAAAATCGACCTCCATGATCGTGCTGTTGGTGAGGAAGGGCACGTCCTTCACGCCCGGCATCGGCGGCACCAGCGCGCGCGCGCCGACGTCGAGAAAGATCTTGTCGGCCTGCAGCAGGCGGTTGTTCACCGACACTGTGCGCGGCGCCGTGAATGCGGCATGTCCGCGCACGAGAGACACGTTCCTCATTCCTGCGATCCAGCTGGCGAGGTGGTCCGAGGATTGGTTGACCACCGTGTCCTTGCGCTTCTTTACCGCCGGCATGTCGACGCGCACGCTGCCGGCCGAGAAGCCGTAGTCGCCGCCGCGCCGCGCGACATGCGCCGCGCGCGCGCTTGCGATCAGCGTCTTGGTCGGGATGCAGCCGTTGTTCACGCAGGTACCGCCGAGGAGCTTGCGCTCGACGAGGGCGGTCCTCAGTCCCTCCTTGTCGAGCCGGGCGCAGAGCGCGGGCGCGGCCTGCCCGGCGCCGATGACGATGGCGTCCAGGCGCTCGGGAGTCATTGCGCCGTCCAGCCGCCGTCGATCGGCAGCAGCGCGCCGGTGATCGATGCCGCGGCGTCGCTCGAAAGAAACACGGCGAGCTCGGCCACCTCCTCGACCGCGACGTATCTCTTGGTCGGTTGCGCGGCGAGCAGCACGTCGCGCTTCACCTGCTCCTCGGTGAGGCCGCGCGCCTTCGCCATATCGGGAATCTGCTTCTCGACCAGCGGCGTCCAGACATACCCGGGACAGATCGCGTTCACCGTGACGCCGTGCTCGGCCGCCTCGAGCGCCACCGTCTTGGTGAGCCCGGCGAGGCCGTGCTTGGCGGAGACGTAGGCCGCCTTGAAAGGCGAGGCGACGAGCGCGTGCGCCGAGGCGATGTTGACGATGCGGCCCCAGCCTTTCTTCTTCATCGCGGGAAGCGCTAGGCGAGTAGTGTGAAAGGCTGCGCTCAGGTTGATGGCGATGATGGCGTTCCACTTGTCGACTGGAAACTCGTCCACCGGCGCGACGTGCTGGATGCCGGCGTTGTTGACCAGGACGTCGAGCGCGCCGAATTTCGCGAGCGCCGCCTTCATCATCGCCTCGATCGCGTCGGGCTTGGACATATCCGCGCCATCGTATTGCACGTTAACGTGATGCTTTTCAGCCAGGCTGGCGCGCAGCCGCTCGATTTCGGAGCGCTCGCCGAATCCATTGACGATGATGTTCGCGCCCTGTTTGGCCAATGCCTCGGCGATGCCGAGACCGATGCCGCTGGTCGAGCCAGTGACCAGCGCAGTCTTGCCTTTCATCATGGGGACCTCGGGGAGGGTAAACGCCCTTATGGTCGCACAGAGCTGCCCCGCCTTACAGTTCGGTAAAATCGCCATGATTCGTTTTTCGCAAGTCAGCCTCATCCGGGGCACCAAGCTCCTGCTCGAAGGCGCCGATGTCGCGCTCAATCCGGGCGAGCGCATCGGCCTCATCGGCGCGAACGGCTCGGGCAAGTCGAGCCTGTTCGCCCTGCTGCGCGGCGAGCTGCACACCGACAAAGGCGAGCTCGACTATCCCGCGCAGTGGCGCGTCGCGCACGTCGCGCAGGAGACGCTCGCGCTCGATCGCCCCGCGGTGGAATACGCCATCGACGGCGATAGCGCCTTGCGTTCGCTCGAAGCCAGGCTCGCGGCCGCGGAAGCCGAGGACCACGGCGCGCTCATGGGCGAGCTGCATGCGGCGCTCGCCGACGCAGGCCTCTACACCGCGCGCTCGCGCGCCGAGCGCCTTCTCACGGGCCTTGGCTTCGCCGCCGGCGAGCTCGAGCTGCCGGTGTCGAGCTTTTCGGGCGGCTGGCGCATGCGGCTCAACCTCGCGCAGGCGCTGATGTGCCCGTCCGACCTGCTGTTGCTCGATGAGCCGACCAACCACCTCGACCTCGACGCCATCATCTGGCTCGAAGACTGGCTGAAACGCTACTCCGGTACCCTGATCGTCGTATCGCACGACCGCGATTTTCTCGACGGCGTGGTCAATGCCATCGTGCACATCGACTCGCGCAAGCTCAGGCGCTATGCGGGCAACTATTCAAGCTTCGAGGTGCAGCGCGCCCAGACGCTGGTCCTCGCCGCCAGCCAGCAGGAAAAGCAGGCGCGCGAGCGCGCGCACCTGCAGTCTTTCATCGACCGCTTCAGGGCCAAGGCCACCAAGGCGCGCCAGGCGCAGAGCCGCATGAAGATGCTGGCGAAAATGGAGCAGCTCGCGCCGCTGCACGTCGCGGCGCCGTTTTCGTTCGAGTTTCGCGAGCCGCTGCGTGCCCCGAATCCGCTGCTTGTCCTCGACGACGTGGACGCCGGCTACCCGGAAAAGCGGGTGCTGAAGAACATCAAGCTTTCGCTGCAGGCGGAGCAGCGCATCGGGCTGCTCGGCGTCAATGGCGCCGACCCTGATCAAGACCATCGCCGGGGCGCTCGCGCCGTTGCGAGGCCCGGCCATCTACGGCAAGGGGCTCGCCATCGGCTACTTCGCGCAGCACCAGGTCGAGATGCTGCGCAACGACGAGTCGCCGCTGCGGCACCTGGCGCGCTTTGCCCCCGATACGCGCGAGCAGGAGCTGCGCAACTATCTCGGCAGCTTCAATTTCCCGGGCGACATGGCGAGCGATCCGGTCGGGAATTTCTCCGGCGGCGAAAAAGCGCGCCTCGCCCTGGCATTGATCGTATGGCAGCGACCCAACCTGCTGCTGCTCGATGAGCCGACCAACCATCTCGACCTCGAGACGCGCGAAGCGCTTACAGTAGCGCTGGCGCAGTTCGAGGGCACGCTGGTGCTGGTGTCGCACGACCGGCACCTGCTGCGCGCAACGACCGAGCAGTTCCTGATCGTCGCGAACGGCGCGGTGCAAGCCTTCGACGGCGATCTGGACGACTACCGCGAGTGGCTGCTGAAGAGGAACGTCGACGCGCCGAGCGAGCCTCCCAGGCTGGCAGCGAAGCGCATCGCCAGACCCGCTTCCAGGAACATCCTGCAATCGCGCATCAAGCGGCTGGAAGAGACGATGGACAAGCTGAACGCACAAAAGTCCGCGATCGAAACCCAGCTGAGCGATCCGGCGGTCTATGCAGACCAGGAGAAGCTCAAAGCGCTCCTCCTCGACCAGGGCTATATCGGCAAAGAGCTCGACTCGCTCGAAAGCGAGTGGCTCGAGAAGCAGGCCCAACTGGAGCAAAACATCTGAATGGCGGGGTATGCCAGCGTCGCGGTGCTCCTGCTCGCGGGCTGGGCGGCGCTCAACCCGGAGCCGATGTCATGGGCCTACCTCGCTGCGGTCGGCGCTTTCGAGGTGTGGCTGGCGCGGCGCATGATCAGCCTGCCTCGCAATCCGCTGTCGCCGGGCGAGCCGCCGTACCACTTCAGCGAGGACGAAGCCGAGCTCGTCGCCCGCTATCGCTTCTATTTCACTTATCCGGCCCTGGCGCGGCAGTCGGCGTCCGTGCTCGCCGCGATCGGGCTCACCGCCCTGGTGCTCGCGTTCTGGCTGCTCTACAAGCAGGCGTTCGTGCAGGCTGTCCTGGCGGGTGTCAACCTGCTGGCGGTGGGCCGCTTCACCAGGCTGCTGTCGCCGCACCTGGCGCTGCGCATCACCGCTTCGCGCGGCGATCGCACCGCGCTGCGCCTGCTGGAAGCGCACCACCTTGCCTGGGCAAAGATCCGCGCCGCGAACGAGTAAGATGGGGTGCCAGGAGCCAGCCATGAACGCGCCGATCCGCCACGCAGACGCCTTTCACAAGCTGATTCACGAGAACCACATGTACGGGCTGTGGGAGATCACGAGCCAGATGACGCCGCAGCCGCGGCCGGAGGCGATCCCGCACCTGTGGAAGTGGTCGCTGCTCGAGCGCGTGGTGGAGGAGTCATGCACTGCGGTCCCGGTCGGCGACGAGCGGCGTGCGATGCAGCTCTTCAATCCCGGCTTGAAGGACCAATGGGCCACCACCAGCACGCTGATCGCCGCGGTGCAGGTCCTGATGCCTGGCGAAGTCGCGCGCTCGCACCGCCATTCGCCGAGCGCGATCCGGTTCATCATGAAAGGCAACGGCGCCTACACCGCCGTGGAGGGAGAGAAGGTCGTGATGCAGGAAGGCGATCTGGTCCTCACCCCAAGCTGGCAATGGCACGACCACGGCAACGAGACCGGCGAGACGGTGGTGTGGATGGACGGGCTCGACGTGCCGCTCACCAAGGCGCTCAACTGCATCTTCTTCGAGATGTACCGCGAGCGGCAGGTGCCGGCGACCAAGTCGGTGAACGACTCCCAGGCGATGTACGGCCACGGGCGCCTCTCGCCGACATGGATGACGGAGGTCTCGAAGATCTCGCCGCTCCTCCTCTATTCCTGGGAGCAGACCACGGAGGCGCTGCGCGCTTTGCGCGATCGGGATGGCTCTCCGTATGAGGGCGTGGCGCTCGAATACACACATCCGCAAACCGGCGGCCCGGTGCTGCCGACCATCGGCTGCCGGGTGCAACTGATCCGTGCCGGCGAGAGGCTGCGGGCGAGGCGGGTCACCGGCAGCGCCGTCTTCTGCGTCGCGCAGGGAAAGGGCCGCACCGTCATCGAAGGCAAGCCGTATGACTGGAGCAAGGGCGATATCCTCGCGCTGCCCTCGTGGGCGTTGCACGAGCACGCCAATACCGGAAACGAGGATGCGATCCTCTTTTCGATCCACGACCGTCCGGTGATCGAAGCGCTCGGTTTCTACCGCGAGGAAGCGCTCGCCGGGAACGGCGGGCACCAGCATATTTCCTAGAGTAGTGTCGCGCTTGGGCGACTGAGCAATCGCTTGTCCATCAGCGGTTTGCGATGCAGCGGGGCACCAGCCGTCGCCGCGCGGAGACGTTCGGTGCTTCGCGTGCCGCGCGCAACTCCTTCGGCCGCATGGAAATTTCGATGCTGGCACGGCGCTTGCACGGTAGCAGGTCTTTGTTTTCAGAACATTCAAAATGGACACGAACACACAGTCGCAAGGTTTCCTGGTGGGCATCCGCCAGATCTTCATTCACGGCGTCATTACGCTGCTCGCGATCGTCATCGCTTTTTCCCTGCCGCCGGCGGCGCGCTACATCCTGTACGTATGGTGGCCGCGGGTGGAGACGGACACCAGCCTGCTGCTGGTGACCGAGATCGGCCTCGCTTCGGCCATGGTG
>WNFC01003910.1_pt1 | contig 16209 bp, 19 predicted proteins | sample 5400541 | NCBI WGS metagenome assembly WNFC01 (sample SAMN13153342, study PRJNA577476) | soil metagenome | isolation source: 120 cm saprolite under Douglas fir tree site 2 hole 2 replicate 1 | place: USA:California | collected 2015-04-18
CGGCAAAGTGAGAGCAAGTCGGACGGCGGAAGATGTCCAAGTATCTAGGCAGCGACGCCGTCCCAGACTAAGCTGATTTCGCTACGAGTAATGATGAGTTGCGCACCTCGTATATAATATCTAGAGGCATCGTCGGGAGTTCACTCAAGCGCCCACGGACTCTTTTGGAAAGCCCGGTCTTGACCATCCTACGGTCTTTACTCGAGGTTGCTCTGGCTCTCTTGGTTGGATGCTCCTCAGGAAGTGGAGACGTGGAACGAACTGAGAAGAACGGCGTAAGAAGCAATTTTCGCGACGCGTGCATGGCTGACACGGCATTGTGGCTGGGAGACGTGGTCGGAGGTGGCACTCACCATCTCCATCGTGTGAATCAGCGTTACCCGGAGGTGACGCGACACCCTGCAGACCAGTCTTGTTCGACGAGAAGAGCTCCCGGAGGGCGATATACGTTGTCATGAAAGTTTCGGAATAAAAATTGGCGGTGCCAGTGGGTTACGCGGGGGAAAACCACCGGGCCAAATTATATGCGCATCCGCATCCGCTCCGCGCCAATTCTGGGCGACAATGGCGTTGCATTTAAATTTGCCTCGTGACACGTGATCGATCCATCCCCTAATGATTACATAATCACTACAGTAGCCCGATCTTCGTTCTCCCACATTCGTGCATTCGTGTCCGGGTACCTCGGTAGTCTTGGCATTGTGTGTTGTTACAGCTGTCAGGCCTTGGCACTGTCAGTTCCTTCTCCCAAGGTTCCTCCTGACAGAACATCATGCCAACACGTCTTTCTGATCAGGGGCCTAATGAGGAGGAATTAGCACGGGTCCGACTCGGAGCTCATGCCCGATAGAAGTGGGATGATCCTCCACAATTCTTTTTAATGATGAATGGAATGGGACAGCGGCAAACGCAAGAAACAAATTGACACCACGTGGACAGGACGCTGCAGTGGTGCTGTCAGTCTGGTCTGATCACAAGTCGACCACAAGCACGAAAAGAATTTGAAATAAAAAGGGAGAAACCGCGTATTAATTTGTGCCTGCCGCTGCCGGTCACAATGTGTCCTCTTTCCGGGCGTTCCGGGTCAGGAATCCCCGGATGCGGGCAGCCACACAGCTGTGTCCAATGATATTCGCCCCATTTTTCGGAATATCAATGGTATCTAGGCGACGTGAGGAAGAGGCGTAAATGAGGCACAGCTGCCACGGACTCGTATGAGTATGAGGTTTCAGAACGACTGTCGATAAGGTCGATAAGGCCTCGATGAAGGTCGATGAAGAGTTGGCGAGGCCAATCAATGTCAATTTGATTTTCTGATAGTCCGCCCGCGTGTTTTTACGACCCTACATAAGTTACAATGAAAAGAATGCATGTTATAATCTGTTAAAATTGGTTTCTGAAAAGTCTTAAACATGTCCGTGATATGATGATTGTCCTTTGTATAATCCAGATAGTCATAGCAGTTTCTTCATTGGCCCATGGCCAGCAAGGACCTGCAGCCCAATCGCCTCATACTATAGTTAAAGAAGAAGTCCTCCCCCTCCAGCGGTTGGTTTTTCCCGTGCCTACACCATGTCAACGCATCAGAATCGGTCGGTAACGCCGAAACATGAGAGAGCTTACTCTTTCTGGACATGCTCCCTAACCGCGCGGACTTCCGTGTACCACTGAACAGATCCCCTGCTTGGATCGATTCTTGTCGGACAGTGCAAACACCCATATGCGTGGGTGGTCAAGAACCCTTCCCAGCTCAACCCTGCCATCTCCGCTGCCCCGACAAGGTGCCATTTGGGACTGCCCTTGTGCCAGCGTTCATTCCTTGCGCCAATCGCATGAGTAATCTAAGGATCATACGGCGTTAACGATGCACTCTACACGTCCCGAGAAGAAAAAACCAAACGCACGCATGAGCGCCAGTCACGAACACAGCGCCCTAACACCTCTTTTCCGTTCTGGGGGAAGGACCCTCGTGAGCAGCGCATGCATACAAATTTGTCGTTCCGTCTGTCAAGCTCCAGCGCCGTGGTCTCCTTTCCTAGTCCTAGAAGCTGAAGAAGCATCTCCACGGTCCCCCTGCCTATCTCGCTTAGTTGAGGATGAAGTGTGTTAGGCTTTAGTGCATGTTCACAATCATGTGCAAGCATGTAAAGCCCAGAGGTAGGCAGACGACAATCAGAGCATTCATATACTGATGTCGCAAGGGAAACGGCTTCGTCATCCGTGGCATCCTCGGAGACATCAGGAAGCAGAGACCGCAAAAGTGTCGCGCGTTCTTGCTTCCGCCTCTCTAGCTCTGGTCTGAGTCTGCATATTGCCTCAGCAATCCGGAATGTGAGAGGTGGGTCATCAGGACCACCGCCAAGTACCAATGCATCTGCCAGGGCGCCATTCTCGCACAAGAAGTGGGTGGCTGTCGGCGAAAGAGACAGGAGGATCGGCGGGAGCGTCTTCAAGAAGTTCGCATAATCCCCTACGACGAGTTGCCTGCGCACGCAGTAATCCACACCTCCTTCAAGCATCAGGCGTTGGTCCCTGGCCTCGTTGATCCCAGGGCGGAGAAGTGGTTCAACTCGCAGCCACACTACGAAGTTGCGCGTCAGTTAGAGGAAATGGTAAGTGGCCAGTGAAACCTACCGCGATTTGACATGGGCTTGCTGATTCTCACTTCACGGTGCCGACGTAACTGATTCACATCTTCCTCCGAGTACCCGAGCATGAAGAATCGGGCCTTGATACTGCCAAGAACTTGGTATGAGCCATCACCCCAGCTGAGAAACGTATCGCCTACTCTTCGAAGCGTTTGACCCTGGCATCAGATAATAAGTTGCTACGATCTGTATTGCGATCCTTCTCCCACGCTGCACAAATGAGGGCATGCTGTAGCAGGAGATAATTCAACATTTTGCGCCATTTAAAAATTAGGAAACACACTTCTGTGTTGGCTGCGACCTCATTTTTCTTTCTCGCAAAGAATTCAGAGACAGCGGCGTCAGTATGCACAACAACTCCATCTGGACCACATCCACGGTTTTTGAGCGCGTCCAATTCAGCGGTGAGTGCCGTGACATCTTCATCCCACCAGTGCATAGTGCACCAGGACCGAGATGGATGGATCGAATTTCCAGCACATCCTAGGGAATATTAGGCCAATGTACGCGGACGAATGCAGTTCAACAAACCGGAATCAAAGCGGATCACGTCTTTCAACACCTGGGGTACTTTGTGCGAACACCGCAAACTAAGGAAAGTCAGAGAGCCAGAAGTGCTCGGTAACGATGTTGAACGCTTACTGGGTTGTCATGCAAGACTTGCACGCACGACGACGCAGAGAAAACAGAACTTTGCTGACTGGCCTTGCGCCACAGCTCTGGAGCGCGGAATTTGAGTCTGACTGTGGATAATCCGCTAAATAACAAGTTACTCACGTGGCAATAGGCACCTCCAAAGAGCAAATGAGACCATGCCGGGGGGGACATATCCACAGGGGAAACAGGAGATCCACAGAGCCTTAGACATGCATTCCATAAAAATGAAGAATTGCGAGACAATAGCATAGTCCGCAAAGCCTTGTTAACGCGACAAAGAGACAGCAAATCCGAGGGATGGAGATGAGTAAAAATCTGGAACAATAGCCATGTTTCACAGATATAGCTGATATCACGGGACGATGTACATATATTACATACCTCGAATAAAATATCCAAGGGCATTGTCGGAAGTGCGCTCAGGCGTCCGCGAATCCTCCTGGGGAGGCCGACCCTTGCGCAGTTCCCGGAAATGGCCAGGTCCGTCCTGGCTCGCTTGGCTGGTTGCCCTTTGACATGCGGGTGGGGAGATGTGCTCACTAAAATTGCGTAAAGAGCAGAGTTCATCGCCAAAGTCTCAGGAACCGATGGTATAGTACCCACTGTAGTGATAACTGTTGATAACATTTGATAAAACTCCAATAAGATGCGCCTCGGTCAACGAGGTGAGCTCTCCAGTAGCGATGTAGGTTGTCATGACCAGTTCTGTTGAAGGGACTCGGGAACAGGTAGTTGGGACTTCGAATGAGGGAGTGTCAAGGAGTGAACGGTGAATTTAAAGGGACACCGTGCCAATACCTCATTCCACCACTACCACACTCCTAAGGACCAAAAGACAATGGAGCGATGCTATTCATGATGGGGGAGGCTATAGCCACACCTGGCGTGATGGGCCACCGGGCAGTGGTTGTTTGTAGCCTAAATCCGGGTCACGTGAGTGAGATGTGTCCTCGCGCCTCATCCTTGTGGCCCTCTCACCATTGTCTACGACAGCAATTTTGAATAATGTCCGCAGGCCTGGGTATCCCTGTGAAACTTCTGCACGAGTCACTGGGACATGTCGTTACCGTTGAACTGAAGACGGGTAACCTTTACCGTGGAAAGCTCGCCGAAGGTGATCCACCTTCGTAACATTGATTTTTCATCCCTGATCGTTTTTCTGGCAGCGGAGGACAACCTCAACATCTCTTTGAAGGATATCACGGTAACGGGAAGAGACGGCCGCGTTTCCCAGCTTGATCAAGTCTATATCAGAGGAAGCATGGTCCGTTTTTTCATCGTCCCCGATATGCTGCAAAATGCCCCAATGTATGTTCCCCCCAATCTTCTGGACGGCTACGGGCTCGTAAGATAAGATCGTCTTCACAGGTTCAAACGTGTTGGCCCTAATGCTATGCGAGGACGAGGCATTGGCACGGCTCGCGGACGTGCCACCATCATGAGAGGTCTGCTACCTGTTTTTCTCTACAGTCACAGCAATACTAACTTAACTGGTCAGCCAATGGTAACGTTATCCACATAGTTCGAGATGGATGCGTTATCGCTAACTGCTGTTTACAGCTCGTCGCGGTCGTGGCGTCTCTTCGGCAAGAGGCATCCGACGGTGACCTCTGCTTGCTTGTTTGTAGTGTTCACCAAAGATGTTCTGTTGTTTTCTTGCTCCTGTATAATTTCGCTAGTCAGAAAAACTCAGTCCCGAAAAACGTGTTTGCACGGTATCAGGTTCCAATGCTAAGAATTCTAGTGGCCGCTGTCGGTATGTGGGGTGCCAGGTGTTTGTTTGCAATCGCCGTGGCGTGATGTATCGTGTTGAAGCGCGACGCGTGCCAGCCAGCGCCGGCACACGGCGTGTGTTAATTTCTCATCCATGGACCCGCAAAGTCCAATTCCAACACCGGGCACCTCTCGCGACCCGTTCGAACTTGACCGACTCGCCGATGAACTTGAAGCCCGTGAGCATTCTTTGGACGCACCATCGCACGACCTCCCTCTCTATCCCCCACTCGCACACGACAATACATTCTTTACTGCAAGCACTTTTAACGTGGAGGACTTCCTCCTTTCACGCGTACACACGTCCTTGCCAGACCTGCGAGCGGAATTGCGCGATTATCTTGCGGTCCTCAAGGAGGAACTCGTTCAACTCATCAACGATGATTATGAGGCGTTTATCAGTCTTAGTACGGACCTGAAGGGGGAAGGCGCGAGATTGGAACGGCTGAAATGGCCTTTGAGCGATCTAAAATCTCAAATTTTGGTGGGTTCTATGCCCTCAGAGTTATGTGTCGTTTTCCCAACTGAACCTGGTAGGAATCCCGTCAAGAACTCTCTCGTGTTCAGGACGCCATTCAAAGCAAGCTCAAACAGCGGTCTTCCCTTCGTGACGAGAAGGTCCACCAACTGTATATTACCACGAATTGACTTAACGACCGTGTTGCAGACCTATTTGCACCTGCTGCTCAAGATCTCAGAGTCAATAGCTCGCCTTGAGTCACTACTTCTTATAGCATCGCCAGACGGACCCTCCTCACCTGAGCTCAAGAATCTCCCCATAAAATCTCTCGCCGCGCCAAGTGAAGACAGTGATAATCGGTGCGGTCTGCCCCATCATGTCCCCATACTTGCTCATGTCTAGTTGATAACAGGCCTCGAGGAAACCGCGCGAAGCATCTTGTTCGTGTCGCAACAGAATACACTCAACTCCTCTATCATGTTTCAAAAGCTCAGGCTAACACCCGGTCGGCATTTGTTGACGAAATTCAATGGGTTCGTGGACTGTCTCTGTTCACTCCTCCCGCTTGACGGGTCTGTCCTCGCAGCGGATCAGCCGCGTACAGTCAACACTGTCATCAGACCTTGATCATCTATTCTCTGATACTGTGACTGCGCTTGGTACGGGCAAGCTTGTGGAGACCGACAAGGCAAAACGCATGGCCGATCTGACTGAATGTTTACGGACTTATGATGTGCTTCAACTCTGGCGTGACGCAGAAGACGTGCTCCGGCGCGACGTCTTGCGCGAATTCGTCAAGAAGGTCTTTCATATATATATTTCACCCGTGAGGCTGTGCTGAATTGTGTAACACATCTGCTGCCCCATAGGCCATCTTCCCTGGCGCGCTCAACGCCCCGCACTCCCTATTCGTTCCGCCGACCCCGTTGCAAATACGCCCGAATCACTCATTTCCCGACACAGCGCAGACCCCCCATGCGCCCTTCACAGCCTTCGCGTCGCGGACGAACGCTTTCGACGCAGCGCTTGCTACTGCACCGCGCCTCGACGAGGTGGACAACCCGCTTGCCGTCTTGTTCAACAGCATACTCGCGTTCGTAGAACGCGACGTGAAACGCATCATGGACATCGCGGAGAGTATTGGCTCGAGGATCGGGCAAGAAGAGGACGGCGCAGTCGATGCAAAAGGGTTCGAAATCCTCGCAAACGTGGTATGGGCAGAGGTCGCGCGCGCTCTCATCGACGAACTTGGCAGTGCGTTATTCGCCACGGGACGACCGGATGAGTTCCGAAAGGTGTGCTCTTGTCCCCAGACCCTCAACTTTGTGTGAGCAGAAGCTGACTAGCGAAACAGAACCACGAGACAACGCAGCTGTTCATTCGCTCTCTTCAATACCTTGCGCCGTCCACTCGTGCTACTCGAGCAATGGTAGCGCACCCTACCTTCTTGGCGTTCGAGCGACGTTGGCAGTTGCCCGTGTATTTCCAGCTGCGGTGGAAAGATATCGTAACACGCCTTGAAGATAGCTTGTCCACAAGTAAGCTTGAACCGGAATCAAGCTTGAAGAAAGGTTTGTTAGTTCTATGCCTCGGGTTTGGGATGCTAATACTATACTGACAACGATTATGGTGAGAATAGCAGAGATCAGCCCTTTTGCTATGTCTTCATCGGCCGCGGTATGGACGGCAATAACTACCTGCTGGGACCGGAACGTCTATGTCCCACAGCTCGCACATCGTTTTTGGAAGCTTATGTTACAGATACTAAGTCGATATCGTACCTGGATTCAGAATGGTTTCACAACGTTCCCACTCGACTATAGCAAGTCCTTACCTTCAACTAACGAGAAGGTATGGTCCTGATGTTTTGATATTGGCCAATCTCTAAGCGTGACTTAGCTTCTCACGCCTGGAGATACACCCAAAGGTGTCTCACGCTCGTCGACACCCGCGCCACAGGCCGAGGGAAGTTCTTCGGAGTCAGCTAGTATTGACGATACGCTGTTGCGTCAATGCGCAGCTGTGATCGCCGATGTGAAGTTACTGGAATCCAAGACTTGGGTACTATGGCGCGACGAAATTGGCCCAATGCTTGGATCGTTATTTCTCGAAGAGGAAGCTCCATCGGAGCATGTCCAAGCGGAAGGCGCGTCCCTTCGTTTCTTTTCCACCCTTTTATAATTCTAACCGTCTCATGCAGACGCCCTGCGAGCGATTCTGCAGAGCCTGACCGCCCTCATCCCACCACTGTCTTCGCAAGTGGTATCGATCTTGACACGCCGCGCAAGCGACGCGCTACAACCCGTGCGCTCCATGCCACTGCAGTTCCGTGCCATGTCGAACAAACGACCGCCTACGGAACCAAGCTTCTTCGTCGCGGGGGTTCTGCGCCCAGTTCGCGCCTTCTTTGGGATGGAATCGGGGATCGGTCCTGGTGCTTCCCTGAAGGAGGAACTCATGCAACCTTACGCGCAAGAGGTGTTCGAGGCCGTGGTTCAAAAATACATATTTTATGTGACGGCGATGCGCAAGAAGGAGGAATCACTAAGAAAACTTAAGAAGGGTAAAAAGCCCGCGTTTTCGCTCTTTGGGGGAATGCCAAAGGAGGAGGACGGGCGCGACGAAGAGCGGATCCGACAGCAGATGGTGCTCGACGTCGAAGCATTTGGGAAGGACGCTGAAACACTCGGCGTGGATGTACAGGGGAGCGCCAGCTTCAAGTCCTTGCATGAGATGGCGATCGCGCCTCTGAACGACGGTGAGTTTAGGAATATTTCTCAGAACCTCATCTTGACCGTACTCGGAAGACATGTCGGCAACGTCATGAGAAATGCGGTGGCATTCGATCCCGCAATTTCGGCACATGTTACGCCGCATCGCCGCCCTGGAGAATTGTGACAGGTTGAAATGAGGTGATTAGGTACGTTGGGCGGCCAGGGGGATGTGTTGCGGACATTTCTAGGTAATATGATAGGCTCGCGTAACATACTCTACTACAGTTCGGTAGTGGGATGTGGCGAGCGCTGGGTTATACCACATATAAACTCATCTAAATCTTACGTGATATCGTGTGAGTCACTGTGGAGAATCACCGTCGTAGGCGATAAGAAACGGAGGCACGGAACTACATGCAACAAATGTAGTGGATGCACATACGACAAAGATGTGTAGAAGAGGGCAAATGTGAAGTCGGAACACTGTTGTCGGCGATACGGATGACAGGATCAGCATTTATGCTAGGAGGAACTGATGTACCCCTGTGGGAATGTTGCGACCCTACGACCCCTGATGGCTGCGTAGAATCTACAGGGAAACGGGATTGACACCAGGTCGAAGGGCGTGTGGTGCTTGCCGTGTGTGGTGCGTGATCATTAATACCATTTTGGGCCAGTCGACCCGGATATCGGAGACGGGATCCATGAGGGCGCAAGAAAGGCACAAGCCATAGGACTGGTGTCCTTGCAGGTTTATGATGGAAAGGGACCTAGAGTTGTACATGTGTACTATCCGGGCCATTTGATTTTAGCAGTGGATGGCACGCTCACGGGCGCGGGCACACAACGGCGTGGTGCCATCGAAGGATCATCCGAGTCGAAGCGCTAGATCCTCGCGGATTTATTGGCACCGCGTTGCGCATCAGAAATCGGACACCCTCCCCTTGAAACTCCAATCACCCTCATGCTCTATCCAGCGCCGGACGGGTTCCCGCTTCGGCCCGCCGCGCTCACCCGTTGCCGGATTGACATCGCCATCAAAATCCGCGTTGAGTGGCACTGGCGCATCTGGATGCCTTTCAGCCCGACCCGCTGGCGCGTTTGCCACCGCCGCCACCTCTGCTTGCCGTTGGAGCGCTTCGAATTCGCGTTGTTGCGCCGGGGGAAGGGGATGCGGTGCCGGGCGACGACCGAGGGGTGGCTTCGATGCCATGGAACGAGAGACGAGACGCGGATGGGAATGGAAAGTGAGGGGGCGAAGGCGATGGACGGCTAACATGTTGGCGAGGAGATGAGCTGTGCTGTGCTGTATTATATTGTATGTGGCCAGAGAGAAGAGCTGTGTAGGTGTTGCCGTGAGGCCACGTCAATTGGAATTGGCCATTGGCCCCACGTGGATCGCGGCTAACGACGAGGCTAACGAAACTGGCCAAGCCCAACCGAGCTCACCGGCAGGGCCGACCTGCCCGGCGCCGCCCGTGATGTGCCATTTTCAGGAGCGGGTTCTCGTAATCGTCCCCGTTTCTTTTAGGAAGTCTTGACTGATTAAAGTCATTAAACTACGCGCACGGATGGACGAAAAGGTAAAAGATGCGGGTAAAAGATTTACCAGAACCTTGGCCTGGTGCGAGCACGGTAAGCGCACAAGCGCGCGCTCGAATTGGCGTGGTCACTGATCCATCACAAACACAAATTCATCTGGCGCAGGCCCTGCCAGGGCACACTTCGTTCGGATGATGCCAAAAAGTTGAGCGCGCCTGTGCTTTGCCGTGCTTATCTCGTCGGTGGAGTTCACCTCGGCTTTCGTTCGACCTTCGGCCCCCGTACGGTTATCTTCCTTTCGTCGTTTTGCCCCAGACGTGCCAGGCCAGGTGCCTCCACTCTTCTACGGCCTCCGCCGCCAAGATTCAAAGTTCGACAGCTCCTGATGCACCAGTCCGATCTCTATTTGCCCGTGCCTTCGATCACTGCCTCTCGCCACGCCACTCCCGCTCGTCTCCCCGCGACTGCGGCGAGTCCTACCCCCACCTGGCCTCAGTCCCTCTCCAATCAGCCAGTCTCTAAAAAGCGAAACGTGGAAAGGGCGTGCGATGACTGTCGCCGCAGAAAAACACGATGTGATGGCTCTAAGATGCCGGATAACGTCTGCACGAACTGCGTGCAGAACAGGAAGATCTGCACCTACGTGTTAGTTCAGACTTTCTTTACGAGTAATTCGTCTCGGCGCTGATTGCTTTTTCATCAACAGCGAAACTTCCAAGCCCCGCGGACCTCCCAAAGCGTTCGTCGCACTCGACTGCTGTTCATCTCGAGCGTGCAGCTCACATGCCTCCTACAGTTACGTTACTAGTTTGGAGGACAGGATGGAAAAAATGGAAGCACTGCTGAAACGCGTGCGTATGTTACTTGAGCTCGACCACCCAGATTTCCGCATGCTCCGGAACGGCTTCTGTGGGCGCGTGACCCTGGAGAAACCAAAAGCCGCCTTTCCCCTTCGCTTCTGCTGCTTCTTAATCCACACAGCTGACTCATTTTTTCTCGCTGCCTCATAGCTCCGTCCGGAGACTGATTTCTCTGGTGAACTGGGGCCACCCATCATGCGTGGCTCCTGGAGAAATGACCCTGACCTCCCTACGTCGACATCAGCAGGTAGGAAAAAGCCTACACGGCCTCTTCATCAGTTTCACTCTCTTTCAACACTCGCACCTCTGGCTCTCTCGCACAAGGCTTCATCGGCCTCGCTATCCGGCAATGCAGATCATGAGAGCGACGCTGGGTCTGATGCCGAGGATCCGAAAGAGTTACTCATTCAGTCTATGAAGCGCCTCAGTCTACTTGACAGGGGACCTAGTGACAAAGCCAATCGGATCTATGATGCGGCGTTTCGGTTTCATGGCAAAAGTACTACTTACACTCTCGTTTCGGAAACACGCGAGATGAAAACGAGGTATTTCCTTGAGTCGATGGGTCTTGACGTAGATACCATAACCCACGAGCTGGAGCGCGTTCGGGTTAATCCTAATGTGAATGCGCAAGCTATGGAAGGTGGCCTACGCAGAGCGGAGTACTGGCGCTCTCCAAATGTGAGTATTCCTTCCTGTGCGGCAATGACACCCCCCCACTTGGTTGTAACGCTGAGCCTTGGCACGGTACTTTCGAACTACCCATATCTGATGCTCTATGTCTCCAGTGGGAACTCGACTATGAAGGGGAAACCACTTCGGAAACCTTCTCGGGACTTCTTCAATACTGGCCACAGCCGGATCTGGCAACAGCACTTATAGATCTTTACTTCCTGCACTGCAACAGCATGTTCCCTCTTTTGCACCGACCGACGTTTTCGCGTCACTTTACGGACAGGTTGTACGATATTGACATCTGGTTCGCATGCACTTGTATGTCTGTATTCGCCCTCGCTAGTCGATACACGAACGATGTGCGGGTGCTCCTGGACGAGCCGGTCGAAACTCCGCTCGATGAACACGCCGAGCACTCCCAATGGCAAACGGCTGGGTTCAAATACTATTTCCCAATTCTGGGTAAGCTCGTGGTTTTCGCTGCGTCGTTCCTCACCGCTCAGCGTCACACAGAAGTGGAGAAAAAAAAGCGGGCTATCATACATCCCTCGAGCCTCTTTGAGGTCCAGACGTTATGTGTATGTGCGCGCATCCCGGTCTCCCAACGATGCTAATTGACCGTCTCCTAGCTCATGGCTCAGTTCCAGAGCGAAACTCGATGGCATCGCAGCTCGTGGTATACCATTGGAGTCGGGATACGGAAAATGGAAGACATCGGCGCACATAGTAGGCAATCGTATGCCAAAGCGGGGCCAACCGTTGAAAACGAACATTGGAAACGGGTATGGTGGTATCTAAATGGCCTGGATCGCATGCAAGCAGCCATCCTTGGGCGACCCTGTGCAGTCAAGGAAGAGGAGTAGGCACTTCCTCGTCTATACGCCCGCGCCCTGTGTGCTCATGGAATTCCACCAGCTTCACCGTTGAATATCCTCTTGAGGTCGATGACGAGTTCTGGGAGAATGACGACCCGCAGCTGGCATTTCGGCAGCCATCTGATAAGCCGTCAACCGTTGTCGCATTCAATCTCTGGCTTCGACTCACAGACTTCACAGCGTCAGCCTTGCATCGTTTCGTGAGTCACGTATTCTGTGAACCTTTCACATCTTCACTCACATGACTGAAGGATATTATCGAGCACGATGGTCCTTCTTCCGGTTTGCGCGTGGAGGATATTTTGAACCAATTGAACGAAAACTTAACAGAGTGGGCTGAGAAAGTGCCCCAACATCGTACGCCGTACTTGGGCTTTCTCACGCACGGCGATATTGACTAGCCTTCCAGTGAAATGGTCTCCAGACATCGAAGACGTCATCCTGGCCAACCAATCGGCGACGCTTTATACGACTTACAACCTCGTCACCATACTCATGCAGCGCGCCTTCCTCCCATCATCCATCCAGCTGTTGTCTTCCCCACGCGACACACGGCCAGCCCCACTGGCTCTCGCCCACGCGATGACTGCCCGTGCGATAACCACCAATGCAGCAAAGGCGATCGCTCGGATTTTGGCTGTTGTCCACAGGCGTGGCCTTTCAAACGTCCCACTGCTTCTCGTTGGTGCCGAGGTCACCGTAGCTGTCCTCTGCATCGATCGATGGATTATCAAAGCTCGCGATGGGGATCACACCACACGTGATGGTAAGCTTACACCACCAGCGGCGCAGACCATCGAGTCCCATATGCAAGACGTAAAATGGCTTCTTACGGCTCTGCGATGGGCCGCACCCCGATGGGAGACGGCTCAGGAAAGGCTGTACGGGCATCTCTTATCACCGATTCCGCTTCCCATGTTTCTGACCGCACACATACAGGGCATACTTGGAAAAGATGGTCCCAGACCCGGAGAAGGAATCCCCCAATCCAGGACACTCATCGAACCTCAACGTCGTACAGGAACACCAACATGACCATCTTGGTTTTTCCGGGCTTCCTCACCTTTCAACGGCAACATCTTCGCGCGTAGGATCTCACATGCTAGCGGATATCGGCATAGCAAACATGGGTATGTCCACGCGTCATGCACAGAGAACAGAGGATGGTCCTTGGCTCGCCGACCTCTCACGCCAATACACTCCGCCACACCAGACGTCGGCCCAATTGACTCCTCGCATCTCCTCGCACTCATATCTACCACGTACCCGAGTGGGCGATCCCGTCGAGCGACCACAGCGTCCCCCAGATGCGTGGACATTTTCTCAGAAGTCATACGCAACACCCGCCTCGCTGCTTCCGATTTCTTCGGGACACCCACACGCTACGTTTGGCGTCCACAATCCGCCCGATTTTGCACGCGTAAAACACGATCCCGATGATGATCCAAGCATGCCTCCACGGAGGGCGGGAGGGACCTACGTGACTCACCACCCACCTTCGGCAAATACGTTCGTGCCCTTTGCGATATCATTTCATGATGTCTTACCATGTTATTGACCAACGTCTCTAGGTGGGAGGCCAGCCTCGTTCGGGGAAACCGTTATAACGTGGGTGTTGCGCGAGATAGTTCAAGTTCAACATCTTTACTCAGCCATCTGCACCGACCTGCGCGAGACTATACAACCTCTTCCTTTCACGGAATAGGTGAAGTAGCAGAACGTGACTCCGGGGTCTGAAATTATACCTCGAGCCCTATACCGCTGTGGCCTCTTGGGGCCTGGCCTTCCGCACCATGACTGCGGCCGCACTTGGCCCACGTCGTTGTCAGTCATGAACTTTGAAAGACCTGCTATCGTTGCTATGTCAAGCTTGTCAAGCCTCTGTATGTCTAAATGGTCGAGAGTCATCACGGCCTTAGAGGGCTGGTAGTATGATCCCTCATTGACAACGCTGTCGAGCGTCTTGTAACGCATAATGTATAAATTAAATGTCATGCCGCCGGTCTCCATTCTCCTCGCGAACATATTACCTCGGACTCTAGACTGTTTATAGATACCATTTATTTCTGCCGACTCTGGCGTATTCACGTACTTCTGGGCGCTGACGAGGAAATACGAGCTAAGCGCTTAGCATGCCGCAATATGACAGGGTTGAACGGCGCCATCCAGGGATATCAAACCGCCCGCCAACTTGAAGTTTCATATATGTCATACCACTCAATTCATATAGATGCATCTTGAGTCTTAAATGGTCATCACTCCATAAATGACCACTAGCACTAGACCTCAATCGTCCCATCGTCTCCCCGACAACTGCGCAGCACCAAAGGCGGTAGTAATATGTTTCAGGAAGCAACTCCTTCGCCACAGCATAACAGAATATGCATGGGGAATTCTGATATGACCAGAGTGGGCGCTAATCAGCCGAAATGATTATTCAGAGTTCAGAGCGCTTCTGAGTTGAATGATTTGAATGCGCGTCCCGTCACAAGAATACACGTTTTCAATGAAGCCTCAAACCGCACGGTTCTGTACTGTACTATATTTCGGTACGCTGACTGAGCGCGATTATTGACATCGTGATGCATGATGGACATCATTCATGTCATTCAGTTGGATGTAGTTGCGAACGAATCCAGACATGTGAAGTACCTGTATCATGATGACTCATCGCTGTGCACCCCATCATCCCCATGGGCCCAAGTCAACGGTAACAGGTCCCGATCTGGAGCTCACCCGTGATATTGATCTGTACACTAAACCGCTGTGGGACTGCTGCCTACAGCCTACTCTGCCAGAACCCAAAGCCCTCATAACCCATAATGTACATATGACTTGACCAAATTGGCAGCAATGGAGTGAAAGTGTGTGGTGTTGAACCCTCTAAACCAATCCTCCAAGTAGTAGCATAGAATTAAGGGAGATATATACAGGAATACTAGTTCTCTAGTAGTAGTTCATGCACGGAGACAACTTTTTGGGTCTTGGGAGGCACCTACAAGTATGCTCACTCGGAACCCATACTCTGTAATAACCCATAGGAATTTGCCAGTGTGTCCACGGACACCTATGGGTTATGGCAGAGTCAACTGTAGAGCTGTCGAAGATAACAAAGTAGACGTGATCCCGAGGCACGATATAGCATGACAACGGACCAAGCATTGAAGACATCACCTCACCGTAAACAGATGTGATACGATGCAACGACGCTTATCCTGGTACATTCCCACGGGATATACTTGTACATGTACCCCAAAACCAGGGTGGTAATCATCTTCGGCCTTATTTTCCCTGCCATTTGAACAAATACAGTTTTCGTTTGCCCTTCTGGGCCTCTGCTGGGCAAGTCAGGGTACCTGCTGCGCATGCTACCTGATGGAGGAAGGTTCCAGTCGCCGGATCACTCCACCATATGATGATGATTTGATGATTTCAACAACATTTTTGAAATATCGCTCAGGGGCTAGATTCTTTCTACAAACAAGTTCAAATACCAATCGGGGTTTTTTTCTTTTTTTTTTGGCGACAAGTCTCGCTCCGTGAAACAACACTGCCATCCCGCATTCCGCCCGTGCGCAGCGAGGCGAGAGTGCCAATGGGGTTACTACTAGGCAAACGCAGCTCCGGGTCGGTAAAAGCCCTCCGAGGCCTCGGCCGTGCTGCGCAGTCGACTCGGACCGCCCGGACTTCAGAGGCTCGCGGCAGTCCGGGCGCATTGTATGTAGACCGGGGCGTGATCGTCTTGAACAAGCCCCCCGGACTCGTATCGCAGGGCACGTCGACGACGTCAATGGCGAGAATTGGCACAGCGGCATTGAACGCGACGAACGATCGCCCAGCCGCTGGTGTGGCGATGCCACCGCCGGAATCTGCATTCAACGACGTGCTGGATGGTACGAACTTTTCCCGTTTCTTTTTTTTTTTTCCCGTTATTAGTAGCCGACATCTCGGTCTTGGCGCCACGCATTTGACCATTTTCTATATCTATTTTCTGTTCTTTTTTTT
>WNFC01003911.1_pt1 | contig 16209 bp, 19 predicted proteins | sample 5400541 | NCBI WGS metagenome assembly WNFC01 (sample SAMN13153342, study PRJNA577476) | soil metagenome | isolation source: 120 cm saprolite under Douglas fir tree site 2 hole 2 replicate 1 | place: USA:California | collected 2015-04-18
TCGAGCAGGCCGCAGTGCGCATCCGCAAGTATCACGAACGGCAAGCTGCGAAGTCGTGGCAATTCACCGAGGCCGACGGCACGACGCTCGGTCAACGCGTGACGCCGCTCGAGCGTGTCGGAATGTATGTCCCCGGCGGCTTGGCCGCCTATCCCTCGTCGGTGTTGATGAACGCCATTCCGGCCAGGATCGCCGGGGTCCGCGAGCTCATCATGTGCGTACCCACGCCGAACGGAAAATCCGACCCGCTCGTGCTCGCCGCTGCCGCGGTTGCCGAAGTCGACAGAGTGTTCACCATCGGCGGCGCTCAGGCGATCGCTGCGCTCGCCTACGGCACGCAGACCATCCCGCAAGTCGACAAGATCGTAGGGCCCGGGAACGCCTGGGTTGTGGCAGCAAAGCGCCGCGTATTCGGCACGGTCGGCATCGACATGATTTCCGGCCCGACCGAGATTCTGGTCATCTGCGACGGCGAGACCGCGCCTGACTGGATCGCAATGGACCTCTTTTCGCAGGCCGAGCATCACGAGACTTCGCAGGCAATCCTCGTTTCGCCCGACACAGCATTCCTCGAACGAGTGGAAGAAAGCATCGGCCGATTGCTCGCAGGCATGCCGCGCGCGGAAATCATCGAGCAGTCGCTCGCACGGCGCGGCGCGCTCATCAAAGTGAAAAACCTCGACGAGGCGTGCGAAATAGCCAACCGGATTGCTCCGGAGCACCTGGAGCTCTCGGTCGCCGAACCGAAGAAGTGGCTGAAGAAGATCCGGCACGCCGGCGCCATTTTTCTGGGGCGTTACTCTTCCGAGGCGATCGGGGACTACTGCGCCGGCCCGAATCACGTGCTGCCGACTTCGCGCACCGCGAGGTTTTCGTCGCCGTTGGGGGTGTACGACTTCCAGAAGCGCTCGAGCATCATCGGCGTATCGCGCAAAGGGGCGCAGAAGCTAGGCAAGCTCGCCATGACGCTCGCGAACAGTGAGGGATTCCAGGCCCACGCGCGCTCGGCCGAGTTCCGATTGGGAAAGACGCTCAAGGAAAAGCCGTGAGCGCCGGGCCCGAAAAGGTCATCCGCGACGAGATTCGGGCGCTCTCCGCCTATCACGTCCAGTCGGCGCAGGGCATGGTGAAACTCGACTCGATGGAGAATCCGTACCGGCTGCCGGAGCCGCTGCGCCGCGAGATCGGCGAGGTCGTGGCAAACGCCGAGATCAATCGCTATCCGGATCCGACTGCCCCGGCCCTGATGAGGCGCCTGCGTGATGTGATGGGCATCGAGCCGGAGTACGACGTTTTGCTCGGAAACGGTTCCGACGAAATCATTCACATCATCATCCAGTGCGTGGCGCGTCCCGGGGCTGTGGTGCTCGCGCCCCGGCCCGCCTTCTTCATGTTCAGCCAATATGCGCAGTTCGCGGGATTGCCCTACGTCGGGGTGCTCCTCAACGCCGATTTCACGCTCGATACCGGCGCATTTTTGCGTGCCATCGCCGAACACCGGCCCGCGGTCGTGTTCATCGACTACCCCAATAATCCGTCGGGAACGCTGTTTTCGGACGAGGGCATTGCACGAATCATCGCCGCGGCCCCGGGACTGGTAGTGATCGACGAGGCTTACAACCCATTCGCCCGCAAGACCTTCATGATGCGGCTGGCGGAATTTCCGAACCTCGTGGTCATGCGTACCCTGTCCAAACTCGGGCTCGCCGGCATCCGGCTCGGCTATGCCGTCGGACGGCCCGAGTGGATCCGCGAATTCGACAAGGTGCGGCCCCCCTACAACGTCAACGTGCTGACCCTCTTGGTCGCCGAGCGCATTCTGGCGCACTACGACGTGCTCGAGGCGCAGGCGCGGAGCATCAACGAGGAGCGCGTGCGCCTGGGCGGCGAGCTGCGCAAGCTGCCCAAGGTCACGGTTTTTCCGAGCGACGCGAATTTCATCCTGGTTCGCGTTCCCGACGCCCAGCGGGTCTTCGAGGGCATGCGGCGCCGCGGCGTGCTGATCAAGAACCTGCATACCGGCGTGCCGCTGCTCGATCATTGCGTCAGGCTCACCATCGGGACGCCGGAGGAGAATCGGCGATGTCTTGCCGCGTTGGCGGAAGCGCTCGCCGAGGGCTGATTTCGTGTAGGCTATCGCGCTGAAGCTCGCCGCAATGCCCCCGCGCTCCGCAACCGCCGACCGCAAGACCACCGAGACGCAGATCGCCCTTTCGGTCAATGTCGACGGCAGCGGACGGGCGACCCTCGCGACGGGCATTCCGTTTTTCGATCACATGCTCGAACAGGTTGCGCGCCACGGGATGCTCGATCTCGATATTCGGGCAAAGGGCGACCTGCAGGTGGACGCGCATCATACGGTCGAGGACATCGGGATCACGCTGGGCCAGGCGGTGGCGCGCGCCGTCGGCGACAAGAAAGGCATTCGGCGTTACGGGCATGCGTACGTACCGCTCGACGAGGCGCTGTCGCGCGTCGTGATCGATTTCTCCGGGCGGCCAGGCCTCGAGTACCATGTCCAGTTCAAGCGCGCGCTGATCGGCGAGTTCGACGTGGATCTGGTGCACGAATTCTTCCAGGGTTTTGCCAACCACGCGCAGGTGACGCTGCATATCGACAACCTGCGTGGCGACATCGCGCATCATCAGTGCGAAACGATGTTCAAGGCGTTCGCGCGGGCTCTGCGCATGGCGCTTGAGCCGGATCCGCGTGCCGAAGGAACCATTCCATCCACGAAGGGCACGCTCTAGGCTCCTTTCCGACTGACCCTGCAATGCGCGTCGCGGTTGTCGATTACGGCATGGGGAATCTCCACTCGGTTTCCAAAGCGGTGGAGCATGTCGCGCCGCACGCGAGGGTCGAGGTCACTTCCGATCCGGCGCGCGTGGCGGGTGCCGACCGCGTCGTATTTCCGGGCCAGGGCGCGATGCCCGATTGCATGCGCGAGATGGACGCGCGCGGGTTGCGTCCGGCGGTGATCGACGCCGCCCGCAGCCGGCCGTTCCTGGGAATCTGCATCGGGCTTCAGATGCTCTTCGAACGCAGCGACGAAGGCGGCGTGGCCGGACTCGCGCTCCTCCCGGGGACCGTGCGTTGTTTTCCCGCCGAGGCTATGGTCGACACTGAAGGAAACAAGCTCAAGGTTCCTCACATCGGCTGGAACCGCGTGAAACAGGCCGCATCGCACGCCCTGTGGTCGGGCATCGAGGACGGCACCCGGTTCTATTTCGTCCACAGCTACTTTCCGCAGACGAAGGAGGCCGCACTGATACGGGGCACCACCGACTACGGCCTCCCCTTTACGTGCGCGGTGGCACGGGATAATGTTTTTGCGGTACAGTTCCATCCGGAAAAAAGCGATATTGCGGGCCTGCGGTTACTCGCCAACTTCCTCAACTGGAATCCCTGAATCTTCCCATCGGCCGTCCCGGGTTGCCCGGGGCTTTGCGCTGTTCCCCGACTCAATGCTGATCATTCCGGCGCTTGACATCAAGGACGGACACTGCGTCCGCCTCAAACAGGGAAAGATGAGGGACGCCACGGTGTTCTCCGAAGATCCCGTCGGCATGGCCCAGCATTGGAAGGCGCAAGGCGCGCGCCGCTTGCACGTCGTCGATCTCAACGGCGCGGCGGCCGGCAAGCCCAAGAACGAGAACGTCATCCGCGCGATCCTGCAGGCGCTCGGCGATTCCCCGCCGGTGCAGTTGGGCGGGGGCATCCGCGACCTCGACACGATCGAGCACTATCTCGATCTCGGGGTCGGCTACATCATCATCGGGACCGCCGCGGTGAAAAATCCAGGCTTCCTGCAAGACGCGTGCACGGCTTTTTCCGGGCACATCATCGTCGCGCTCGACGCCAAGGACGGCAAAGTCGCCGTCGAGGGCTGGTCCAAGATGACCGGTCACGACGTGGTGGATCTCGCGAAGAAATTCCAGGACTATGGCGTCGAGGCGATCATCTACACCGATATCGGCCGCGACGGCATGCTGACGGGAGTGAACGTCGACGCGACGCTGAAGCTCGCGAGGGAGTTGCGCGTTCCGGTGATCGCGAGCGGCGGCCTCACGAGCGTCGAGGACATCAAGGCGCTGTGCAAAATCGAATCCGAGGGCATCAACGGCGTCATTACCGGTCGCGCGATCTATCAGGGCACGCTCGATTTCAAGAAGGCGCAATCCGAAGCGGACAAACTGGGGAAGGGCAAGGGGAAGACGCAGGACTGAGGATCGAGGGAACTCCCCCTCGGCTTGCGGCGATCTTTCCAGATCCTCGATCCTGAACCATGCTCGCCAAGCGCATCATTCCCTGTCTCGACGTCGACCGCGGGCGCGTTGTCAAGGGCATCAAATTCATCGGCCTGCGCGACGCGGGCGATCCGGTCGAGATCGCGCGGCGCTACAACGAGCAGGGCGCGGACGAGCTGACGTTCCTCGACATCACCGCAAGCTCGGAGGAGCGCGACCTGATCCTGCACGTCGTCGAAGAGGTCGCGGCGCAGGTGTTCATTCCCCTCACGGTGGGCGGCGGCGTGCGCAAGGTGGAGGACGTGAGGCGCTTGCTCAACGCGGGGGCCGACAAGGTTTCCATCAACACCGCTGCGGTCCAGAACCCGCAGTTGGTCGCCGATGCTGCCGGTCGCTACGGCGCCCAGTGCATCGTGGTCGCTATCGACGCCAAGCAGACGAAGCCTGCCGCGAGTCTCGGGATTCGCTGGGAGGTGTTTACCCATGGGGGACGCCGGCCGGCCGGATTGGACGCCGTCGGATGGGCGCGTAAAATGCAAAAGCTGGGTGCGGGCGAAATCCTGCTCACGAGCATGGACCGCGACGGTACCCGCGAGGGCTTCGATCTCGCGCTCACGCGCGCCGTCGCCGAGGCGGTGGACGTCCCGGTGATCGCGAGCGGCGGTGTCGGCAAGCTCGATCATCTCGCGGAGGGCGTACTCGAAGGCCGCGCCGACGCGGTTCTGGCTGCAAGCATTTTTCATTTCGGCGAATTCACCGTACGCGAGGCGAAGGAATACATGGCAAAGCGCGGAATCGAAGTCAGGCTTTGAATCGGCGGACGCGATGTCAGAGGACTGGCTTGAGAGAGTAAAGTGGGACGAACACGGCCTTGTTCCGGCGATCGCCCAGGAGATGTCCACGAACAGGGTGTTGACGCTCGCCTGGATGAACCGCGAGTCGCTCGCCAAGACCGCGGCAACCGGCGAAGCGTACTACTGGTCGCGCTCCCGAAAGCGGTTGTGGAAAAAAGGCGAGCAGTCGGGAAACGTGCAGACGGTGCGCGAGATCCGGCTCGACTGCGACGAGGACGTGGTGCTGCTCAGGGTGGAACAGGGCGGCGGAATCGCCTGCCACACCGGAAGACACAGCTGCTTTTTCCAGAAGCTCGACAACGGGCGCTGGGTGACGGTGGAGCCGGTGATCAAGGACCCGAGGGAAATATACGGACGATGAGCGACATACTCGAGCGGCTGGCGGACGTGGTCGAGTCGCGCAAGGCCGGCGACCCGAAAAAATCTTACGTGTCGGGGCTGTTCGCGCGCGGACCCGACGCAATCCTGAAAAAAATCGGCGAGGAAGCGACCGAGGCAGTGATGGCCGCCAAGGACGGAGACCGGCTGCGCATCGTCGGCGAAATGGCGGATCTTTGGTTTCATTGCCTGATCGTGCTTGCGCAGTATGGCTTGCGGCCCGCCGACGTGCTCGCCGAGCTGCGTCGCCGCGAGGGCATTTCCGGGATCGACGAAAAAGCCGCCCGCGCTGACAAGCGGCGCGCCAAGGCGGAGCGGAAATAGGGATGGGCGCGGAAAACTGCGTCTTCTGCAAGATCGTCCGGGGAGAAATCCCCAGCCGGAAAATGTACGAGGACGCCGATATTTTCGCCTTCCATGACATCCATCCGCTCGCGCCGGTTCACTTCATGATCATCCCCAAGAAACACATCGACTCACTCGCGGATTGCGACATGAGCCACCAGGCGATACTGGGCAAGATCCTCGCCATGGCGCCGCGTTTGGCGCGCGAGCAGGGGTCGACCGACGGGTTTCGCGTCATCATAAACACCGGACGTGTGGGCCGGCAGGAGGTGTATCATTTGCACGTCCATATCATCGGCGGCTCGGAAGCCTTGGGCCCGATGCTGAAGCGCAATTGAAAGGATGACGCCATGGGTACCTGGAGTATTTGGCATTGGCTGGTGGTACTGTTGATCGTTTTGCTCGTTTTCGGCACGAAAAAACTCCGTAACATCGGCGCCGACTTGGGTGGGGCGGTGCGCGGATTCAAAGACGGCATGAAATCCTCCGAGGACAAGCCTGCCGAGAGCGGGGCCGCGCCCCAGGTGACGGGCCACACCATCGAGGGCGAGGTCAAGGAGAAAGCGAAGACCTGAGGGTCTTCGCGCGCACGCGGATGCCGGGAGCGGTCCCGGCTTCTTTTTTTGAACGACTCGGACCTCTTCGCCTCCCGTGTTTGACGTCGGGTTCTCCGAACTGATGGTGATCGCCGTCGTGGCGCTCATCGTCATCGGTCCGGAACGCCTGCCTCGCGTGGCGCGCACCATGGGCCACTTGTTCGGCCGGCTGCAGCGCTACGTCAACGACGTCAAGGCCGACATCAACCGCGAGATCGAGCTGGACGAGCTGCGCAAGTTCAGAAGCACGGTGGAGGACGCCGCGCGCGGGTTCGAGGGCACGGTCAATACGACTGTCGATTCGGTTCAAAGCGAGGTGTCGAAAACCGAAAGCGAGCTCACGAGAATCGAGGACACCGCGGCAGCGCCGTCGGGTGCCCCGCAGTCAGCACCTGCGGGTGCGGCCTCGCAGCCGGGTGAAGTCGGTCGCGGGCCGCAAGGCGGCGCGCCCCCGCCACCGGAAAAGACCGCCGTGTGACCGGCTGCGAATGAGCACGCAGGACACCTTCATCTCCCATCTGATCGAGCTGCGCGACCGGCTCCTGCGCGCGATTCTTGCGGTGATGATCGTGTTTCTGTGCCTGTTTCCCTGGGCGAGGGAGCTTTACGCGCTCCTCGCCATGCCCTTGATTGCGGCGCTCCCCGCCGGCGGCCAGATGATCGCCACCGACGTGGTCGGCGTGTTTCTCGTGCCCGTCAAGGTGGCGTTTCTCGCGGCGTTCGTGATCGCACTCCCCTATGTCCTCTACCAGGTGTGGGCGTTCGTGGCGCCGGGCCTGTATGTTCACGAAAAGCGTCTGGTGCTGCCGCTGGTTGTTGCAAGCTCGGTGCTGTTCATCGTGGGGATGTCGTTCGCGTATTTCCTGGTGTTCCCCGTGGTATTCAAGTTCATGGCGTCGATCGCTCCGGAGGGCGTCGCGTGGATGACCGATATCGACAAATACCTTTCCTTCGCGCTCACCACCTTCTTGGCGTTCGGGGTGACCTTCGAGGTTCCGGTGGTGGTCATCGTCCTGGTGCGGGCGGGAGTGGTTTCCATAGAGAAACTGAAGGAAATCCGCCCCTACGTGATCGTCGGCGCATTCGTCGTCGGGGCGATTTTCACGCCTCCCGACGTCATCTCGCAGGTGATGCTGGCCGTCCCGCTGTGGTTTCTCTATGAGCTCGGCATCGTGTTCGCCCGCATGGTCGGCCGGTCTCCGGCCACCTCCGAAGCCCCCGAGGGCGGCGACTTGGACAAGGACCTCAAGCGCACGGAAGCCGGACAGGAATAGCGCGCCCGCTCGGGTCGGGCGCTGACATTTTCGGAACAGATGGCGCTGGAGAAAAGCGGACCCGGCTTTAGCGCCGCCGGCGTTGCTGAGTCGGGCGTTTACCGACGGCGACTTGGACATCCACGTCCTTGTTGTCGCGGCGCAACCGTATCGAAGCAGGCTTCCCCGGGACGAGGGCCGCCACCAGGTTCAGCATCGAGTTCGGATCCTTGACCGGTTTGCCCTCGATCGCAACCAGGACATCGCCGGGCTTCAGTCCGGCCCGTTCGGCGGGTCCGCCTCGCAGCACGCCCTCGATGAGTACACCGTTGAGGGTGCCCAGGCGCAAGGATTCGCCCATTTCCGGAGTGATTTCCCGGGCCTCGACACCGATCCATCCGCGCGTGACGCCGCCGGTCTGGATGATCTGTTCCATGACGTTCTTTGCGCTCGATGCGGGGATCGCAAAGCCGATGCCGAGCGACCCCCCCGAGCGCGAGTAGATCGCCGTGTTGATGCCGACCAGGTTCCCAGCCGAGTCGATGAGCGCTCCGCCGGAGTTGCCCGGATTGATCGCGGCGTCGGTCTGGATGAAGTTCTCGAAAGTGTTGATGCCGAGTTGGCTGCGGCCGAGTGCCGAGACGATGCCCATCGTCACGGTCTGTCCCACTCCGAACGGGTTGCCGATTGCAAGCACGACGTCGCCGACGCGCAGGGCATCGGCGTCGCCGAAAGTGATCGCGGGGACCGGCCCGCCTTCGACCTGCAGGACGGCGATGTCGGTTTCCGGATCGGAACCGACGGCTTTGGCTTTCAATTTCTTGCCGTCGATGAGCGCTACCTCGATCTCGTCGGCCGCCTCGACCACGTGGTGATTGGTGAGAATGTATCCCTTGGAACTCACGATCACGCCCGAGCCGAGGCTTGCCGCGCGCTGCGGTTCGTCCTCGAGACGGTCCCCGAAGAAATGCCGGAACAGAGGGTCGTCGAGGAACGGATGGCGCGGCGTCTTGATTTCTTTGCTGGTGAAAATGTTCACGACTGAGGGGACGGCTTTTCTCACCGCGTCGCTGTAGGAGGCCGCGCGCGCGGGAAGGCTCGGTGATGACGTGGCCTGACGCAACTCGACGACCTGGGGTCCGGAACCCGGACGACCGAGCCACTCCGGCTTGAGCGTGGTGACGACGAAAAGCACACTCACGGCAACGGTGGCCGTTTGGGCAAAGATGAGCCAGAGATTGCGCATGGATTGAGCGGACGGCGCTTCGGCGGAGATCTTGGATGCTTGTCCGCGGCGGTTCGCCCGCGCAGTATGCGAGGCGCAACCCGGACTCCCCTTGTACCGCGATTATTGCGCAAAACCGTCGAGCGCGCCGCCTTGCCGCAGCAAAACGGCTGCTCGAGCATTTCTTCGCTCGGGCGCCCCGGCGGGCGTCCGGAGTCGATCGTGAAGTCGCAATTAGAATCAATGAGTTGGAGCAACAAATTTGGTCGCGCGCGAGGCTTTCTGTATAATTTCTCTCTCTCCGACAATGCTTCCCCCAGTCAGGGTTTCTCCATGAGCGATCAATCCGGTGTCAACCGCGGCCGCCGCAGCTTGGTCATCGCGAGTGCCTGCGCGGGCGGCGCAGCCACCGTGGCCACGGCCGTCCCCTTCGCCGCTTCGATGCTGCCCTCGGAGCGCGCCGAAGCGCTCGGCGCGCCCGTCGAGGTCGACATCAGCCCGCTCAACCCAGGGGAGAAAATGACCGTCGAATGGCGCGGACAACCGGTCTGGATCCTTCGTCGCACCAAGGAAATGCTCGAGGAGATCAAGCAGACCGATGGCAAAGTCGCCGATCCCAAGAGCGAGCGCAAGAAAGGCGAACTGACGCCCGAATACGCGAGGAACGAGTACCGCTCGATCAAACCCGAGTATCTGGTCGTGGTCGGAATCTGCACGCATCTTGGCTGCTCTCCGCAGGACCGGCTCAAAGCGGGTCCGGAGGCCTTCGATAGCCAGTGGACGGGAGGGTTTTATTGTCCTTGCCACGGATCGCTCTTCGACCTCGCGGGGCGGGTTTACAAGAACAAACCCGCCCCGGACAACCTCAGGGTACCGCCCTACATGTACCTTTCGGATAACAGGATCGTGATCGGCGAGGACAAAAAGAGGGCATAGAGCGATGGCTGCGGCAGAAAAACAGGCGGTGACCGGCGCGGGGCCCTTCAACGGCCTGCTCACGTGGATCGATCAGCGCTTTCCGCTGGTCGAGACCTGGCGCAAGCATCTTTCCGAGTATTACGCGCCGAAGAATTTCAATTTCTGGTACTACTTCGGGTCGCTCGCGCTCTTCGTGCTGGTGATCCAGATCGTCACCGGAATCTTCCTCACCATGAATTACAAGCCGGACGCCGCTCAGGCCTTCGCGTCAGTCGAGTACATCATGCGCGAGGTGCCCTGGGGCTGGTGGATCCGCTACATGCACTCGACGGGCGCCTCCTTCTTCTTCATCTGCGTGTATCTGCACATGTTCCGCGCGATGCTCTACGGGTCCTACCGTAACCCGCGCGAGCTTCTTTGGATCTTCGGCATGCTGATCTTCCTGTGCCTGATGGCCGAGGCCTTCTTCGGCTACCTGCTTCCCTGGGGCCAGATGTCCTACTGGGGCGCGCAGGTGATCGTGAACCTCTTCGATGCGATTCCCCTGATCGGACCGGACCTCGCGATCTGGATTCGCGGCGATTTCGTGGTGTCAGACGCGACGCTCAACCGTTTTTTCGCGTACCACGTGATCGCTGTGCCGCTGGCGCTCCTCGCGCTCGTTGTCGCCCACCTGCTCGCGCTGCACGAGGTCGGTTCGAGCAACCCCGATGGCGTCGAGATCAAGAACGTAAAGGATCCCAAGACCGGAAAGCCGCTCGACGGCATTCCGTTTCACCCCTATTACACCGTGAAGGACACCTTTGGCGTGGTGGTCCTTCTCATCGTTTTCTCGATCGTCGTGTTCTTTGCGCCGGAGGCCGGCGGCTATTTTCTCGAGCACAACAATTTCATCCCCGCTGATCCGCTGAAGACCCCGGCGCACATCGCGCCGGTGTGGTACTTCACACCGTACTACTCGATCCTGCGCGCCACGACCGATGAGTTCGTATTGTGGGTGCTCGCTCCAGGCGTGGTCGCATTCGCGCTTCTTCTCGTTTGGAGCATGAAGAAAAGCACAGCGAGGATAGCCGTCGGCGTGATCGCGATCGTGTTGCTCGCCGGCCTCCTGAACCTGGACGCAAAGGTCTGGGGCGTTGTGTTGATGGCAACCTCGGTGATGATCTTCTTTTTCCTGCCTTGGCTCGACCGGAGCCCGGTCAGGTCGATCCGATACAAGGGGCCGATCACCAAGACGGCGCTCACGCTCTTCGTGATCGTGTTCTTCCTACTCGGCTATCTCGGCACCGAATCCGTGACCGAGGGGCGCACCCTCGCCGCGCAAGTCGGCACAGCGGGGTATTTCCTGTTCTTCTTCCTGATGCCGTGGTATTCGAAGATGGATAAATGCCTGCCCGAGCCCGAGAGGGTTACCTCGAAATGAAGGCGCTCGCAGTTCTCCTTGCGCTCGCCGCTCCGCTTGCGCTCGCTGCGGAGGAAGCGGTCAGGCTCGATTCGGCGCCGATCGACCCGCGCGATGTCGCGAGCCTGCAATCGGGCGCCCGCAGCTTCGTCAACTACTGCCTGAACTGTCACTCGGCCGGGATGATGCGCTACCACAAGCTGCTCGATCTCGGGCTCACCGAACAGCAAGTCAAGGACAACCTGCTCTTCACGGCCGACAAGATCGGGGAGCTGATGAACGTCGCCATGACGAGGAAGGACGCAAAGGAATGGTTCGGGACGGCGCCCCCGGACCTGTCGGTGATCGCCCGCGCTCGCGGCCCGGACTGGCTATATACATACATGCGCAGCTTCTACCGGGACCCTGAGTCGGCGACCGGATGGAACAACATGGTGTTCGAGCGCGTGGCCATGCCGCACGTGCTGTGGACGCTCTCCGGGCAACAGGTGCAGGTAGAGCGGAAGTTCAAGAACATGGAGCAGGCGGAAGCGATCGGCAGACAGCAGAAAAACGCCTGGAAAATCGATGTGCTGACTCCTGATCAGGCCGGCAAGGACGGGGAGCGCTTCATACTCAAGACGATCAGGACCGAAACGTCGGGATCGCTCTCCCAGGTCGACTACGACATCCTGGTCCGCGATCTGGTCAATTTCATGACCTGGATGTCCGAGCCCAACCAGCTCACCCGCAAGCAGGTTGGCTACGTGGTGATGCTGGTTCTTTTGGTGCTGCTCGTGCTCACCTACCTCCTTTACAGGGAGTTCTGGAAAGACGTGCGCTGAAGAGAAACCTGCCCAAAGGCGCGGCGCGCTCGGTGCCCGCGCGTTTTTTTTCTGCACATCGATCCGAATTCGCAACAAGGCAAGCAAACATGATGAATCTCTACTCCGGAACCACCTGCCCGTTCTCGCAGCGCTGCCGCATCGTGCTGTATGAAAAGGGCATGGACTTTCAAATCATCGACGTGGACATGTACAACAAGCCGGAAGACATCGCGGTGATGAACCCTTACAACCGGCTGCCGGTGCTGGTCGAGCGCGACCTGATCCTCTACGAAGCGAACATCATCAACGAGTACATCGACGAGCGCTTTCCCCATCCACAGCTCATGCCTGCGGACCCGGTGATGCGAGCGCGCGCGCGCTTATTTCTGTTCCAGTTCGAAGTGGAGCTTTTTTCCCACATCGAGGCGCTCGAGAACGGCAACCAGAAGCAACAGGACCGCGCCCGCCAGCACGTTGCCGACCAGCTCACGCAGATGGCGCCGGTGTTCACCAAGCAGAAGTACATGCTGGGAGACGAGTTCTCGATGCTCGACGTGGCGATCAGCCCGCTCTTGTGGCGGCTCGACTACTACGGCGTGACTCTGCCCAAGGCGGCCGCGCCGCTCATGAAGTACGCAGAGCGCCTGTTCTCCCGCCCCGCGTTCATCGAGGCGCTGACGCCTTCGGAAAAGGTGATGCGGAAATGATGGCGCAGGAGCGCCGTCATTCTTCGCTCAGAATGGCAGCCGCTCGCTGATGTCAGAACCCACCTCCACCAAGCCGTATCTACTGCGCGCGGTGTACGAATGGTGCGTGGACAACGGCTACGCGCCCCACATTTCCGTGGTGGTCGACTCCCGGACTCGCGTGCCGATGGAATACGTGCGCAACGGTGAAATCGTTCTCAACATCGGGCCCGTTGCCGCAAGCCGTCTGCAGATGGGGAACGATCTCATCGAATGCACCGCGCGTTTTTCCGGGGTCGCCAAGGACCTCGTCATTCCGGTCGCGGCTGTCGCGGCGATCTACGCGGGCGAAAACGGACACGGCATGTCGTTCGAGCCGGAGAAAAAGGAAACGGCATGGGAGGCGAGCGGCAAAGAAGTCGCAGCTCCACCCGACCCGAAAGGCCCCCCGAAAACGGGCAGGAAACCCACGTTGAGGCGGATCAAGTAGGGTTGAAGCGCGCGCTCGCGCGCCGTTTCCACGTCGCGTATTTGCGCCCAAGCAAGACGCACCGCTCAACGCGCGAGGACGCGGCACTCATGCGGGAACTCCCGGGGTGAGGCATTGCCGCAGACGTATAATGTGTCCGATGCCGGGTTAGCTCAGTTGGTAGAGCAGCTGATTTGTAATCAGTTGGTCGGGGGTTCGACTCCTCTACCCGGCACCGATCGACAATGTGTTCTTGTAATGCAGTCGTACTAGAATAGTCCGGAGAGAAGTCCGGAATTCAGGACATCGGGGCAAGAATGCGTCGGCCGCCAAGAATCGCAGTTTTGGTTGCACTGCTCGCCGGGGCAGCGGGCTGGGTTGCGATCGACCTTCGCGGCCCAGCCGCGCCAACTTCGGCAAAGGCTCCGGCATCGGGTACCTCCCAGGACCCCGGGCACTCCGCCGCACGCGCGTCGCAGGCAACGCAGCCCGGAATTCCTGCCCGTTCCGTTCTGGGCAGGATCGCCGCCGATCCGTTTTCCGCGCATTCGTGGATGCCGCGGCCCAAACCGGCCGCCGTTTCCGAAGCGCCGGTTCCCGTCGCGCCGCCTCTGCCGTTTCGTTTCGCCGGCCAGTTTTATCGCGAATCGGGGATCGAAGTCTATGTTGCGCGGGGCGAGGAGATTTTCCCGGTCAAGGAAGGCGACACTCTCGATGACCAGTACAAGGTCGACTCGGTGAGCGCTACCGAGGTGAGCTTCGTTCACCTTCCTTCCGGCACGCGCCAGACGATGCAGTTCAGCGCGCTCAGGGAACAGCAGGTCGCCGCGCAGGGCGGACCGCCACCGCCGAGAGCGCCGGCCTCCACCTCGGCTCCTTCGCCGCCGCTGGCGCCGGTGGCAAAACTGATCCCCGCCCCCCCACTCGGAGCCTCCTTGTCCGGCAACTTGAGCCCGGGAAGGGCCGAGCCCGCGCAACTCCGGTGGGAGGGGCCGGCGAGCGCGAGGGCGGGTGCGAGCTTCAACGTGTCCTTGCGCGTGACCTCGGGCGAGCAGATCCGCGCGGCTCCGATGCAGGTACGCTTCGATCCCGCGGTGCTCGAATCCGTGTCGGTTCGACCGGGCCGCTATTTCAGCGCGGAAAAGACAGGAAGTTTCGGCTACCGTGTCAACTCGGACGGCTCGATCTTCATCGGCGTCTCGAACCAGACGCCGGCGCCCGCGTCCGACGCCGAAATGCTCGTGCTCACCTTCAAGTCCATCAAGGCGGCGGCTGCCGCGGAGATCAGCGTCGCCTCGCTCAATCTTCAGGGAGCGGCGGGCCGCACGATCGCATACGGCAGCGTCACCCCGTTCAAGACGACCATCATTCCCTAGATTCACTTTGGCGATGGACTTTGCCGAGCTCGCTTGCAGTGTTTTTCTGCACGACGCGCACTCCGTTGCCGCGAGCGGCACACTGCACCGGTGGAATATCCCGGAATCGCGCAGCGTTAACGCTCCGAACAGAGCAATCTTCAAGATCCGGACGGCAGCCTGACGTGCCGAAATTGGACGAAGGGAGACCACCATGCGCGAGCTTGAGTACCTGCTGAGCGCGAACGCGCTCAACGCATCCGAGAATCACAGGAAGATCTGCCGGACCGAGCCGGCTCCGTGACGTCCACGAAGTGAATTGACGGTTTCTCATCGTGCAGAGGGTTCCTCGGTCACTCGTCATCATGATGGGCGCGCGGATGCTGGGTAAGCTTCAAGCGCTGACACTGCGCCGGCTCTCGGTGTCCCAGCGATTTGCGCTGCTGAGCTTCTTTTGCGTTCTCGCGATCACGGTCCTCGTCTGTGCCGCCCCCAGCGCAGTCCTCCGCCGTCAGCTCGTCGAGCACGACGGGGCCGTCATCGGCGACCTGGCCTCCCGATTGTTTACTTCGAGCGTTCCCGCCGAATTTTTTGAGGTGCCGTCCGGGGCGCCACCTGCCAGTGCCGCGCGGCTCCGGGAGTTCGCCCGGTCCGAGCAGGTCGTGCGCTTCATGGTGTACGACGCCGACGGATGGGTGCTGTGGTCGGATGACGCCTCGCTCACCGATCACCATTTCGGGGAGAACACGAAAGTCGCCGCCGCATTGCGCGGCGAAACGATCGCGGAGATCGGCCATCCGGGAGCCGAAGGGCATCACTCGACTCTCCGCGGATTTCCCCGCTTGGAAGAGGTCTACACACCGGTGCGCTATCAGTCCAACGGTCCCATCGTCGGCGTCATCGAGCTGTATCGAGCGCCGGCGACGCTGTTCGCAGTCCTCGATCACGGTGTCGTCGTGGTCTGGGTCCTCGGCGGGATCGCGGGCGCTATTCTTTACTTGACGCTCGTTACCGTTGCCTGGAACTGCTACCGCACCCAAATCCGCCTCGAGACCGAGCTGGCCGGTTACGCCCGCATCCTTGAGGCGCGAGTGGACGAGCGCACCCGCGAGCTCGCGCAGAAGGCCAAGTATCTGTCGATTCTCTATGCCGTCTCGAGCGCCCTCGGACGCAGCCTCGAGACCCGGGAGATTCTCGGTCGCGCCCTGGACGAGTTGGCGGACGGCAAGGGTTTTGACGGAGGATGGATCCAACTCCTCCCCGACGAGAACAACACGATGCCGCTGATGGTTCGCCGCGGCATCTCCGAGGAGATCGTTCAACGCTTCACGGCGCGCGCGGACGCGGTCGCGCGGTCTGGACAGGCCTGCGTCGTAGCGCTGGAGGAAACCTCCGACGCCCAGTCCGGCACTGCAGAGTGGGCGCGGGGGCTCGTGTTCGCGCCGATCGGGGTTGGCGAGCGGCCTCTCGGCGCTCTCGCGGTTGCCGGACCCGGGGTCGATCGCTTCACGCCAGACGATACGCAGCTCCTGTCCAGCGTCGGGCGGCAGATCGGCGTAGCCATCGGCAACGCCCGCCTCTATGCAACGACACGGGAACGCGAGCGCGAGGCTCGGATCCTCTTCGAGACGACCAGCCGGTTCGGGGAACTCACTGACTGTGACGCGCTGCTCAA
>WNFC01003912.1_pt1 | contig 16208 bp, 12 predicted proteins | sample 5400541 | NCBI WGS metagenome assembly WNFC01 (sample SAMN13153342, study PRJNA577476) | soil metagenome | isolation source: 120 cm saprolite under Douglas fir tree site 2 hole 2 replicate 1 | place: USA:California | collected 2015-04-18
ATCAGCGTCGTCCTCGACCCGCCCGACCTCGACGGCGAGATGCGCGAGCTGTGGCGCGACCTCGGCCAGGTCGCCGTCGGCACGCTGCCCGACTGGGCGCGGAACATGTACGGCTTCGAGGTGCCGCCCGCCGAATTGATGGAACGCGAGAGCGTGCGGCAGCTCCTCGGCGCGCTCGACCTGGCGTTCGAGTCGCTCCCTGGCGTGCTCGAGGCGCGGCAGCGGATCGAGCTCCGCACGCGCGGATGAGTGCGGCAACGTCGGCCATGAGGCAGTCGCGACTCAGCCGCGGAGCCGCCCTCGCCCGGCTCGCCCTGCGGATCGGGGGGCGCTACGCCGCGCGGTCGCCGCGCCTCCTGTTCGGCTCGGTCGAGCGCCGGGGCGAGCTGCGCCACGACCTCGCCCTTCGCTCGGCCGACGAGGTCGCCGAGGAGCTGGGCTCGATGAAGGGCGTGCTGATGAAGCTCGGCCAGATGGCCAGCTACATCTACGAGGACATGCCGGCCACCTTCCGCGCCGCCATGTCGCGGCTGCAGCACAGGGCGCCGCCGATGACCTCGGCGCTGGCCTCATCGGTGATCCTCGAGGAACTTGGTGATGAGCCCGCAAGGGTATTCGCGCAGTGGGACCCGGTTCCCTTTGCGGCCGCATCCATCGGCCAGGTGCACCGGGCCATCACGCATGACGGCCGTGCGGTCGCGGTCAAGGTGCAGTACCCGGGCATCGCGCGGAGCATCACGTCCGACATGCGCAACGTCGGTCTCCTGCGGCGCATCGTCGGCGCGGCGTTCCCGGGTCTCGACGTGCGCTCGCTGGTGGACGAGCTCGGCGAGCGCCTGCAGGAAGAGGTCGACTACGCGATGGAGGCGGAGAGCCAGGAGCTGTTCGCGCGCTACTACGAAGGACATCCGTACATCCGCGTCCCCCACGTCCTCACCGAGCTCAGCACGTCGCGCGTGCTGACGAGCGAGCTCGTGTCCGGCGCGTCCTTCGACGAGCTGCTCGAGTGGGGCCAGGAGGAGAAGGACCTTGCCGCCGAGACCATCCACCGCTTCGTGTTCCGGAGCCTGTACCGGCTGCACGCCTTCAACGGCGACCCGCACCCCGGCAACTACCTGTTCCACCGCGGCGGCCGCGTCACGTTCCTCGACTTCGGCCTGACCAAGCTGTTCACCGAGGAGGACCTCGCGCCGCTCGTCGACGCCGTCCGCTTCCTGGTCTTCGAAAAGGACTACGAGGCGTTCCGCGCGGCCCTGGAGCGCGCGGGATTCCTGAAGGCTGGTGCGCCTGTCTCCACCGACGTCGTGGTCGACCGCTTCGGCCAGTTCTACGGCACGGTGCTCCAGGACGCGCCGATGACGATCACCCCCTCATATGCGTCGGCGATCGTCCGCCGATTCTTCGACGCACGTGGCCCGCTGGCCCCGTACTCCGACGTGCCGCGCGCTTACGTGATCATGCAGCGCATCAACCTCGGCCTGTACGCGCTCCTCGGCAGCCTCAACGCCACCGCGAACTGGCGCCGCATCGCTGAGGAGATATGGCCGTTCCGCAACGGTCCGCCGTCGACCCCGATCGGCGAAGCGGAGGCGCGCTGGGAATCGTCATCGGTGAGGATGGGCTCCGGAGGCGACTCCGCACCTGGGCGCTAAAGTGTCGGCATAACGGCCCAACCTTTCCCGATCCTGGTCGGACCGCTAAGCCTCGTCGACCTGCTCCTCCTGCTGGCGCCCGTGGGCATCGCGCCACTTGGCCTCCGGCTCGTTCCCGTCTCAGGCGGCTTGGCGATGCGCCTGCTGCGGTTCGCACGAACGCTCCAGCCCTTGGGCGCCGTTGCCGCGATCGTGTCCTTCATCCCCAGGCCCGGCCCGGCGGCGGCGCTGCTCGCGCTCGGGTGGTTCGCCGTTTGCGCGGTCGCTGGCATGTCAGGGCTCAGCGAGCTCATCGAGTCGCGTTCAATCAGCCCAGACCGCCTTGTGCCTGCGGCGGCACTGGGCTTCCTTGCGGTCGGGGGTGCATGGCTCGTCGCGTTCCGCGCCGGCATCAGCCTCGGCTATGCCACCCCGATCGTCGAGCTCACGGCGGTGCACTTCCACTACGCGGGGTTCGCGGCGACCCTGATGTCGGCACTCACGATGGGTGCCCTACGTGGGCGTTCGCCCCGCATGCGCCGCTTGAGCGCGGCGGCCGGGCTTCTCGTCGTGCTCGGGACGCCGATCACCGCGACCGGCGTCGCGACCGGCACAGCCGCGTTGACGGTCGTCGGCCCGGTGTTGCTGGCGTCGGGGATCCTGACCACCGCCGCCTTGACCGTGCTCCTGGTCGCGCCGGCGCGCACGACACGCGCCGGCCGGTGGCTGCTCACCGTCTCGGCCGTCGCTGTCGTGGTCCCCATGCTCCTCGGCGTCGACTACGCCGCCGCGCGCGTGCTGCCCATACCCGCTCTCGACCTGCGCACGATGGCCATCGTGCACGGCGACCTGAACGCGGTTTTCTACGCGTTTTTCGGCCTGGCCGGCTGGTCGAAGGCGTGAGCGACCCGGCGCTCGTCCTTCTCTTCGACGGCACTTGAGGCGTTTGAACCAGGCTGGCGCGCTGGATTCGCCGGCGCGACCGGGCCGGCCGTGTGCTGGCCGTCGCCAACCAGAAGCCGGGCGCGCTCGACCGTCACGGAATCACGCGCGAGCAGGCGGACCGCGCGGCCTGGACCGTCGACACCGAGGGAAGGCGCCTGGAGGGAGCCGCGGCGGTCAACCGCGTGCTGGCTGAGCTCGGCGGCGCATGGTCGCTGGTCGCCTCGGCTTACAGCCTCCGAGGGGTCGCGGCGGTGGAGGAGGCCGCTTACCGCTGGTTTGCACCGCGTCGGTCTCGCTTTCACCGCCTGGGCGTCAGGCCGGAGTGCGACGAGCCCGGAGCCGGCTGCGCGTGAGCGACCTGGGCGCGCCGGAGCACGTGTGGGCGCTCGTCGCGATCGGCATCTCAACCGTGGTACTCGTCGTGGCGGCGCGCCGGCGGCCAGGCGCATGGCTGAAGGTCATGGCGGCGATCCTGGTGGTGGACGAGGTCAGCTGGTGGGTGTACCTGCTCTTCGGCGGTGTGCCGGGCAGCCAGGTCGCCCAGTCACTCCCGCTGCAGCTGTGCGACGTGGCGATCTTCGTCGCCGCCGCGGCGCTCTGGACCCGACACCCGCTCGCCGTCGAGGTCACCTACTTCTGGGGGCTGGCCGGCACCATCCAGGCGCTGTTCACACCCGACCTGCCGCAGCACTTTCCGAGCTACCCGTTCTTCCAGTACTACGTGGCCCACGGCGGCGTGGTCGCGTCGGCGCTTCTGCTGGTGGCCGGCATGCGCCTGCATCCACGACGGTGGGCGGTGCTGCGCGTGGCCGCGCTGACGGTCGTTTACGCCGCGCTGGTCGGGGCGGTCGACGCGATCACCGGCGCCAACTACATGTACCTGAGAAGCAAGCCGCCCTCCCCGACGCTGCTCGACTTGCTTGGACCATGGCCCGTCTACATCCTCTCGGCGAGCCTGATCGCCGCGGTGCTCTTGGCGGTCCTCGACGCCCCGTTCAGGCTCGGCTCAGGTCAGCGGGGTGCCGAAGCGCTCCGCTGAAACGACCTCGCCGAGCGGCTTGCGTTTCTTCTTGCCGATCACCTTGCCCTTCGGATAGCCGAAGGGGACGACCGCCAGCACCTCATACGTTTCGGGCACGCCGAACTCCCTGCGCACGTTGTCGAGGCGGCCTGCGAAACCGGTCCAGTTCGAAGCCACGCCGTCACCCCACGCCGACAGCATCATCGACTGGATGGCCCGGCTGGCGTCCGAGAGTCCAACCTCGCCCTTCTCTTTTTCGTAGGCGACGATCACAGCAGCCGCCGCGTTCGCCGCGTAAGGACCCGTCCTCACCAGGGAACCGAGCTTGCGGAGGGCATCCCGGTCGCGCACCAGCACGAAATGCCATGGCTGGTCGTTGGAGCCGCTTGCCGTCAGGCGGGCTGCCTCGACGATTCGCCGAATCACCTCGTCCGGGATTTCGCGCCCCGCGTACTCCCGGATCGCCATGACCGTACGCGCCGCATCAAAGACTTCGTTCGCGATGGCCAAATTGTCTAAGGTTTAGGCGCCGAGATGGACCGACCGACAACGAGCGTCCCGCGCGTCGAGCGCCGGATCGCCAGCAGGGAGCACCGAGACGAGTACCAGGCGGCAAAGGACGCCCCGGCGCAGCACCGGCCAAAGCTGATCACCTCGAAGTCCGTCGCCGGCCAGGTTCACGGCACGGGTCGGCTCGGGCAGTTCAACACCTGGCTCGCGGTGAACATCACGAAAAGCGTCGGCACGATGTGGGCCGCATACCTGTTCACCCTGATCGCGGTGGGCGGCGCCGTGGCGGTCATCACCAGCAACGCGCTCCTGACCGCGCTCAGCGTCTTGATCAGCCAGACCTTCCTCCAGCTCGTGCTGCTGCCGATCATCATCGTCGGCCAGAACGTCATCTCGGCCAGCCAGGACGCCCGGGCCGAGGCCGACCACATCACGCTGATGACGCTGCACGCGATCAACGTCCAGCAGCTCCAGATGCTCGAGCAGCAGCGCTCGATGCTGCAGCAGCAGCGGGAGATCCTCGACTTGCTCCAGAAGAAGGGGATCTCAATGCCGTCCGTTGATTCGGGTGGCTGAGCCGCACGAACCCGGCGCCTTGCTCAAGGCGACCCTGGAGAGCCAGCCGCGCGAGCTCGCGAGGCTGCTCGGCGAAGACTCGGCCGAGCGCGCGGCAGGGCGCCTCCGCGACTGCTCGCGGATCTTCCTGGTCGGCACCGGGACGAGCTATCACGGCGCGCTGGTGGGCCAGTTCATGCTCCGCAGCGCCGGGGTGGAGGCATGGGCCGTGCGAGCGTTCGAGTTCGCCAACTATGCACCTGCCCTGCGCGACGGCGACGGCCTCATCGTGCTCAGCCATCGCGGCAGCAAGCGCTTCAGCCGCGCCTCGCTCGACCAGTTCGCCGGCAAGTCGAGCCGCTGGGTGGTCATCACCGGCGAAGGATCCGCAATCGACGGCGAAGGCGTGGTCCGCACGGTGGAGCAGGAGGGATCGCCCGTCCACACCGCCAGCCACACCGGGGCCATGCTCCGTCTCGCGCAGATCGCGGCCGCGCTCGGCGATCCAGGCTGGCGGTCGCAGCTTGATGAGCTGCCTCGCGCGGTCGAGGTCGCGGTGGCCTCGGGCGACGAGGTCGCGGCCAGGCTCGGCGAGCTGGAGCTGAGACCGGTGACGCACTTCGTGGGCGGCGGGCCGGCCCGCGCCACCGCGTACGAGGGAGCGCTCAAGCTGCGCGAGGCGACCCACCTGGTCTCGGCCGAAGGCCACGACGTGGAAGGCATCCTGCACGGTCCGCTGGTCAGCATTCAGCCCGGCCAGACCGTGGTGTCGATCGAGCAGCCCGGCCGCTCGCTCCAGCGCATCAAAGAGGTCGAGGCCGCGCTGCGTGAGATTGGAGCCGGGGTCTGGGCCGTCGCGCCCGCGGGCGACGACCTCGATGAGGTGCTTGCCCCTATCGTGAATGTCGTGCCGCTGCAGTGGCTCGCCTACCACGCCTCGCGCAAGCTCGGCGTCGACGCAGACAGCTTCCGGCGCGACGAGCCGCCCTACGCGGCCGCCCAATCGAAGTTCACCCTCTAGCGGTGAACGGACCTCTGTCGTACCTCGAGTTCGCGGTCGGCACCCTGCTGCTGCTGGCGACGTTCTACGACCTGTTCCAATCGGTCGTGCTGCCTCGCCCAGCCGTGCGGACACCCCGGCTTGCGCGATACGTCGTCAGGCCCGCGTGGAGGGTGTGGAAATGGGCCTTCAGCCGTGGAGCGATCGACCGCAGTGAGGCCCGGTTGGCCGCCTTCGGTCCCATCGCGCTCATCGCCCTCTTCGTGATCTGGGCCCTGGCGCTCATTCTTGCCTACGCCTTGTTGTATGACGGATTGGGCGATATGTTTCGTCCGACGCTGACTGACTTTCCAACCGCCTTCTATGTGTCGGCGACCACTCTCGTCCCGCTCTCCTACGGTGATTTCGTGCCCGAGCAAGGCATCGCGCGCCTGGTGGTCATCCTGGAAAGCGCGTCGGGTGTGGCTGTGGCCGCCCTCGCGATCACCCTGCTGTTCGAGCTCTACGGATCTTTCCGGTCCCGCGAAGAGTCGGTGGTGGCCCTCGACGCGCTGGCCGGCGCCCCGCCGTCGGCTGTGCAGCTGCTCGAGACCGCGGCCCAGCATCACATGGACGGAGCGCTCAAAGACACGTTCGACGAGTGGCGCCGCTGGTCGGCCATGGTGCTGGAGAGCCACCTCGCCTATCCCTTGCTCGTGTACTTCAGGTCGAGCCATGACAACGAGGCGTGGATCAACTCGTTCGGCGCCGTGATGGACGCTGCGGTGCTGATCCTCAGTTCGAGCGATCACCCGTCGAAGGGCGCAGCGAAGCTGATGTTCACGGTCGGCAACCACCTGGTCGAGGACCTGACGTGGGTTTTGCGCATCAAGACTGAAAACGACCCGATCATCGAGCGCGCGGAATACGCGGCTGCGATAGCGCGTCTGAAGGCTGCGGGCATCCCCGTCAACGACGGCGACGCGGCCTGGGAACACTTCGCGACCTACCGCTCGAAGTACGCCTCCGCGGTCAACCAGATGGCGACCAGCCTTTTGGCTCCACCGGCACAGTGGGTGGGCGATCGGTCGTACCTCCCGCACCGCCAGCGGGCCCGGCGTCGGCGCCAGCCCACCAAAACCCAGGCCGCTAGCTGATCAGCCCGAGCTCTCGCGCCTTCACGATCGCCTCGAGCTTGGAGTGCACAGCCAGCTTGCTGCCCAGGCTCCGGATGTGCGTGCGGATGGTCGTATAGCTGATCCCGAGCTCCGCCGCGATGGCGCGGCTGGGGTAGCCCTGCGCCATCAACATGAGCACTTCCGTCTCGCGAGGAGTGAGCCTCTCGAGCTGACCCTCGACCGACTTTCGTTTCGAGATCAGCGTCGCGATGGTGCGCGGCGTGATCAGCATCTTGCCCCGCGCCACGTCGCGGATCGCCGCCACCACCTCGGCCGCCGCCTTCGACTTGTGGAGGAAGGCGCTCGCGCCTGACTGCACCGCGGCGAACCTCGCCGCGTCGGTGTCCTCGCGTGTGAGAAAGATCATCTTGGCGGCCGGCCGGATGCTCCGGATGGCCGCCGCGGCGTCGGGGCCCGATCCATCCGGTAGCCGGAAGTCGACGAGCACGATGTCGGGATTGAGCTCCGCCGCCGCCTCGAGGCAGTCGGCGACCGTGCCGACGCTGCCGACGACTTTCATGTCGGACTGGTGATTGATGAGCGCCGCCAGGCCCTCGGCCACCACGAGGTGGTCCTCGACGATCAGGACGCGCGTCGGCTTCTCGTCACCGTCGATCTGAGGCGGGGTCGGAGGCGTGGTCGGAAGTCCGGCCAGGGGCACATCTGGAAAACCGCCGTGTCCCATCGAGTACCTGCCAATGAGCTGTAAATTCGCCGCGAAAGGTTGGGGGTTCGACTCCCTGTCAACCCTGCCCGGCAACGGTACTGGCGTCGACTATTGGCCGAATGAGGTTAAGGGGTACACAAACCTGTACGGCTCCAGCTCGGCGTACAGCTACGCGTTCGGAATCTGCGCGAATTATCTGCACCAGGCATTCGACTATTTCTAGTGGGATGGCCAGCGAGGTGAGATTCGGTCAGACCTGGACCGTCCGGGTAACGTCGTGAATAGTTGAGTCTCGGAAGCCTGAGATGGCCTGGAGCAACACGGCGCACTGGGGCGTTCGAAACGAAGGCGGCGCATTCCGAATGCACGCGTTTGGCGCCAAAGGCGCCCATCGCCACGGTCCGACACACCCCGTCTGCGCCAAAGGCGCCTTTCAGGACGTCAGGCAATCGACTACGGGGCATTGAAGAAGGCGATCACCCGCTTGACGAGGTCGGCGCGCTGCGCCGGCCCGCCAGAGGTCGCGGTGCCGTACTCCTCGAACGCGAACGCGAGGAAGACGACCCTGTAGGTCCCGCTGAATGTCAGCGCGTCGGGTTGAGGGCCGGTGCCCACAGCGGGCTTGGTGCTGCTCCCGTCATCCATGAACGCCGCGAGCGCTCCGCCGTTGGGCGTGATCTGGTCCATGAACGCCAGGCCCGGACCGCCGAGGACGGCCAGGTCGAGCGGAACCGTGCCGATCCCGTTCGTCACGGGGTTGCCGGCCACGCTGGTGACCGAGTTGGACAGGCGGTCGTTCTGGTTCTCGCTGCCGTCCCACGTGACGTGCAGGTAGTTGTGGACGAACGGTGTCGTGCCGGCGGCCTGGTCGAGGAGGTCCTGCCCTGACATGAACAGGTGGCCGCCGTTGTTGAGGTATGCGGTCAGGCTGCCCTCATAGGGCTGGATCGGCGCGGGGAAGCTCGTGCCGGTGAACCAGAAGATGTTCTTGAACGCCTCCATGTATTTGACCGGCAGGTTCGGGTTGGCGTTCAGGTCCCACAGGTCGAAGGGCACGCCCGCCGTGGTCAGCGCGGACGTGTAGAAGGCGTTCACGTCGGGGGCGTTTCCGTCTTCGTCGACGAGCAGTGTGTCAACCGTGACGGCGATGGTCTTGATGGTCGCCGAGGCGCTGATGGTCGGGCTGCCGACGGACGTAGCGGTGACGGTCGACGTGCTCGCGGTGCCATCGGTCGCCCCGGCAGGCACCGCGACCTTGACGCAGAAGTTGGCCGCCGCGCCGGCGACGATCGACGCCGTGGCCGTTGCGGGAGTCGTGCAGGTGGCATCGAAGATGGCCGCCGCGAACGTGCCACCCGAGACACCCAGGTTGTAGGTGTCGGTCTTGAAGCCGAGGTTGGTCACCGTGACGGTGTAGGTCTGGCCGCTGCCGGCGCGTGCCCCACCCGTCTGAGCCGCCGGCGAAACGCTGACCGCAAAGGGCGGTGCGAACTTGGTGATGGCTGGCGAGCCGCTGACAGTCTGGCCCTGCGCGTCAGATGCGCTTAAGCCGTCGTTGGTGATCGAGGTCACGCTCGAGCTGACGCCCGAGTTGATGTTGACCGTGAAGTGGACGGCGATGCTGCCACCCGCCGGCAACGACTTGCCGGACCAGGTGACGGCGCCGCCCCCGGTCGAGCCACCGTCCTGGGCCGAGACGAATGTCGTGTTGGCGGGGATCGGGTCGGTGATGGTGACGCCGGTCGCGTCCGCGCTGCCGATGTTGCGCACCGTGACGGTGTAGTTGACGTTGCTCCCGGGGCCGACCGGCGTGCCCGAGTCGGCTTTCGCGATGACGAGCGCGGGCGACTGGATGGACGCGTTGATCCGGTAGGCGCCCTTGCCGTGAGTCCCCGCGGCGAGGATTCCGTTGGTGGGGTCGAGGTCGAGCTGGTCGACCGCGACGGTCGGAAAGCCGGTGCCGAGGGCCGACCACGACGCGCCGCCGTCGGTGGTCACGAAGGGCCCGACGTCTGTCCCCGCGTACAGGGTGTTCGGGAACGACGGGTCGAGGATCAGCGAGTTGACCGGGTTGTCGGGGAGGTTGCCGCTGATGTCGGTCCACGACTGACCCGCGTCGGTGGTCTTGTAGACGTGGCCGGGCTGGTGCGGCGTCGATTCGCTGTAGCCGTTGTAGGCGAGGTAGGCGATCCGGAAGTTGCTCCGGTCGACCGCGATCCACGCCACCGGGCGGCCAGGCAGTGAGTGCTTGTCGCCGATGCCGTTGCTGTGGACCCCGACGCGGGTCCAGGTGGGGTTGTTGTTGACCTGTGCGTCGGCGCTGAAGTAGATGAGGCCATCGAGCGAACCGGTGTACACCGCGCCGCCGCCGCCCACGCCGATGGCGGAGATGGTGCAGTTCCGGGCGCCGTTCGGCGAGGCACCGGTGCAGCCGGTCGTCAGGTCTGGGCTGATCGCGTTCCACTTGACGTCGCCAGACGATGCGGCCTTGGCGTTGTCCGTGCGGTACAGCCGGTAGGTGCCGAGGAAGAGCTGGTTGACGTTGTTCTGGTTCAGCACGAACGGCGTGTAGAACTCGGAGCGGTCGCTGGGTTTGATCCCGTTGGCGATCAACTGGTTGGTGAAGAAGCCGGCTCCGCCGTCGGTCATGCGGTACGGGGAGATGCGGAAGTACGTCCCATAGACGAACCTGAAGTTAGTCGGGTCGACGAGCACCTGCCCGCCGTCACCGTCCGCCAGGTCGAACCACGTGTTGCTCGTCGCCGACTTGCGCTCGGTGCCGTTGTCCTGGGAACCGCCCCAGATGCGGGCGCCCGGGCCACCCCCGACGTCGGGGAAGCTCGGGTTCGTGCCGATCGATGTGAACTGGGTGATCTGCAGCCCGGTGCGGTGAATGACGCCTGCAGTCGCCGGGTTGACCGTTCCGTTGAGATCCTGCCAGGTGACGTTGTTGAGGGCTTCAGCTCCGTTGCGGCCGCCGCGGTCGGTCGAATACCAGACGCCGCCGTCGTTGCCGATCAGGACCTTGGCGCTGTCGTTCGGGTCGAACGCGAGGGCGTGGAAGTCGGGGTGGAGGTCCCAGCCGAGGTTCTTCCACGTCGCTCCGCCGTCGTCGGAGCGGAAGATGCCGCCCGACTCGATCGGCATGAAGTAACCGAACGAGCCGGCCACGAACACGACGTTCGGGTTGTTCGGGTCGGGCTCGATGACGTTGTCGTAGGAGCACTGCGTGGTGCAGTAGTCGAGCACGGTCTCGAAAGGTCCGGTACCGGTCGGGAGCACCGACCAGCTGGCCCCCTCGTCGACCGACTTGAAGATCCGCCCGACCTGGCGCTTTCCGGACACGGTGTCGACCCAGTCGAAACCGGTGTACAGGGTCGCCTTCGCGTCGCCCGCCGGGTGCGAGATGCCGAGCGAGAACCTGGTCGGCGCGGCCGAGAAGTTGGCGTTGGCCGGCAGGCCGGTCATGATCGCGCTCCATGTCCCGCCGCCGTCGGTGCTCTTGTAGATCGCGTCGCCCCAGAAGGATGAGTACAGGGTCGTCGGGGACTGCGGGTCCAGCCGGATGTCGGTCGCGCCCAGCGAGGTGGAGGGCGCCGGCTTGATCAGCGTCCAGCTGACGCCGCCGTCCTTCGACTCCCACAGACCAAACGCGGAGTGGATCGGCGGCGAAACGCGGCGGTCACCGCCCCGGCCGCGCAGGACGGCCGCGTACAGGTGGTCGGCGTTCTTCGGGTCGACCGCCAACCGCGCGATGGAGACACCGAGGAAGAAGTCGCCCGAGACGTGCGACCAGGTGAAGCCGCCGTCGGTCGACTTGAGGACGCCGTTGCCGAAGTAGCTGTCACTGGAGAGCGCGCCTTCGCCGGTGCCGTCGTAGACCACGAGATCGTTCGACGGGGCGACGGCGAGCGCTCCGGTGGCGAGAGATGGGAGGTCGACGGTGCGGTTGGTCCACGTCCCGGTGGCCGGGTCATAGGTCCAGATGCCGCCCTGCGCGGCGCCGAGGATGAACAGTCCGTTCTTGCGAATGGCGAGGGCGGCGATTCGCCCGCTGACGGCTTCGAAGGCCCCGTCGCTGCGGGCGACCTGGACGATCGGGTTCGGGCCGATGCCGCTCCACGGGCCGTTGAAGACCGACGGGCCGGGAGCGGGCGCGTGCTTGAGATTGTTGGCCGTCTCGGCGGCGGCCGAGCGCAGCGCGCCTGCCTGCGCGACGCCCAGCGGCGAGTCGCCCGCGGTACGGCTCGCGATGTACTGGGCGTCGAGCGCCAGCAGCCTGGCTCCGTTCTCGTCGTTGACCTGGCCTGCGATCGACTGCGCGCCCGGCGCAAGGGTCGGCGTGTCGATCGTGTTCTCCGGCGTCGGGGGTTTGGCAATGCCCGGGCCGGCGGCGGCCGCGGCGAACACCAGCGAGATGACCAGGGCGCTCAGCGCACGAAATCCACGCTTCCCCATCTTCTTCCTCTCAGTGACGGCTGACGGAGACCACCGGGAGCAAAGCCGAGAGTTGCCAAGAGATAAGCGACGCCCCACCCCAGATCGGGCCGTGTCCACGGCCACCTTTGCGAGTCCGAATACTGTGCCGACTCTCTGAAGCGAAAGTCAAGCAGGCACCTGCATGCACGTCCCCCGCGCTGAACCCTTCGGCGGCCCTTCACGCCAAGGGCTTCGCGGTTCGTCTAGTTGATGCGAAATCCCGCCGCCAGCCTGCCGGCCCTGACCTCCGTGCCCTCGACGACGAAGTCGACCCGCTGGCCGGCGAAGTGCAGCCCATGCACCTCGATGCGGTTCCACAGCCTGGTCGGCACAGGCGCGACGCGAAGCGTCTTGCGCTGAGGCTCCGCCTCGAGGCCGAGGATCGACGAAACGCACGCGAACATCGCCGCCGCCGACCACAGCTGCGGGATGCAGGTGTTCCAGTACTCCGTCGGCGGGGCGCCCGGCTCTCGGACGTCACCGCAGAAAAGCTCGGGCGGTCGGCGCAGCGGAAAATGGAGCGTCGCCTCGACCAGGGCGCGAGCCACGCGCTCTGCTTCTTCGGCGAAGCCGTACTGCCGTAGGCCCGACACCGCCAGCGCGGTGTCGAACGGCCACACCGAACCGTTGTGATAGCTGCAAGGGTCGTAGTTCGCGGCCCCCTCGGACAGCGTGCGGATCCCCCAGCCTGAAAACAGATCGGGCGACATGAGCCGGCGCGCCACTTGCTCCGCCTTCGACCGGTCGACGATCCGCATCCACAAGCAGTGACCGGGGTTCGAGGTGATCGCCCTGACCTGGCGCTTGGCGCCGTCGAGCGCCTGCGCGAGGTACTTCGCCTCCGGCATCCAGAAGTCGCGATTGAAGCGCCGCTGCAACGCGGCAGCGTCTTTCTTCAGTCCGGAGTGGCGCCGGGACATGCCGACCAGGCCGCGCTGCAGGTAGGCCTGCACCTCGCACAGCGCCGCGGGCAGCGCCGCGGTGCTGCCGTCGGTGTTCGTCAGCGAGTTGTCGGAATCCTTCCAACCCTGGTTTCGCGCACGGCCGCCGCCGTACTCGATGTAACCGTCGCCGTCCGAGTCGCCATAGCTCATGCACCACTCGAGGCCCGCCTCCGCCGCTGGCCAGAGCTCGTCGGCGAAGTCGTGGTCGTGGGTCCAGTCCTCGGTCTCGGTGAGCGCGCACAGGAAGAGCGCGGTGGCGTCGACCGTGCCGTACAGGACGTGCGGCCACAGCCCGCGCTCGACCACCTCGCCGTTGCGGACCTCGTGCAGGATCTTGCCCGGCTGCTCCTCGGTGTCGGCGTTCACCTGGCGGCCCTGGCGCTTCGCGAGGTAGCGCAGCACGCCGCGGGCGAGGTCCGGGTTGACGTGCAGCATCAGGATCGACGTGATGAGTGCGTCGCGGCCGAACGGCACCGCGAACCAGGGGAGACCGGCCGTCGGATAGATGCCGGTCTCGTAAGCGTCGCACAGCATGCGGACGTCGGCCGTCGCCTGGTCGAGGAGCTCGTTGAGCGCGGGGTTGTCAGTGCGGATGGACATGCACTCAGACGCCCAGCGCGGGTAGACCTCCCTGGCCAACCGAAGCGCTACTTCGAACGCTTCTTGCCGCGGGGCCGGTTCGACCGCGACGTCGACCTGCAGCGTGAAGTCGGCGCCAGGTCCAAGGCGCAGCTGGTGCTTCAGACCCTTCGGAAGAGTCGTCACGCGAGTTGCCTGGTGGTCGCGCGCAAACCTCAGGCCGCCGGAGGTCTCTTCCCCTCCGATACGCTGAGGCGAAGCCAGCTCCGGCACGGCGCCGCGGATGCCGAGCATGGCCGCAAAGTCGGCCGCGGCGTCGATCTCCAGCACCACGTCGACGGCCGCGCTTCCGCGGTTGGTCAGCGTGATCTGCTCCCGGAGGCCGGACTCGAGGAACCGCATGCGCCTCACGCTGAGGTCCCCGGCCTCGAGCTCGAAGGTCGCGGAGCTGTCGTCGCTCTCCATGCCGGCAACCCCGGGTTCTGCGCCATCGATGAGCAAGCGGAACGTGGAGAGGATCCGCGTGTCATCGAACCACAGCCCGTCGCCCAGGAACTCGCCTGGCTTCATCGAGCCGTCCCGCGCCGAGACCACGAAGAAGCGGTCCCGCTTCAGCATCACGCGTTCCGAGATGAGCTGCCCCGCGCCGGTCACTAGCTCGGGGTGGTGATCGCGGAGGTCCTGACGCCTGCCTCGAACGCCGGACGCGAGCCGAGCGCGTAGCTGGTCCACTCGTTGCGCGCGAGCAGCTCGACCGCGAGCGCCTCGAGGTCGCGCACGCGCTGGTTGGCCCGGATCGCCTCGCGGATGGACAGGATCCCCACCGCCGGGTGCCGCTTCTCGATGACGTGGCGGAGCATGTTGAGGTGCGCGTTGTCGGGCACACCCGGCTCGCGGATCCGTCGCACCGCGGCGCGAACCGTGGCCTGCGTGCCGTCGATCGCCTCGCCCTTGCCGAAATCGAACTTATAGCTCGGGCTGCGCCCGGCGGCGCGCTTCTCTCCGCTGAGCTTGATCCACTTCGCGTTCTCGGCGCCCTTGCCGACGTCGATCACGAGGCGCACCGAGCGCCCCTGGTGCGGGAAGCTCGCGTTCATCCGCGCGTAGCTCTCGCGCTGCCCGGTCAGCCCTTCGTGCCGGCCGATCAGCAGGGGCGACTCGGGGTCGAGCTTGATGCGGTCGATCGGCGTGAGAAGCGAGATGATCGCAAACGCGTGCGGGATGAGGTCGGCGACGACGCCGATGTCCGCCGCCGCGCCGACCAGTGGTTGCTCCTCGAGGATCTCGATCCTTATCTCCTCGACGCTGTCCAGGAAATTGCGGAGGGTCCGCTCCTCGGTCAGCAGCATCGCGAGCAGCCGTACCTCGAGCTTGAAGTAGTAGTGGTCGGCGGCGACGATCTCGACCCCGCCCTCGGCCGTGTCGAGGAATTTGCGGTAGTCCTCGGGCGGCGCGCCGAGCGGCTTCTCGATCAGCACCACGTCGCTCAGGTCGTAGTACCTGGCGAGCGTGGGGAGGTGGGTGGCTGCGGGCGTCGCGATGTAGGTGATGACGTATGAGCTGGACTCGAGCTCTCGCTCGAGCTGGTCGTGCGCGGGCGAGGAGTGGCTGTCCCAGTAGAGGGCGTCGCCGTGGGTGCGCACCTCCTCTTCCTTCACCCCGAGACGGTCGCGCGCGCCGGGCGAGTCCTGCTCCACCACGTGCGTGCGGAAGTTGAAGAACTGCTTCAGCGTGAGCAGGTGCTGATAGGCCTTCTGCCCCCACTGGCCGAAGCCGATCAGGACGAAGTCTTTCTGCAGGTGCTTCTCCTCTTCGGCGAGCGCGTGCAGCCGGGCGTTCTTGATCGCGACCGCCGCCTGCACGGCCAGCGCCTGCGCGCGGTCGACCTCCTCGGGCGTGAACCTGCGGATGCGGCCGCGCTCGACCAGCACCGCGGCGCCGATCGCTTGCTCGTCGGCGATCAACGGCAGCGCCATCAGCGACCGCACGCCGAAGGTCTTGACGTAGGCCGGGTCTACTTCGCCGTTGGAGGATGCGTCGTCGATCACCACCGGCTTGCCGCCGTCGAGCACATCAAAAAGGAATGCCGCCTCGGCGCGCTCGCCATGCTGGCGTCGCCAGAGGTCCTGGAAGTCGGAGGAGGCCGCGCCGTACCAGCCCTCGCCGTCCTCTTCGTACAGGGCGATCTGGCACAGCGACGCGTCGACCAGCCGGGCGAGGTTCTGGGCCACGAGGGTGAGCGTCTGGTCGAGGTCGATCGAGCTCGCGATGGCCTTGCTCACGTCGGCCACGAGCTCCAGCTGGCCGGCGTGGCGCTTGGCCTCCTCGAAGAGGCGCGCCATCTCGACCGCCACGGCGAGCTGACCCGCCGCCGCGCGCAGGGCCTCGACCTGGCCCCAGTCGGGGCGCCGCTGGTCGGTGCGGTGGTAGCCGACCTCGAGCACGCCGGTGGCGCGCCCCGATGAGTCGCTGCCAAAGGGGAGGAAGACGCGGATCAGGTCCTTGTGCTTGCCGCGCTCGAAGACCTCGCCGGCCAGGGTGAAGGGCGCCCTGTCGTCAGGGTGCAGGTCCTTGTCCCCGATGACACAGGCGAGGACCTGGCCGAGCACCATCCCGTTGCTGTAGACGACAGGCACCTCGATCCACGACGCGGCGACGGGCAGGCCGCCGGAGATGACGTCGGCGTGGTCGGTCGACGGCATCGGGCCGACGACCACCGG
>WNFC01003915.1_pt1 | contig 16206 bp, 15 predicted proteins | sample 5400541 | NCBI WGS metagenome assembly WNFC01 (sample SAMN13153342, study PRJNA577476) | soil metagenome | isolation source: 120 cm saprolite under Douglas fir tree site 2 hole 2 replicate 1 | place: USA:California | collected 2015-04-18
TCCGTAGCAGACTGAAACTTGCGGCTGTACCAAGCGTTCCTGAGAACACGAATTTTCGCGAGTACGGGCTCGGGAACATGGTCGGTCAATTTCTTGTGCAGACCCAGACGCAAGGCGAGCGTTCCCAGCCCCGTCAAAGGAACATAGTAGCGAGGCAGATCCATCTTCTGGAACGCATTGCGCTCCTTAAAGTCGCTCAAGGTGTCTCGCTGCTTTTTTCCGTAAGCGAAGTTCGAGTACACGAGAAAAGAAATCCCGCGTTGGGCGCAAGATTTGACGGCCTGGGCGACCAGCGCATTGGTGGGAGCTTTGTCCCTCTCCCGCACCATGGAAACGATGTTCATCAAACCCGCCTGCATTCGAGTTTCGTCATGTACCAGCTTGATGAAGCCGATCATTTCTTCGCCGAGAAACGCCCCTATGAAGACGCTACTCTCAAGGAACGTAGCCTCCTCCTTGTAGACTGTTTCAAGGCTCTTGCCGTAGTGGCCGAACGGTTTCCCCTGGCGGATGGGGCACTCGTTATAGATGGTCCATATCCCGCGAACGAGGGCATCATCGAATGGGACTTCCCGAACACTTACACCCTTCTTTTCAGCTTGCTTGGCCTTGTTTCGGGCCTTGAAGCCAATTTGTTGCGTCCACCAATGCTCAAAGGTGGAGATGGGTATGGCTGCCAAGTTATCCAACTCCATGGGATACGGATACTTGGGCGCGGCCGCCGGCAGTCTTTGCAGAAATGTGAAAAGGTCGATGCGCCTCCCGCATTTCCTCAAGCCTTCAAGAAACGGCTCTGGGTCATCCAAGTATTGGTATTTGTCCGCGTCCAGCGCGGCGATTCGGACGAGCCGTCCATGAATCCTAATGTCTCTACCACAAACGTTCAACAAATTGCCTCCTTCAAACGCGGGCGTCCGATGTGGGAAATCATCGAAAAGGGATACGACCCAGGCCCCTTATGCCTCCCCGCGGAAAAACCTGTTTGGGAACAGGCAATGAACAAAGCCAAAATCGACGGATAGCGCTTCCGAGAATGTGGCGGAGAGGGAAGGGATTCGAACCCCCGGGTGGTTTTACCCACCACAGCCGGCAAGCCGGCTGCTGCCTTAGCCAACGGCGACCTCTCCACACAATTAATGCTGTAAGTAACACAGCTTCCGCTTCGAACTTTCCGCGGCAACAGTGAATCTTCGAGCAGCGCTTCTATAATATCCATGATATTGGAAGATCAACAGGCGTCAAGCAAAACGACCGCATCTGCTGCGAGAAGTGAGCGGTCCAAAAAGATCGTTCAGCCGTTGCCCGGTGAGCCTCCCCTCTTCGCTACTCCGTCACGTATTGCTCCTTGATTGGGTTAATACCCAGGATTGCCAGGAGCTTGCCTAAATGGTCAAAAAGGCTAACAAGAAGAGGCATGAATCTGTGCTGCCCCAACAGAAACGCGAATGGCAGAGCAGCCGTATAGAGTGGTACGGCGATGATCGATTTTGTGATTCCCGTCCTGCGACAGGTAGGATGCAGCGCCGCGGTTGCGCCGCGGAGCAACGCTCTTTTCAACAGGACCGTACGATTCCAGCGGATGGGAGGAACAGTTTCAAACACCACTGCCTCATTACACCAGATAAATACATGCCCCTTTCCGGTCATCCTCCGAAAAAAATCCTGGTCCTCTCCGGCCCGAAACTCCGGCCGGAATGGGGGCTCACCGTCCGCAAAAAGTTGCGAATTCAGCAACAAGTTGCCCGTCCGCGACTCGCCCCACTGCATCACGAAACCCGTCTCATGCGCCGGCCGCTCGTAGAAGTTGCCCTTGATGACCCAATCTGGCGGCTTATTGTCGAAATGACGTTTCACGGGTCCGAGCACACCGGCCACGCCATATTGGGTACAGGTCTTGAACATATTCAGCAGCCAATCCTGTTGCGGAAATTCATCATCATCGATGCAGGCGATGAAATCTCCGCGGGCGTTCTCAATCGCTTTGTTCCGCGCCAACGCTATGTTTTGCCGGGGCTCCGCGCAGTACTTGATCTGAATGGGCGACGAAGATGCAAAGTGGGACACGACGGCCCTGGCGGATTCCGACTGATCGTTGTCGGCAACCACGATCGAGTAGGTGAAGAGACCGCCGGTCTCCTGGCCTGCCAGTTCACTCAACAATCGCTTCAGGTAATCGGGCCGCTTATATGTACAAATGCACACAGCAATGTGTTTCATGTGATTGCTCATTGTTCAGGAACGGCCGCTCTTTCCCGGATGTAAAGACGAATGTATCGCGTAGCGGGGCGCCACCTTGACGTTTTCGGCTAGTCTGAGAATTTCATTCCCCATGAGGAAAGCATATTCTTCGGAGCGCGCTGGATGTGTCTCTACTTCCACCGTGTAGGCGTTTGCCAGTGAAAAAATTCGTTCCAGACGGCTCCGTGGAGTAAGCGGCGGCAGCGAGAAAAAATAGTCGGCTATACCGTGGCGCTTCGCCAGCACCGAATCCACAAAATTGCGATAGAACCGGTTCCAAAGGCTCTTCTCGCCCCGCAGAAACGAGAAGTTCCGCCGGACAAGAATTCCTGGCGGCAGTAGTCCGCCGAATATCACGTTCGAGCAGAGGTGCATATGATGGTGGCCGTCGATTCTCTCCGGGGCCGCCGCATAGAGACGGCGAAACTCTTCGAGCTGAGCCTCCACGACGTATTGGAAGGAGCGCGCCAGCCTCGGATGAAAAACCACTCGACTGAACGAATGACGCCGCAAGAATGCGGTAATTTCCCGTTGGCGTTCCGCCAGGCGGGCGGGGCAATTCGATGCGGAGAACGGTGTCGTAAGATTGAGGTGAAGACCAGCGTCGATTCCCGATTCCCGCGCCATTGCGGCGGCTCGTTCCGAATCCTCCATGAAAACCATGGCACTGACCGAGGACACCGTCTTCCGAAGGGCGGGTTGAAAAATCCGGTCGGTCGTCCCGCGGTCCAGACCCCAATCGTCGGCGTTTATGATGAGGAGACCTGCGTGTGACTCTTGGTCATTCGCCGGAACCCACCCAGCATCCGCGCCCGAAGATTTCTCTTCCAAAGCCGCATCGCTGCTCTCTGGCAGCACGACAGGATTTGCCTCCCGATTCATCGGCTTTTCCGATACGGCAAAAGGCCACGGAAGAAATCGGGCGGAGCAAAAGCAATCGTCTCCCTTACCATCCGTGGCGTTTGACCCGATAACAATAATTTGTGTTCCATCTGGCTCAAGTCTCGAATTCAATTCTTGCGTCTTGCGGATGTCCAGCGTTCTCGCGGTTAGGCACTCTCTGAATGCCGCTGCGGAACAGGGTCGCGAGGAGATTTGTTGCCAGCGAAAAACTCTCGCAATCGCTGCATCTGCTCACGCCTGCGGAACGCAATCATTTCCGGGGAAATGGGCCTCTCTTTGCGGCGGATCATCGACCAGAAATAGCCGGCGCCCAGGACCAGCCCGCCCACGACGAAAGGTCTCTTCGTCATTTGATAAAGTGTTCTGCAAATTTCCCAGAGCGGATGGCCCCCGAGAGCGTAGTCTTGAGCGCCGGTCCTGAATCCCGCCTTGAATCGACTGTGCTGGGCGGTCCCTATTTTCCGATGGTGCTGAACTACCTTCTCCGTGAACGTCCTGGTTTTCCAACCCTTCATCCTCGCGGTGAGTACAGCAATATGATCGATGCCGCCATTCTTTACGGGCACGTACCCGCCAATGTCTTCAAAGCACTCCCGCCGGAATAGCTGACAGCAGCCCGACACATGCTCAATACTGACGAAGCGATAGTCGTAGGCGGGCCTTGAGGATTCCTGAAAAGGCGTTCCAACCAGTCCGAGCTTGGGATCGCCAACCAGCTTTCCGAGCAAGAATAAAAAGTACTCTTCGTCAAATGAGATGTCGGCATCGACGAGGCCGATCACTTCGTAGCCCAAATCTTTCATCCTGGCGTAGCCGGCGTTGAAGGCAAAAACTTTTCCGGCGAAATGGCGTTCACGACGCTCCGGCATTCGGAGCAGTTCAATCCAATCGTGGTCAACGGCATATTTCATTACTATGTCGTCGGTGCCATCGGTTGAGCCGTCGCTGACGATCACCCATTTTGCCGGGCGGACTGTCTGCGCCACCATGGACTTGATGGTCAATTCAATGAACGCCGCCTCATTGCGTGCCGGGGTAACCAGGACGTACGCGGGGAGTTTCATCGGGCCTCGGCTAGAGCGCGGGACGTTTGGACCTGTTGATGTTTCATCATTTCATCCGATTCACTGAGCATCGTGGAGAGCGCCAGAAGCATCCACGCCTGGGACCACCTCATGTAGGAAGTCCGGATCGTGCACAGTCGAAGAACCCGGTAGTAGAAGAATCCCCGCTCGTCCCACATGTGATCCATGGCCCATCGGAATGCCGTGCGCGAGAGTTGGATATTGGCTGGGTCGAGACGATTGAGCGCGAGAGGCGTGATAATGCTTTGCGCCACGGCGTGAATGTCGATGGGGTAAGTGGAGTTGTGAAAGTATCGCGCGGCGCCGTCTTTACGGAAAAAGTGAGCCCGGTAGAACTCAAAACCGCGGTGGATCGACGAATCGAACTCCGATGTTTCAGCATACCGGCCAATCGATTGCAAGGCGCACAGGTTGAATCCAGTATGGAAGTTGTCAATCCATCCTTGCGCCCGCGCGTCCCCGTAGAACCACGAGCCATCCGCATTCTGTTTTGCAGCCGAGCAGCGCGCAGCGCGAAGGGCGGCGCCCAGGAATTTCTTTTCGCCCGTGTGCTTGTACACGCGGCACAACAGGGCGGACGCAAGAAAATTCGCGTTGTACACAAGCACACGAATGGAGCGGAGAGGATAGCTGAAGCCGGCGGAAGATTCGCTCTCGGTCCAGTAGAGGTCGTTCAGGATGTACTCAGCCGCGCTCGCCGCCATCTCCAAACACCGCGGGTCCCGCCGCTGCTCATAGGCGTCGAGCAAGCCTGTGGCGGCAAATGTCGTGCACACCAAATTGGGCGCTCTGCTGGGCACAATTTTCTGGCGCATTTGCCAGGGAAAGCTGTATCCCCAGCACCAGTAAGGAACATCTTGCGATCGAAGGGCCACCAGCCGTTCGATCATTGATTCGACAAGACCATCCTGATCGGCAATCCCCACCTTCGAGAGATTCACAAACGCCGAGAGAAACAGCCCGATGGCTTTGGGATTCTGCGTCTTCGGAACAAGCGCGAGGGGACGGATGTTGATGGGGCTCCGCTTCAAAGCTTGCGTAAGAACGAGACGCGGAAGTCTGAAGTTCAAAAATGGCAGCGCCTTGAAGATTCCGCTGTTCAGAGCATCGTAAGGGTCATACCCGGCCCAATCGTTCGCTCGACAATAATCCAGCAGCTTCAGGGCCGCGATCCTGATTTCATTATCCGTGACTGCTGGGTGGGAGGTCGCCATCGCCGTTGGTCTCAGACACAAGATTGCGGGATAAGAGCTTGATCAGATGTGTTTCTTGAGCAGTGAGTCTGGATCAAAATTTCCACGATGCGTGCGGCGGCTTTGCCGTCCCAGTTCTTTGGCATGGCGGCACTGCTTTTTCTCCGCAACTGGCGCCGGATGGCTTCCCGGACCTTCTCTTTTCTTGTCCCGGCAACGACATTCGTTCCGCTCTCCACCGTGACGGGCCTCTCCGTATTTTCTCTTACCGTGACGCAGGGAATGCCCAAACACGTTGTTTCTTCTTGGATGCCGCCTGAATCGGTTACGACGATCGCGGCGCGCTTCATCAAACAGAGAAAATCCAGATAACCCAGGGGATCGGTCAGCATGATTCCCGCGCCGTGGTTTCCGGGAATTTCCGGATCTCCATTCGATTTGGCTGCATGCGGCCCAGCGTGAAAATCCAATCCGAATTCCTTAATTCGCTGCCGCGTTCGGGGATGAACGGGAAAAACAACTGGAAAATCCTTCGCCAATTCCTCCAAACCCGCAAGGATGCTCAGAAAACCATCTCGAGTGTCCACATTCGAGGGACGATGCAGAGTCAGCAGCGCGTAAGGTCGAATTGAGTTGCTGTCCCCGTTCTTCCCGGCCCCTGTCCTCAGCCCCAATTTTTCACATACCGTCGATTCCTCAGCCTTGTCCTTGAAAGTGAGGAGAGAGTCGATCATCGTGTTGCCGACCAGGTGCACCCGGTCGAGCGAAACTCCTTCTTTACTCAAATTCCGAATCCCACTCTCTTCCGTCACGAAGAGCAGGTCGGAAACGTGGTCGGTAACAATGCGATTGATCTCTTCGGGCATGGATCGATCGAAAGAGCGCAATCCTGATTCCACGTGCGCGATCAGTGGCCGGGAACCGGACGAATCGAATGAGATCTTGGAGGTAACCAAGGCGCAGCCGATCGTCGAATTCACATCGCCAACTACCACGACGACGTCCGGTTTTTCAGCCAGGACAACCCCTTCGAATTTCTTCATGATCTCCGCGGTCTGCGCCGCGTGCGAACCGGAGCCCACACCCAGGTGAACATCCGGCTTCGGGAGATTCAAATCGTTGAAGAAGGAGCCCGACATCAGCTCATCGTAATGCTGGCCGGTATGAACCAGAATGTGCTGGATCATTTCCGTTGAGGACTCGCTTTGCCCGGCAGCGCCAGCCGCAATCCGGTCATTGTGCTTGTTGATAGCCGCAATAATGGGCGCGACCTTCATGAAATTCGGGCGGGCGCCTACAATCGTCAGAATCTTCATATGGTGATCTTGGGACCCTTGACCTTTCCTGCCTGTGCTCTCTGTTTCCTGCTGCATTTAAGGATACACTCAGAAGGTTCAACCATTTACTGGAAGCGTAACACCCTGACTCGCACTCGATACGATCACCCGAAATTCTGGCCGGGAACCTGGTGTTCCTGGTTCAGGACACCAACAATCAAGTTCACTATGGTTTGCAGAGCCGAGTGATTGTCATTTCCATGTCTGACGACGCCGTTTCTGCGAGCCAGGTTGATCTTCGTTCGAATCTCTTCAGCATTTTCGATGAGAATCATGCGGCCTTGGCCGGCCAGGTAGCGATCCACGGCTCCTATCTTGCCGCGGAAGATGCTATAGACGGGAACCCCGAGCGCCGCTGCTTCACGATTCATCGTGCCGCCACCGCTGATCACAAGATCGGAATACCAGATAATGTTCAGGCCATCGACGACTCGTTCCGGGATGAGTATTCTTCCGTTGGAAATGAGTTCGGGCCAGAGCTCGCGTATCTGACCGGCCTGCCGTCCATTTCGCGGCAGCACGATCATCTTCACGTCTGGTTGTTTTGCAAGGTGTTCTATCACCGCATGAAACAGCTCGTCGCTCTGTGGATTATGATAGTGCGCTTCACTCGCGGGAGGCCGGATGGTCACAACCAGGTCCGATTCGAGGAGCCCGAGTTGGGCCTTGATCGCCGGATCGGGCTTGAAACCAGGGGCATACACGTCCTCTTTGATTCCCTGGTATCGCAGAACGCGCTTCGGGTCGAGATGAATAGCATCGGCGGGAATCACATCCGGAACGATCTCCCAATCGGCTGCAAGCCTCAGGAAGCCGCGGCTGGAATGTTCGTAGTCACCGATTTGCAGCACGGTGATGCCAAGTAGAAATGACGCAAGGAGTTGGGTGCGCGATCCGTGCGCAACCGCGAGGTCCGGCTTCTCCCGGACTATGAACGGAATGAGCCGAAGCGCGCGAAGCATGACGCCCCATACCTTTAAGAGTTTGTTCTTACCGTAATGACGGCCGATGATTTTGCAGTCCAGATCGAACAACTCAACCAATTCTGAAACCTGGTAAGCGTCCCGTCCGGTCATGACCACTGAGTAGCCAAGTGCTTCAAGTTTCGGGATAATCGGCGCAAAAAATGGGATATGCGGCGAATTGTCAAGGTCAATCCAGATCTTCTTGCGGAGGACTCCGGATTTTTCATTCGCCTGGGACGGCATATTTTCAACGCTGATTGTCTGAGAGCTCGCCATGTTCAGGAACCTCTAAGCCGCGATTACAATCGGCTAGTAAATACGATGTCTGGTTACGATGAGCGAGATGGCAACATCGCGTTGGACTCGCGCAGGTTCGCGCTTTGCGCTAGGAACTCCAAAATGGCCTGAACGACCCTGGTTTGATCTCTCGGTTCGAGCTGGGGATACATGGGAAGCGAAAGAATTTCAGAAGCGACTTTTTCGGCAACCGGGAAATCCCCCTGCTTGTATCCGAGTTGTTTGTAGGCGTGCTGGAGATGAAGCGCTACGGGATAGTGAATCCCGGTGGAGATTTTGGCCTCGGCAAGATGCTTCTGAAGACCTTCGCGGTCCTGCACGCGGATAACATATAAGTGATATACGGAACGGGACCACTCGGGCTGACAAGGAGCTACGACCTCTTCGAACGAAGTGAGCATTCCGTCATATATTCGCGCGACTTCCTGCCGGCGCCGATTCCACTCAGTCAGGTGCCGGAGCTTCACGCTCAAGATGCCTGCCTGGATAGCATCGAGCCGCCCATTGTAGCCTTCAATGTCATGGTAGTACTTTTGGGACTGTCCATGGTCGCGTAGCATTTTGGAGTGCCGCGCAACAATCTCGTCATTGGTCGTGATCGCGCCGCCTTCACCGCAGGCGCCCAGATTCTTGCCGGGGTAAAAGCTGAATGCCGCCGCGCGTCCCATCGAACCAGCCTTGCGCCAGCGATTCTCTTTCTTCGAGAAATACTCGGCTCCGTGCGCCTGGCATGCGTCTTCAATAACGACAAGCTTAAAGCGGTCAGCCAGCTCCAGGATGGGATCCATATCCGCGGTCTGTCCGTACAGATGAACAGGGATCACTGCGGTCACAGGCTTGCCGAGCCTACGGTGGATATAGCGGCCCGTGCTGGCATCGAGTTCACACTTCGTTTCCAAGTACAGGCGCAATTTCGACGGATCCATCGTATAGGTGCGAGCGTCCACATCCACAAAATCTGGACGAGCTCCGGCTTGGGAAATCGCCTCTGTTGTGGCGATGAATGTGTGGGGAACCGTGAGGACGATGTCGCCCGGCTGGACGCCGGCGCCCGTGAGGGCAAATCGCAATGCGTCTGTGCCGCTACTGACGGCGATGCAATGCTTGGTATCACAATACTCGGCAAATTCCCGCTCGAATCCCTCCACAGCGGGACCACCGATGAACGCAGCGGTTCGGATGGCTGTCTTGAAGACGGCTACGAGCTCATCCTCAAGTTCAATATGAGGTGTTACGAGATCAACAAATGGAATATTTCCATTCTGAATCATTCTTTGGTCCTCGCTTTTGATGTAATTGAGCGCAGTATTTTTGCGGGATTCCCGGCTACGATGACGTTGGGCGGCACGTCACGAGTCACAACGCTGCCGGCTCCCACGACGGAGTTTTCTCCAACGACTACTTTGGAAAGGACGGTAGCTCCGGACCCGATGGATGCTCCCCGCTTGATGACTGTCGTCTCGACGCGCCAATCGCTCTCGGTTTGCAATTCGCCTTCCGGTGTGGTCGCGCGCGGGTATGAATCGTTGATAAAAGTCACGCCATGACCGATGAAAACATTGTCCTCAATCGCCACGCCTTCGCAGATAAATGTATGGCTTGAGATCTTGCAGCGCCGCCCCACTTTGGCGTTTTTCTGGATTTCGACAAAGGCTCCAATCTTCGTTTCATCGCCGATCTCGCATCCATATAAGTTGATGAACTTGGAAAGCCGGACGCCCTTCCCCAGTTTCACATCGGATGCAATCGAGCAGAATTCGTTCACAGGCGCACCAACTCTCCCCTCTTCTGAATGGAACAGTCAGCCGCTTCCAGCATCCGCACGATACGTAAGCCGGCTTCTCCGTCATTGAAGGGCGTCTTGTCGTTCATGATGCAATCGGCGAAATACTCGCTTTCGACGCGCAGGGCTTCCAATTGCTCGATCCGCGGAGCCCACATATCGCCTGACCGGTAATTGACCAGCAGTTCGTGAACCTTATCATCCGAAGTGAATTCAACTCCCTTGTCGTACACGCGCACCTTTTCATCGGCGACCAAGTCATTCCAAACCAGCATTTTCTTCTCGCCGCCAATGAGCGTCGTGCGGATCTTGACGGGAGAAAGCCAATTGACGTTGATGTGCGCGATTACGTTGTTCGGGAAATAAATCGTCATGAATGCGATGTCTTCGACGCCATTCAGGTGCTTTTCTCCCGTGGCGACGATGGCTTCGGGCTCGCCTTTGATCAAATGGTCCATGATGGAAAGGTCGTGAGGAGCCAGGTCCCAGATGACGCTCACGTCGTGCTGAAAAAGGCCCAGGTTCACACGCCACGAATCGTAGTAGTACAAATCACCCAGTGCCCCGCTATCATTCAACTCGCGGATTTTTCGAACCGCACCGGTGAACAAGAACGTATGATCCACCATGATTTTCAAGTTCTTGCGCGCGGCCAGGTCGATGAGTTCCGCTGCCTGGTCGGAGGTTGAAGTGAACGGTTTTTCGACGAACACGTGTTTCCCATGTTCAAGCGCGGCCTTGGCGATCTCGTAGTGAGTCCATACGGGAGTAATCACCGCCACGGCGTCAACGTTGGGCGATTTTAGAACCGCGTAAGGATCGGTCGTTACTTCGATCGAAGGGTAGCTGCGGTTGGCCCGCGCCAGCGCATGCAGGTTCTTGTCACACAGCATCTCGACGCGAGTGTTATCTTGTCCGTGAAAATTCCGCACGATGTTGGGACCCCAATATCCGTATCCAATCACTCCGACTCTGATCATGGCTCTCCCGCAAGGAACCTAAGGATTTTGACTAAAAACGCGAACAGACTGCACATCACTTCTGTCTATCATGCGAACCACCGCTTCTGACCATTCCGGGTCAAGGGAACCGTCCTGTCTGCGGGAAAATCTTCAGGAAGATTCAAGACCCAATCCACGATTGGCTCGCCGTTCACCTATGCATTTGCTAATTTCGCGCAAAGTTTTGAGATTGAGACGATCTCTGGCTAGGCTACCGCCATTAATGCGCTCAAACTCACGCTGGCAAGGGTGCAATCAGCCTGCCAAAGGGGTCCTAGTACTTGGAATGAGGACGGAAGTGGTACACACGTAACTTGCTCAATGAAAGCAGGTTATTGACCCTTGTGGGTAGTTCGGGAGGCAAAAAGTGGCATTCAGATTGAAACTCTCGGAATACGGAGAAAACTACTTCCACGATGTGCCATAACGTTTCCAAGAAGTCCCATCGCCGGGGTTGCGCAAGCATCCGAATCGCTCCCGGTCTTCCCAATCTCTGTATTGATACCAAACCACTTAGAACAGTCTGAAAGACAGTTCATTGAAGCGGATCAGCAAGATGTCGCAAAAGTGAACGCCCTAATGCCAGGACACATCAGCACAAACGTCGTTATTCGGCGGAGGAGGTGTTCCAAATTTTGTTAGTGAACGTCAGATTTTGTCAGTTTCCGTTCGCGACTCGCAGAATTTCCCGGTGATGAGGGTTACCTTTGAGACGGTGAGGATTGACCTAGACCGTAGCCAGTATACTGGTAATAAGAACCAGACCCGGCAGATCTCTCCACACTATTCAACACCACCCCAACGATGTTTGCATCTTGCAATTCCCGGCAGGCCTTTTGAGAGACTGCCGCGGGTGTACTTCCCGCGCGGACCACGAAGAGTACGCCATGACACATCGTGGCCAGGACCGCCGCATCCGAAACTGGAAGGATTGGCGGGGAGTCCACAATGATCCAATCGAAAAGGCCCGAGACACGGGCTAGAAGTTGTTTGAATCGTCCGTTCGAAATCAATTCTGACGGATGGGTGAGATGTTGTCCTGCCTGCACAAAATAAAACTCGTCCTCTCGGCCTTTTTGTATGACTTCTAATTCACTGCTTCCACCCTGCAGGTACTCCGCAAGGCCTGGTCCCAGAGGAACCCCCAAAAGCTTATGGAGCCTTGGCGCGCGCATATCGGCGTCAATCAATAGAACCCGGCAGCCACGTTGGCGAACCAAAACTTGAGCCAGATTCGCTGATACGAAGGTCTTGCCTTCCGCCGGGGTCGCGCTGGAGATCAAGAGAGTGCTCAAGGGCTTACTCTCGCGAATGCGGTAAAGCCGGGAGCGCAGGGTGCGGAACTGTTCGGCTCCCACGGGAAAGGCCTGTGAGCTGGAGAACAACATGAAATTTGGGTCGGGATTCCAAACGGTTTTGTGACATTTCGCCCGCAGCTCATCTAGTTGAAGATCCTTGGAATCTGCTGGGGTCTTGGAATCCGGCAGGACCGAAGGAGCCGGAACTTTCTCTTCCTGGATGGCGATCTTGACCGCCTGACCCGAACCGAGTGGCTTGACCGGCTCCTCAAACTTCCGGTCCGACTGGCTCGCCGCTCTCTCTTGCTCTGCCTTCTTTAGTGCTTCGTGAATCCGACTCATGAAATTCCTTTTGCCAGGGAACGATATGTTTCGTCTCGGGTCTTAAGCTCTTGCTCCGGTGCTCGCGGTTGGTCTTCCCGGTTCCAAAGTGGCGGTAGGTGTCTTCCCGGCTTTCGCGTCGTGTTCAATCACTGGAATGGAGACGAGAACCGGTAAACGGAGAGCTAGTTCGACGTCACGTTCGGACCGCATCGACGTGTCCTGCATTTCCAATAGAAGCGTGAGACCAAGCCCCAGAGCCAGTCCGCCGGCGAACCCTCCGCCCAAGAAGTACGGCACCTTCGGGAAAGAAGGCTTGTCGGAAAAATTCGCCGGATCCAGAACTCTGAACTTCTCGGCCTGTTCGCTTTCCTCGAGGCCCTGCGACATGGACGATTGATCGTGTTTTTTCAGCAAATCATTGTAAAAATCGAGCGCTGTCTGGTGATCGCGGGTTATCAGCTTGTATTCCTGCTCCACGGTGGGGCTGGATTGCACCCGGCTTTGATACAGAGCAATTTGTTTTTGAATATCTTCCTGCTGCTGCGTCCGTTCCTTGATCACCTGATCGTATTGGTGAATTTGTCCTCGCAACTGCTGGATCTGGGCCGGCTCAGCCAGTACTCTTACGGTCTTTTCAGGCGGCGCATTTTTTTGCTGTGGCTCGCTATCGGCAATCTTCTGCTTCAGCGCGGCGATATCGTTCTTTGCCTTGATGACATCGGGATGATTGGCCGTGTATTTGGATTGCAGCGCGAGCAGCTGGGCTTGCAGAGCCGCAAGCTGCTGGTCAAACGTTTCGGGATTTGCTCCCGTCTGAGTTGCCTGCCACGCGGACATTTGCTGCGCCAAGACGGATTCGGCGAAGCTCTTATCCTGTTGTGCGCGGCTCAACGCTTGAGTGGAGGCTTCGAGTTGCGACGTCAGGCCCGTCAGAAGATTTAAATTCGTTTGATTTTGGTCTGGAAGCGATCCGAGATACCGGCGCTGGAACGCCGCAAGTTTGGCATCCTGCTCGTCGAGCTTGGCTTTGGCGTCCTCGACCTGCTTGCCCAGAAATTCAGTCGTGTTATCAACATACTTACGGCGGCTTTGAAGATTTTCGTCCAAAAACATGGAAGTAATCTTGGCGCAAATTTGCTGCGCGGAATGGGGGTCGTCAAATACGACACTAATGGTAAATCCCGGAAGATTCTGCGCTCGGGTCTCCGCCATGGCCTGGATCGGCGTAATCGTGATCGCGCGGCGAAGACGGTCTACCAAGTCTTCCATCGATACACGGCCGATATCCTCGGGATAGAGACCGAGCTCCTGAATTACCGGCTCGAGACGGGACCTGCTCAGAATTTGCTGCTGCATCGCTGCCATTCGTTGGTTGATGTCGTCTGAAACCAGGGCAGGTACAAGACCCGGCGAGACAGCCGGCTGTTGGACTAGAACTAGAGTCTGCGATAGGAAGCGCTTCGGCAGAATCCGCGATACGATATATCCTGATGCACCGCCGAACACAGTAATCAGGGTGATCAGTAACCACCGCCGCCTAAGGATGGCAATTACATCGCTGGCACTGATGTCTTGGCGCAACATTTCTTGCTCACCTTCTATCCGCAGACTAAGCCCATGTAATCGGACGCGCTACAAAAATCATTCACAGCTGGAGCCAAGTCACAACGTGTGACGTCTGCGAACAGCCACGAGCGACCAACCATGATACACCCCAACCAGACCGATAAGGACTTCGCAATTCGGACACCGAAGAACTTTTGTATATTAAACCTTTTGTTATGTGTCGAATGCAAGAACTCCTGGGAATTCTGGTCACCAATCAGTCCTAGGGGCTTCTAATCAGGTCCCACCTGTTGGAACAAATTTACCTGCTCCCTCGACCACCAATCGGTTGATCTTAAAAGTATTAGATCACCGTTTGCAGTTGATCCCAGGTGCGCAAAAATCGTGCAGGCTGGCGACAAACCGAATCAACTTCAGTACGCACCATCGCCGGTAAAGACGGCGCGGGGAGTCGAGATGAGAATTTTCAGATCGAGCCACAACGACCAGGTCCGGCAATAGCGGAGGTCCAAGCGCACCATTTCATCGAATCGCGTTCGGCTCCGGCCGCTCACCTGCCACAATCCGGTAACGCCCGGCTTGACGTCCAAAACTCTCCGGCGATGCCAGACGTCGTAAATTTCAAACTCGTAAGGAACCGGAGGCCGCGGCCCGACAAGGGACATCTCCCCGCGCAGAACGTTCCAAAACTGAGGAAGCTCATCCAGACTGGTTTTCCTGAGGAATCCGCCGATGGGGGTCACTCGGGGGTCGTTCATGATCTTGTATACTGGCTGTTGGGATCCGCTATTATTCCCGCATTCTTCCTTACCGGCAATAAATTGCTGGATGTATTCCTGATGAATCTTCGGATCATTATTCGTAAACATGGTGCGGAATTTCAGACACTTAAAGCGGTTGCCAAACTGACCCAGACGTTCCTGTTCGAATATGACCGGACCTTTTGAGGTCAGCTTGATAATCGCAGCGATCGCCGCCAGCAGAGGGGACAGAGCTAGCAAAAGGGCCCCGCTACCGAGAACGTCCATCACTCGCTTGCTCACCAGAGACAGCCGCTTTCGGGCTGTTCTTCGATCAATGTCTGGATAAAGCTTGGTGTCTGCCACCCAGCCGGATTGATTTCTGTCCCAACTTTCCGGAAAAACATGAAGCGAAATCGCAATTTTGGCTGCTTTTCCCCTGCCGAGATGCTTGGCAAGCAATGTTTCGATCTTGGTTCGCAGAGTTTCAGTGACGAGGCATTCTCCCTCGATGTTGACTTCCGCGAAGATGACTCCCAGGATGGCGCTCTCTTTGTACCAGCCGATTATGTCAGTCTCCCGCTTAGAGGTCAGAATGACGTCGACGGCCTGTCTCAGAATCTCCGCAGCCGAGCCATTTTCCAGATTCGCATCGAGTAGCATTAGAACGAACGGCTTGCGGGAACGCTCCGCCCGTCGGCGCTCCAGTGTCAACATCGAGTGAAAGAGGTTCTCCGGGAGTGCGGCATCGCTTCGCGCCGACGCCAGGTCGAGATCATGAGAGTATTTCGAATCCCCAGCACGGATCGACTCAAGTTCATCCGGGGGCGCTATTCTTGAAAGGTTAAGTATCATCAGGCACTCCTGCCAGATTCGTGTGCTTAGGATATGCGTCTCGAAGAGCTGCCTTCCTAGGGATCTCGGGCGCAAGCATGCTGCGGGCATGACAACGGGCGGACTAGAACTAGGAAGCCACCTTCATTCAGCAATCATGGGGCCAGAAAATCGTCCGCTCGAGCAAGCCAAATGGTGGTTCAATTACTTACATCTCGTTGAAAGCTAGCGGGTTACTGGATAAGTCGTGTATAGCCGGGGAAGTTCAGAGAGAGGATTTGAAGAATTTTGGGCGTATTTGGGAAAACTATTACCCCATTGTTCTCGCATTGTTCTTTGTTTATTAGGGTTTCCAAGTCCAGGGGACATTGCTCGGGTCCTCTTTGCCCTGTGAGTGAAGAGCAAGAGTTGGTGTTCCTCTCAGATTCTAAACTATTTAGACAGGCTTTACCGGTCGCGATACAGAGGGCGATAGTTTGCGCACCGCCCGCAAGGCGGCCCATAATCACACGGTGAGCGCGGTGGGATGGTCCGGAACTTGGCGGGGTTCACCATTCAACTTCGGAAATCGCTCGGAATTGCTATTCAGGCAAAACGACAGGCGCAGCAGGTTTGCTGAAGTATCGTAATGCTTTATTCCAT
>WNFC01003916.1_pt1 | contig 16206 bp, 18 predicted proteins | sample 5400541 | NCBI WGS metagenome assembly WNFC01 (sample SAMN13153342, study PRJNA577476) | soil metagenome | isolation source: 120 cm saprolite under Douglas fir tree site 2 hole 2 replicate 1 | place: USA:California | collected 2015-04-18
CCGAGTGGCTTAGGCAAGGGCCTGCAAAGCCCTGTACGCGGGTTCGATTCCCGCTTCCGCCTCGCGGGCGGTTAGCTCAGCGGGAGAGCGCTTCCCTGACACGGAAGAGGTCACTGGTTCAATCCCAGTACCGCCCACCCAAGACCCGCAGGTCAGCGTCCTGACACGCGGCCATGCTGACTGGGCCTGGTCCGTTTGTCCCGATTCCGGGAGCGGCGGTGTCCGATTTTGGGAGCCGATCGTGGTCGCGGGCTCCCGATGGCCGGAGCGTCGAGGGGGGACGATCGAGCGAGCCGACTGCCGCTCTCCTCACGCAGAGACGTCTGCCAGCGCTCCTGCGCCACCGCCTCCAGGCCGGCTCGCAGGGCCGGGCTGACGTGCCCGCAGACACCTCGCATGCCAGGAAGCTGATGGCCCATCCGCTCGGACCCGAGCAGGTCGCAGATGCCTGCCTCTTCCATGCAGGTCTGGTGGCCGTGCCGCAAGCCGTGCGGCGTAAGCCTGGCCAGGATCTGGCAGCGGGCAGCCCGCAGCATTGTGTGAGACCAGGACTCCGTCGCGGCGGCGCCGGACGCTGCGCGGACGCGATGACGCGTGACCTGGGAAAGTCATTGCTCCAGCGGGTCGCGCGAGCCGGCGTAATCGTCACCTAACGTTACGGAGAAAGGACCAGAGGAGCGCGCCGAGGGCTCGTTCGGCATCCTCTTCAACTACGGCGTCCGAGCATTGTCAGGGGCACCGAATAGTTACTCTGCGCCATGCCAATTCGTGGTGATCGCAATTTCGCTGCGGCCCGGCCCGGTGTTGACGCGCCAGGCGGTGAGGCCCGATTTCGGTAGCCCGCGCTCGTCAGCTCCGGGACCAACCGGCGCCGTTCCAGTGCAGGGTCAGCGTGTGGGTCCCGTTCGTGAGGTAGCAGTTATCCGACCGCGCAGGCGTTCGTCCCGGAGCCATGCGGCCCGGCCGTTATGACCGACAGAATGCCGTTCGAGGCGGTGTCTGGACATGGCCGTAGTCAGTTCCATCCATTCCCGCTCGATCACCGCGATCGGCATCGTCGGTGCCTCGGCGGGCGGCGTGATGGCCCAGGCCATCGCCATCGAGCATCCGGGCCGCGCCGGTCGCTGACGCCCCTGATGCCCGCCGGTTGATCGCCCCATGGCCGGCCCCGTATGGAAGCCCTCGCCGCAATCGGCGCGCAGTCGGCGGGCCGCGGGTGGCCTGCGAGTGGCCGGTAACGACCTGATCTAGTGCTGGTGGAGTGTCTGCGCACAGGTCGTTGTCCGCGCACAATCCTCTAGTAGACACCCCCAAGGGCAAGCCCGGTCGGCCGAGCAAATCTCTGAGCCTTGAGGAGGCGAGCGCGGTCCTGCGCGCGTCACGTGAGGATAGGGCGATCCGGTCGTTCCCCGGGTTGCCGCCGCGACCACCGTCCCTCATGCATGCCTATATCGTCCTCTGCCTGCTGGCCGGGCTCCGGACCGAGGAGGCCCGCGCCTTGCGCTGGGATCATGTGGACCTCGACGGGCAACCCGACGGCCACCCGCCGGTCCCGCCGAGCGTGGCAGTGCGGCGCTCTGTCCGAACTCACGGCGATACGAAGACGGAACGGTCCAGGCGGACGCTCAGGCTGCCCCTGATGGCGGTGGCCGCGCTTCGTGAGCATCGCGAGCACCAGGCCGACGACCGGGCAGCGGCCGGCTCCGCGCGGCAGGAGCACGGGCTCGTCTTCACGACCAAGCTAGGAACGCCGCTGGATGCGGGCAACGTGCGCCGGATGTTCAAAGACGTCTGCAGGCAAGCCGGCATAGGAGACAACTGGACGCCGCGCGAGCTCCGGACATCCTTTGTCTCGCTGATGAGCCGCAGCGGCGTGAGCACCGAGGAGATCGCCCGTCTCGTCGGTCATAGCTCGACCCGCGTGACCGAAACGATCTACCGCCGCGAGCTCCGCCCTGTCATCAGCACCGGCGCCGAGGTCATGGACCTTGTCTTCGGTGCCCAGCTCAGCGCTGACAGCCAGACGGCTTAGCGAGCGGGTGAGCGGCGTGGCAGGGTCGGTGCCGTCCGGGCTTCCCGTGGTCGTGATGGCGGCGGCGGTTCTAGCGGCCGAGCAGGTTTCGTTCCTGCTCGTTGGCAGCGCAGCGTTGCGGCTGAGTGGCGAGCCGGTCACGGTGGGTGACGTGGACGTCGTAATCGAGCCGGGCGAGCCGAACCTGGGCCAGCTGCGCGAGGCGCTAATCCGGCTGGCCATCCGGCCAGATGAGATCCCGGCGGTTCACCGGCTGCGTGAACTATCCGTGGCGACCGCTATTACGTGCTACGGCCCGGTGGACTGCATGCTCGAGCGCGGCCGGCGGGACTGGGACCGGCTGCGCCAGTCGGCGGGGTACGTGACCGTAGCCGACGCACCTGTGCTCGTCGCGAGCGCGGCCGACGCCTGGGCGCTGCGGCGCCGGTTCGGGAAGTAGGAGCTATGGGAGAACGCAGCGGCGTCGGCCTGGTCGAGCTCGCCATCCTCGAAGCGCTCGAGGCACGGCGCGCGTGGTCCAACCGGCGACCGGTAAGTTGCCTCAAGCTCCTACTCGCGCTCGAAGACGGGATCGGGCTTGCCCGAGGTTATACCCACCAGGTGCTCATCGACCTGGCGCTGCCATGGAAGCTACCGATCCCGCTGATCGAAGGCCAAGGCAACTTCGGCAGCCGCGGAAACGACCCGCCAGCCAGTGCCTACTACACCGAGGCGCGCCTCTCCCCTGCCGGTCAGGTCGCCCTAGCCGCCGAGCACGGCGAGATCGCGCCCGTACCCATCGGAGTGATCAACGGCAACACCCACCGGCAGGGCACCAGGCCCCCGTTCCGCCCGGCCGCCGTCATCGACGCCATCCGGCAGGTCTTGCGCCGACCCAGGATCACCGCCAAGCAAATCATCGACATCGTCGGCGCGCCCGACTTCCTGACCGGCTGCACCGTCACCGGCGACCTGGATGGGCTCGTCGCAGGGCGACGCACCGAACTTGGACTCCAGACCCGGGTCACCGTCACCGACGCCGCGCACGTTACCGCCAGGGAGACCAAGGCGGCCCGCCGGGGTCATATGGTGCCCGGGTTCCTGCGCCGGGACCCAAGCCGCCCGTTCATCGTCCTGGACAACTTCCCGCCCTACGTCAGCACCGACGACATCATGATGAGCGTCCACAAACGCGCCGAGGAATACACCTGGAAAGCTCGCCATCCCGAACTGGGCGAACAAACCGGACTGCCAATCAAGTACCTGAGAGACCTCACGACCAGCGACGACTACTGGTTCGTGTGCGTCCCCGACAATGGCACACCAGCACACGTACTACGCGACCAGCTGATGGGTGTTCACGGAGTCACCGATTATGTATCGGTCGGGCTGCCCCGACCACTGGCGACAATGATCAGAACCTGGACCCGCACCCACCGGCACGAAGACCTGCACGCCAGCCTGACAGCCCTGGAAGACGCCCTCGCATCCCGCCAGCAGAAACGCCTAATGGCGTGCCCATGAGTCCGATGGCACCATCGACGTGACGTTCTGCTGGCCGATAGCTCAGCGCTTGGCGCGGTTCCTGCCCATGCTGCTGAAAGAGGGCGATATACCGACCCCCGGGTACCGCCCTGTCATTGATTCCGGCCCAGTTGTGTTCCAGCGGCATTTGCTGGTGGCTTTGATCTTGGCTGTTACCCGAGGGTGAAGGTGGCGGCCTCGGCCCAGCGGCCCCCGGCAGACTGCTCGGTCATCAGGGCGACGGCTGCGGCGCAGGCATCGATGGGCAGGCAGTCCTGGATGGCCTCCTCGGCCGTGCGCAGGTCGTTCAGGGGGTGTCCATGGCCGACGGTCAGGTGAGGAACGACGTCATCGTGCTGGCCCTCGAAGGGCGGGAATGCCGGGAACGCCCGGAAGACGCGCTGGGTCAGGCTGCGGAAGGGTCCGGGGTCGCCGGGGGCGAGCCACAGCACCCGATCGCTGAACCAGTCCGTGCGGTCCAGCCGGAACTGGAAGCGGCTGACTTCCGCGAATAGCTGCCCGAGTTGGCTGAGCACTGACGTGTCGATCATCTCTGGCGGCATGAACGGGGACAGCACGGTGATGTGGGCAGGGATGCCCAGAGGCGCATTGGCATCGAGGCGTTCCCGGTAGCGCTGAACGGCTGGCTCTGCCTCGGGGACCTCGATGATCAGGGCGCTCTGAAGACCTGGGCTCGCCATGGGCGAAGGTTAATCCGGCCGGGCGAGTAGGAGACGCCCGAGTCTGGTGTAGCCTCGACAGGCGCCTTTGCCGGGACCCGCCCATTGGCCTTCCGCAAGCTCGCGCGGGACATGCGGGTAGGAGTCAGGACCGACATGATTATTAATCGCCTGGGCGAGCGGCCCGATCTGCTTGACCGCGTGTACGAGGTTGATCCGAACTGGCCAGAATTCATGCGAGCTGATCCGGTGATGAACGCCTTCTTCGGGCAAGTCGCGGGTGCGTTTCCGCACTTGTGCGTGGCGGCGACGGATGCCAGCGGCGCGGTCGCCGCCACCGGCCGGGCGATGGCGTTCACTTTTGACCTGCCGGGCCGAGGCGCCCTGCCAGACGGCGGCCTGGACCGGGCGATGGTATGGGCATTCAGCGACCGGCTGACTGGCCGGACGCCAGACACCGCCTCCGCCGTGGAAATCGCGATCGGGCAGCAATACCGGGGAAGCGGCCTGTCCCACCGAATGCTAGCCGCGCTCCGTGACGCGGTCCGGGACGCCGGGCTAACCCGGCTGGTGGCCCCCGTGCGGCCAAACGGCAAGCACCAGTATCCGGCCCTGCCGATGACCGAATACATCACGATGGTGCGAGCAGACGGCTTGCCCGCCGACCCGTGGCTGCGAGTACACGTACGAGCAGGAGGGTGGATCAGGCAGGTGGCGGCGGCATCTATGGTCATGGCTGGCTCGCTCGCGCAGTGGCGGGAATGGACCGGACTGCCATTCGACCGTACCGGCGACGTGATCGTGCCAGAGGCGCTGGTCCCCGTGCACTGCATGCAGAACACGACCATGCTGTCTACGTAGAGCCCAACATCTGGGTTGAGCACACGCTCAGCGACGCCGGACCCGGACCGAATCGACCGTGACTCACCTAACCACGGGATAGACGCGGGATGACCGCTGCCCTGAGGGCATCAGACATGGGGTTCATCGCAGGTCAGGTGCGCTAGTCGCCGTCCTTGGCCAGCCCGGTCTTGACAACCGTTGTGGCCCAGCGCACCGGACGTGCCATTAGCGTGCCATTAGCCACGAGGCAGCAGGGTGTCTCACGGACACTCCCTGATGCGCCCAAGCCCAGGCCCACTGCGACGGCACAGGTCGAGACGGCGATTTGCAAGCAGGTGCTCGACTGCTGCCAAGACAGTGGCCCGCAGGCGAGCGTCGACGGGGGGTTCCAGCACTGAGCGGATCTTGGAGCGGCGCCACGCTCGGTCTGCGACAGTTGGCCCGTGACCGAGGAAACGTTTGGAGGCAGCGAATGGCCGTCATGCTGATTGCCCGCTTCGACGGCGACGTAGACCAACTGCGGCAGGCCTACGACAGGGCACATGCGCTGATCATGAGCCGCGGGGGCGCGACCGGCGCCGGGGAACTGCGCCATCACTGCGCGATCGGCGACCGAGCCCTGTACATCATCGGTGTGTGGGAGTCGCAGGAGCGGGTCCGCGCGCGTTGGGCCAGCGAGGAATTCGAAGACGTACTCACCTCGGTTGGCTTCCCATCCCCAAAGACTGCCGATATCACAATCCTTGAGCTGCACGCAACCGAGCCACCGCTGTGAACGGACAAGATGCCCGCGGCCGCCTAGGAAAGCGGCAGCCGTGCTGCCGCCACCTCGACTGCTGCCAAACCTGCTGCCAAGACCATGGTCAGCTACCGACGTGATAGGACAGGTCTGGAACATCGGCCCAGAAGACGGTCACTCCTGGACAGTCCTGGGCGACTTGCCCAAGCCTACGGATCAGAAGGTTGGGGGTACGAGTCCCTCCGAGCGCGCCAGGTCACGGGCCAATGAGCGCGGCCCTGCGAGAACCAGCCGCGTCGGCCGGCTACGCCTGGCGCTTCGAGATCGGAAGTCATGTCAGGCACCCGAAATGACGAACCCGAACCCGCTCATCACACCCGGCACTGAGGCCCGGCCGGTCTGTCCGCATGCGCGAGTTCATCGAAATCTCACCTCACGATCGTGCTCGCCGATGGATCGCGATCCGGCCGCGCTGACACCGGCCATGTCACACCCCATGTCACCGGGCATGTCACCGGCCAGCCTTGTCCCAGCCTGCACTGCCGGATTTGCCCTTACTACGATCAAGGCGGCGCCTGCGGCGCCGCGTCCGGCGCTCCCCGCGCCGGGCTCTGCCTTGGGAGGCCCGCCCAGCGCGCCCGCGCCGTCCCACCAGCTGGCAAATTGATCGGGCCGGGCACTCGAGGCTCGGGTGGGCCGTCTTCCTCGGCTTCGATTATCCGGATCGCGACCACCGCGTCCAGGGCGGCCCTGCCGGGCCGTCGCACGCGAGTCGGCTACGCCGACCCTGGACCACCCTGGACCCGGCGTCCGCGCCCTTGGGTTCGGCGCCTATGAGGAGGACGGGGCAAAACAGGCGACCGGGGGACGGATCAAGCAACCGTGTCAACCCATTAGGCGACGGAAGCGAAGGAGTGGCGAATGGCCAAACATGCGGTGGTGATCGCCGGCGGTGGCCCGACAGGAATGATGCTGGCGGCTGAGCTGGCCTTGGCCCAGGTCGATGTCGTCATCGTTGAACGACGCGCCATTCCGGATCCCGACCGCTCACGCGCCGGCGGTCTGCACGCGCGCACCATCGAAGTGCTCGATCAGCGCGGCGTCGCCGATCGGTTTCTCGAGGAGGGGAAGGCGATGCAGATCCAGGGATTCGGCCGAATCCCCTTGGACATCAGTGATTTCCCATCCCGCCACAACTACGGGCTCGCCCTCCAGCAGATTCAGACCGAGCGCCTGCTGGCTACCTGGGTCCAAGAGCTCGGGGTGCCGACCACGCGCGAACGTGAGGTGACAGGGTTCACCCAGGACGACGCCGGCGTCGACGTCGCGCTGTCCGACGGCACGTCGATCCGGGCGGACTATCTGGTCGGGTGCGACGGGGGCCGCAGTGTGATCCGAAAGGCGGCCGATATCGAGTTCGCCGGGTGGGATCCATCGACGAGCTGGCTCATGGCCGAGGTCGAGATGGTCGAGAAGCCGGAGTTCGGCCTGCGTCCGGGCGGTGGGATCGGCCCGGCCGAGGGCGGAGATCGGATTCGGGTCGTCCTGACCGAACGCCAGGCCGAGCACACCAGCGAGCCCACCCTGCAGGACGTCAGCGAGGCACTCATCGCCGCCGACGGGACGGACTACGGCGTGCACAGCCTGAGCGGGACTTCCCGTTTTACGGACAACACCCGGCAGGCGGCGTCGTATCGCAAGGGGCGCATCCTTCTGGCGGGCGATGCAGCACACGTGCATCCCCCGCTCGGTGGTCAAGGTCTCAACACCGGTGTCCAGGATGCCGTGAACCTGGGGTGGAAGCTGGCCCAGGTGGTCAAGAAGACATCACCCCAGAGCCTGCTGGACACCTACCACGACGAACGTCATCCGGTCGGCGCCCGAGTGTTGCAGAACACCATGGCCCAAGTCGCACTGACCAGCCCCGGCGACCGTCACCAGGCCCTGCGCAACACCATGACCGAGCTACTCAGCATGGACGAGCCGCGTCAGAGTATCGCCGCCATGATGTCGGGTCTCGACATCCACTACGACCTCGGACCGGGACATCCCCTGCTCGGACGACGCATGCCCGATCTGGACATCGCGACCGCCGATGGCCCGCTCCGCGTCTATGAGCTCCTGCACGGCGCCAAGCCGGTGCTGCTCAACCTCGATCAGCCACGCGTCCTCGACATCACACCTTGGACTGACCGGGTCCAGCTGATCGATGCTGAATATGGCGGCCCGTGGGAGCTTCCGGTCCTGGGCTCAGTCAGCGCCCCGGTCGCCGTGGTGATCCGCCCTGACGGGTACGTCGCCTGGGTGGGAGATGGCACCGACACCGGATTGCGCGACGCCATGACCACCTGGTTCGGAGGTGGAAACTGAAGTTTCCGACACGCGTATTCGGGTCACCGCCGCCACTCCGCCGCTACCATCTTGGTCGGAATCGAGATCAGGAGAGAGCGTGGCGACCGACAAACCCAGCGGACATGCCATCGCCAGCATCCCCATCGATAAGGTCTTCGTGCGACGGCTGCGGAATATGTGCGGGATGGCGCTCCGATGCCTGGCCCTTGAGCCGCTTAGAGACGCAGGTCGCAGACCCATGGCCCGGCAACACGTTAGCGATCTTGAAAACCGCTGCCCGTGCCCGCCGGGTGCCCCGATCGGGCAGGTACTCACGGCTGCGAGGAGTCGCTCGCGGACAGTCCGCCGGGCCGCCCGGCTGGGCTAATGCAGGCAACGTCAGTCGCCAAGACGATCTGATGAGGAAGCGGTCGCTGGGAGCCAACCTGGGAGCCACCCGAACGGACAACTTGCCGGGGCCCCGGACGCGGATGAACATCGCGGCGGGGAGTTCCTGGTCGCTGAGGGGGTGGTCGACGACATCAGCCACGAGGGCCTGCGCGCCCTGCTCCGGGAGGAGGGCGTCACCTTTCAACGGATAAAGACCTGGAAGGCCTCGAAGGACCCGGACTACGCAGTGAAGAAGGCCCGTGTCGAGCACCTGTACGCGATCGCTGACCGGGAAGTGGTGCCAGAGCCCGGCGACCCGGAGATGATCTTCTGCGCGGACGAGTTCGGGCCGCTGAACCTGCAGCCCCGGCCCGGCCGGCGGTGGGCCGCGGTCAGCGGCAAGAGCAAGGACCCGGTCCGTGCCGCGTGCCCAGGCGCGCTGTCACCGGCATGCGTAGCAGCGCAATCCAGGGCGACGGCAAACGCTGGCCGGAACCAGCACATTCACGGCTGTCCGTGGAAGATCGGTTCTGCGGTGCTCCGGTCACGCGAATCACCGTGATCCGGTGATGCCTCCTCACCTGCCTGGCGGCAAGCCTGGTAGTGGCCCGCCTCCCGGCCGGGACTTTCAGCAGTGGATTGGGCGAGCGAGCCTGGAGCGCTGCCAGACCAACCCAACCGAAGGAGATCCTCCATGAGCACCGAGCAGCGAGAGACCCTCGACGCAATCCTGCGACAGTCAGCTTTCCCCGTCGGCAGCGACGTCAACGAGCAACGGCGGCTACTCCGAGAGCTGCTATCGGCGCAGCCACTGCCCGCCGAGATCACCGTGACCGCAGCCGCACTGGGCGGCGTCCCAACCGCCGAGATCACAGTCGACGGAATCGCACCTCACCACGTCGTTCTCTACTTCCACGGCGGCGTGTACGTAATGGGGGACGCCTCCCTCGCCGCCGGCCTGGCCTCGCAGGTCGGCCGGCGGACGCACGCCAAGGTCATCTCCGTCGACTACCGGCTAGCACCTGAGCACCCGTATCCGGCAGCAGCCGACGACGCTCTCGCAGCCTACGAAGCCCTCCTGCGAAACGGCACAGCCCCTTCGGGCATCGCCTTCGCGGGAGAGTCCGCCGGCGGCGGGCTCGCCATCGCCACCCTGGTCAACGCCCGCGATCACGGGCTGCCGTTGCCAGCCGCGGCCTTCGTCATGTCACCGTATGCCGATCTCACCCTGGCCGGGACGACCATGGAAACCAAACGCGAGGCCGACCCGCTGCTCAGCCGCGAAGCCCTCCAAGCCCGTGTCACCGACTATACGGCGGGACAAGACGCCGTTCTCGGCCTCATCAGCCCCATATTCGCCGACCTGTCCGGCCTGCCGCCCCTGATCATCCAGGCCGGAACTCACGAGGTTCTCCTCGACGACGCCGTCCGCCTCGCGCAACAGGCAGCCACCGCCGACGTCGAGGTCACCCTCGACATCACCCCCCGGGTGCCGCACGTCTTCCAGGCCTATTACCCGATCCTCGACGAAGCGGCCGCGGCGCTGGACAGAGCCGGACAGTTCCTGTCGGCGCATCTCGCCGCTGCAGAACGCGTCACCGGAGAGCGAAAGGCAGAACGCCAGCTGTCCTCATAACCCAGAGGTCGCGGGTTCAAATCCCGCCCCCGCTGCCAGGAAGTACCAGGTCAGAGGCCTGATCGCCGGGAACGGCGGTCGGACCTTTTGATCATTTGTCCGTGGTTCGTCCGCGAGATCAGGCCGTACGACTCGGCCGACGGCGGGGGAGTCTGGCACTCAACGGGACTGCCAACAGGTTCTGTGCAACCGTCCCGGCACGCTTGGGGCCGGCTGGTCGAAGATCGTTACATGGCGCGATGCGACTCTCTCAAGGCGGTAGCGCCGTTTCAAATCCGGGCGGGGCTACTTCAGTACCAGCAGGTCGGGGGCCGGTCGCCGGTCGCGGCGGTCAGGCCTTGATCATCTGTCACTGTTTCGGCGACGGCACCGCCCTCGCCGTCGAACACTGCGATTAGCGTATGGCCTTTGGCGGACCCGCTACTTGACTGGGAGGTCCTGACATGACGAGTAAGTTCACCGAGCTTGCGATCGACTGTGCCGATCCCAACGGTCTCGCCCGGTTCTGGTGCTCGGTCCTTGACTACGAGGTGCAAGACGAAGACGACGGAATTGTCACAATTGGCTCCCCTATGGTGCCTGAAGGCAAGAACCACGTTGGCCCAGTGCCACCGACGTTGACATTCGCGCACGTGCCCGAGGGCAAGACCGTCAAGAACAGGCTCCACCTCGACGTCAACCCAACCGACAGGGAGCAAGACGAAGAGGTTCGTCGCCTGCTCGACCTAGGTGCTCGACACGCCGACGTCGGCCAAGGCGATGAGAGCTGGGTCGTACTTGCCGACCCAGAGGGGAACGAGTTCTGCGTCCTTGCGGGCCGCCGCCCCTGATCGGAGGCCGCACACCGCGCCAGACCTACTTTCGGTCGCCTACCCACGCTCACGCGAACACGATGAGCAGCCCCTCCAAAGATGGAGAATCCCGACCCGAGCAAGATCAAACTCTGCCCATAGTCAGGCTCCGCACAGCTCGTCGATGGCGTCCGCAGGCTCCCGGCGTAGCTCTGGCAGCACGTGGGCGTAGACGTTGAACGTGACTCCACGGGGGCAGAGCAGCTGTCAGCCTCTCAGGGCAGAGCTACTTGCCATAATTGCCCAATGCCTGTGAATACTCGCTGCGTGGCTGTGCTCGCCGGGACCGCGTTGCTGGGTATCGGCCTTGACCAGGCGACGAAGGCGCTCATGGTCGCGACCCGCGAGGGTAAGCCGCCGGTTCGCCTGATCGGCCGGGTACTGACCATTCATGTGTCTCGGAACTCCGGATCCGCCTTCAGCTTCGCGCCCGCTGCGACGGTGCTGTTCACCTGCGTGGCGGTGGCGGTAGCCGTGCTGATCGTCACCAGGGTGCACCGGCTGCGTTCGGTCGGCTGGGCGGTGGCGCTCGGCCTATTGCTAGCAGGAGCCGTCGGGAATCTTTGTGACCGGCTGATGCGAGCACCCGGTATCGGCCGCGGCGCTGTGGTCGACTTCATCGACCTGCAGCACTTCGCGGACTTCAACATCGCCGACAGCTGCCTGACGTGCGGAGCCGTGCTCGCAGTCTTGCTTGCGCCCCGCGGCGCTCCCATGACGGAGCGGTCACGGGACTACGCCGGGTCGGCACCCGATCGGCGAGCACATCGGTGACCCTGTGCAAGGGTCACTTGATCAGCCGAGGAAGCGCCCACAGGCTCATCATTTGCCAGGCCGGCCTCAACTGGGCAGTCTGATCACCGCGCGGGCGCTGAGGCGGCGTGGCCGGCCTGGGCGCCGTTCTCGGATTGCTGGCATCCGGCGATCTGCTTGGTCAGGCATTTGGTGAGGTAGCCGATCTACCGCCGCGCGTCGCGAGTTCCGGCGAGCACACCCCGGGCGTCGAAGATCGGTGCGATCCGCGCCATATGCAACGGCGAATCGCCGGGCCTATGGCGTCGAGGGCCTGGTCCCAGGCCGGTACAAGGTCCCGGTCGCAAGGTCGAAATACCGGCTGGAGGCTTCGTGCCAATGCGAGTTGCTCGCCGTAGAACCGGGCAGCGATGACGTGCCGCAGGTCGGCCCGGGAGATGGCCCCCGGGAAGGAGCATATTTCATTGACTTCTGGGACCAGAATAAAGCATCAGTGGCATAGCGACATTCTTGCTATTTTAATTCACGGAAGATCACCAGCATTCCGCCCAGCCTGAGCCAGACAGCATCTCCATTGCTCCGTACGACCTTGCCGCCGCATGCAGCCTGATAAAACGCTGCCGTAATAGGCGGAGCATGTTGGCAATCGACGACGACAGCCGCGAGGCCGATAATCGATGCCACATCTTCTCCCGGGTCAGGTTGGCCTGGATGGAGGTCAGGCTGGCCCGGCCGAGCCTGCGGCGATGGTAGCCCCTCCTGCGGCGGACCGCGACGGGGACTGACGGCGGAGGCAACGCGATCGCCGGGTAGGCTGCCGGGCGTGGAACCGCCGATTTGGGGTATCGAATCCGCTTATCGTCTACCGTCGATTCCATCCGCGGGAGCCGCGCGCCCTGACGCTGCGAGGTTCAGCGCACGGTGACGGGCTTCGCGCTTAGCTTGCTCCGACGGTTGATCTTCATTCTGGCGCTGGTGTGGGGTGTCACCCTGGCTGCCTTCGGGCTGTTCCGGGTAGGGGTGAGCAGCCCGGCTACTAACGCGCAGATCAGCCAGCAACTCGGCCCGGGCCAGCCAGTCTGGCAGTATTCCCATTACCTGTTGCGATTGCTGCACGGCAACCTCGGCGACTCGCTGATCGTGGGCGTGTCGGTCGATGGGCTCTTGCGATCGGCGCTGCCGCCGACGCTGTCCTTGATGATCGGCGGGATGGTGCTGTGGCTGGTCACCGGAGTCCTGGCAGGCACGGTAAGCGCTCTGCGGCGCGGCTCCTGGGCCGACCGGATCGTTACCGGCGGTGTGCTGGCCGGGCTGATGGTCCCGACGTTCCTGCTTGCGCTCCTGCTGCTCGGCGTGTTCGTATTGCTGGCCAACTGGGGGAGCTTGTGGCTGCAGCCCGGTTACATGCCCTTCACCCAGAGCCCCGGGCAGTGGCTTGGCCGGATGATCCTGCCCTGGATCGCAGTCGCGGCAACCCAGGCGGGACTAACCGCCAGGCTGACGCGCGCCGCCGTCCTTGATGCGCTCGGCGAGGACTACATCCAGACCGCGCGAGCCAAGGGACTGACGCAGCGGCGCATCTTCTGGGTCCATGTTCTACGGGCGGCGATCACTCCGGTCGTAGCAAGCGTCAGCGCTGGCTTCGGCACCATGCTCGGGTCCGTTGCCATAGTGGACCAGGTGTTCGCGCTAGGCGGGATCGGGCAATCACTGCTGACCGCAGTAAAGTCCGGCGACCTGATGGTAATAATGGGAACCGCGCTGGTCGCAGTAGTCCTGATCAGCCTGGTCAATCTGGTCACGGACATCTGCCAGGCCCTGCTCGACCCGCGGGTCAAGCTCACCTGAACGCCATAACTGCCACAACCGCGTGCCCTAGGCCCCATGTCATGCTGGGGACATGCGTCTTCAGCGGGACCGGGACCGGCAGGCGCGCCTGCGCCAGTTCTATGATTCGTTGCCTTCGACCCAGCAAGGGGTGGTCGTCTCAGTCCTGCTGGCCTACGCCTCGGCGGTGGTGGCCGCGGACGGCGCGCTGGCAATCGTCGCACTCCGAGCAGCACGCCGCAGCTTGCAGCAGCGCAGGTCGGGCACCGTGACGACCGTAGGGGCCGGCATGGGGCCGGCGCTTGGCGCAGTCGTCTTCGTTGCCGCCTGCGAGTGGGCCATAGCGGAATGGCTTATCCGCGTCGTGGACACGGGCCGAGCTCGGGCCTGGCTGGAACGGCAAGAGCGGTGGCTCGCGGCGCCCGCGGGGAATTGACATGCCTGCTGAGCAAGACCGCATGTGGGTGGGATCGATGCCGGACGCGTACGACCAGTTCCTCGCGCCGGTCGTGTTCAAGCCGTTCGCCATAGACCTCGCCCGTCGGGCTGCCAGCCATAGCCCTCGGCGCGTGCTCGAGCTCGCTGCCGGCACGGGGGTGCTGACGCGGGAATTGGTCGCAGCCCTGCCGGCGGCTGAGGTGACCGCAACAGACTTCAACACTGCGATGGTCGCGCATGGAAAGCGCCAGGTGCGGGGAGCGCTATGGCAGCAGGCCGACGCGCAGCATTTGCCCTTTGACGACAATCAGTTCGATCTCCTCGTCTGCCAGTTCGGGGTCATGTTCTTCCCCGACAAGCCCGGTGCGTTTCGCGAGGCGCGGCGGGTCTTGAGGCCGGAGGGCAGACTGCTGTTCAGCACGTGGGACACGATCGACACGCACGGTTACGCCGCCGCGCTGGCTGCCGGAGTCGAGCGCGCCTTCCCCGATGATCCGCCCACGTTCATGGCTGCCGTGCCGCACGGCTACTCCGACGTCGGCCAAATTGTTGCCGACCTGACCGCCGGCGGCCTCGAGCACCTATCGACCGAGTCGGTCACGCTGGACGGGCAAGCCGGTTCGGCGGCCGACATAGCTCTCGGCTTCTGCACCGGTACCCCGCTGCGCGTAGCCATCGAGAACCGCGATGATCTCGCGGCAAGCACGGCTCTCATCGGCGAGACGATGACAACCCTTCTGGGTGAGGGTCCTGTCACCTGCGAGATGACGGCGTACCTGTTTGAGGCGAAACCGCCAGCATGATCTTTCGGCCCGTCGGCGCCTCGGACCTCGCTCGGGTCACCCCGCTGCTGACCGGCGACGCGGCCAGCGCGCTGACGGCCGACCAGTTCCGGCGCCGATTGCAGAACGGTGAGTACCGGGCTGAGTGGACGTGGATCGCGGAGGAGGCTGGCGAGGAAGACACCTCCAATCCTCCGGTTGCGGTGGCCATCTGGTGGGGCCGCCCACAGGATTCGCTGCCCTCGGCTCTCGACGGCCTGGTCGCCGCCGCGCAAGAGGGCTCCGCTGACCGGATCATGCTGGCCGCAGCACTGCTCACGGCCGCGCACCAGGCATACGCCCGGGCGGGCGCGGACCGGCCGCCGGACTACCACATCTTCCTGCCCGCCGACTGGCAGGACCGGCAGGACGCGATTGCCGAAGTCGGCTGGAGGCGGGAGGCAGCCCGGCAAGCCGGACTGACCGCAGTGCTCGAACGGCTCGGCTACGAATGGACGCCGGACGCCGGTCTGCCCAGCCGCACCGGGCGTCTGACGTTCCGCCAGGAAGCCGCGGATGCGGTCTTCGCCGGGCTGTTCAGCCGGGTGCTGCCGGGCACACTCGACGCGACATCCCGCCGGGCGGCCGAGTCGGCCGGCCCGCTAGCTCAGGCCCGCGAGGATGTCCGGTTTTATCGCGAGAAGATGCTCGGCCAACGGACCTGGTGGCGCGTTGCTCAGACGCCGACTGGCGAGATCGCGGGCTTCGGCATCCCGTCGCAGAACACGAATTATCCCGTCGTCGGCTACCTTGGCGTGCTGCCCGAGCATCGAGGCCGCGGATACGTTGGCGAGATTCTCGCCGAGATCACCCGGATCCTGGTCGCGGAGACGGGCGCCACCGCTATCCGGGCGGACACCGACCTTGAGAACCGGCCGATGGTGGCCGCCTTCGAGCGTGTCGGCTACCGGGTCCACGGCAGGCACCTGGTGCTGTCCGCCCCCTCGGCCGGCCGAGCACCCAGGTGAGATTCACGATCAGGCCGCGTCCTGCCTCGACCATCGTCGGCGCGGCGAGCCTGGACGCGGATGCGGTTGCCCGCAGGCCACATGTTTCTGGGATGATCGGCAAGCTCACCCGTCGCGTGTACATTCTGTCCGCCCCGCCGGCCTGAGGCGACCTGAGAGAAGGCGACGTGCCGTACCCCCCGATCGAACCCTACGAGACGGGCCTGCTCGACACCGGCGACGGCAACTCGATCTACTGGGAGACCTGCGGAAACCCTGACGGCGTGGCAGCCCTGATCGTGCACGGCGGTCCCGGCTCGGGCTGCACGACCGGGCAGCGGAAGTCGTTCGACCCAGAGCACTACCGGATCATCCTGTTCGACCAGCGCAACTGCGGCCGGAGCACACCCCACGC
>WNFC01017688.1_pt1 | contig 16205 bp, 16 predicted proteins | sample 5400541 | NCBI WGS metagenome assembly WNFC01 (sample SAMN13153342, study PRJNA577476) | soil metagenome | isolation source: 120 cm saprolite under Douglas fir tree site 2 hole 2 replicate 1 | place: USA:California | collected 2015-04-18
TGGCTCGCGCGAGGCTGGGGACGGGAGTGGGGAGCGCGTCTGCCATCAGCTTGCCTGAATTTCGGTGGGAGATGCGAGCGGCTCGCCGAAGGGCCACTCTTTATTGCGCCATGCGCGGACGGTGTAGATTATGAGGCCGGCGATCAGGATTACGGCGGCGTAGCGGAGTTCCTTAAGAAAATTGTGCCGCGCGATGAGGATGTAACCAAATCCGGCGACGGCCAGGAGTGCGGGAATCGGATACAACCACATGCGGAACGGGCGCGGCATTTCCGGACGGCGGATGCGGAGCACGATGAGTCCGATAGCTTGAACGATGAATTGCAGAAGGATGCGAATGACCACCAGCGCCGAGATTACGTCGGCAAGTGGGAAAAAGCAAAACAGTATGCCGGCTCCGGCGAGCGCAAGCAGCGAGACGTGGGGAAAATGGTGAACGGGATGAACCCGCGAGAATATTTTGAAGTAGTTGCCGTCGAGGGCAGCCGCATAAGGGACGCGGGAATAGCCCAGCACCAGGGAGAATACTGATGCAAACGCCGTCAACATGATCAATGCGGTCACCAGGTTCGCGGCCCACGAGCCGTAAATACGCTGCATGAACGTCGAAAATATGTACAGCTTGTTGTTCGACTGTGCAGCGGCCGTCACTTCATGCCAGTCCACCACACCTAAAACGCTGAGGTTCATCAAGAGATATAGACCGGCGACCAGCAGAATGGATAGCAAGACGGCGCGAGGGATGGTCTTTCCGGGGTCTTTCAGTTCGCCTCCCAGGAAACAGACGTTGTAGGCACCCCAGTAGTCGTAGGTTGCAATCAGCATGGCCGAGCCTAGGCCGAGCACGAAATTCTGGTCGAGAGCGAATGCTCCTGGGGGGAAGCTGAAGGCGCGGGCGCGATCGAAGTGGGTGAGTCCGGCGAAAATGATCCAGCCGATGGTGGCCATCACGAACAGCCACAGCAACTTCGAAATTTGTCCGATGCGAGTGATTCGGCGATAGAGCAAGAAGGCCGCGACGAGGACAATTCCGATCGTGACGAAGGTTGTGCCGGCGATTACCCATCCCAGTTGCAAGTTTCCGAGCAGCGGGAGATGGAGGCTCCAAACCCAGAGCGCCGGAGGCAATAGACAGGGGGGCGCTGAATGAAAGCTGCCAGATGAAGAGAAAGGACACCAGCTTGCCCAGACGCAGGGGGCCGTAGATTTCGCGGAGATAGACGTAGGATCCGCCGGAGCCGGGCATTGCGGCGCCAAGTTCTGCCCAGACCAGGCCGTCGCAGATGGCTAGCAACGCGCCCACGACCCAGCCTAGCAGGGCCTGCGGGCCACCCATGGCGGCGACCACGAGCGGCATGGTGATAAACGGGCCGACGCCGATCATGTCGATCATGTTCAGGGCGGTGGCGCTGGCGAGACCGAGGCCGCGGATTAGTTTGGGGTCTTGCATAGCTTCTAGCTTCTAGCTACTAGCTTCTGGTGATCTTTTGCTACAAACTGCATAGGTGAACACGTTGGCTGTTCATCTTGCGCGTGCGAAAAGCAGGTTCCTCTCGCCTGCGGCGTTCGGAATGACAGTGTTTTTTATTGCTAGCAGCTAGAAGCTAGTGGCTAGGAGCTGCGCCCGCTGCATTTCCTGCGCTTACTAGATTCACGAACAACCTAATCGCTCCCGACACTCCGGCGGGCAATTGGCGGTAGAAGGCGTATCCGCTGTAGATGTAAATGCCTTTGCCGTATTTTGCGTATAGCAGGCCGCCTTTCTGGTCGGGCTCGTTGGGATCGTGACAGGAGAGCAATGGGGTGAAATGGTCATCCCATTTGTCCATGAAATAAAGGCCGCGCTCCTGGACCCAACCGTCGAAATCTTTCTGTGAAATTTCATTGGGGTAATGGAAAACCGGATTGTCGGGGGCGAGGATCGTCACTGGAGCCTCTTCGACCGAAACGCGGGTGCGGCTCAGAGTTGCGGGATAGGGCGTGAAGTGTGCGCTGTTGAATGCGCCGGTGTCGTTGTTGTGCTGGACGACCAGCGTGCCGCCGTTCGAAACGTAATCGAGCAACTTCTGACTGTTAGCGGCGACATCTTTTTGCGCGTCGTAAGCGCGGACGCCTAGAACGATGGTTCCGTACTGCGACAGATTTTCGGTCGCGAGTTTGTCGGCGGGGATTACGGTGACGTTCATTCCGATTTGCTGCAGAACGGTGGGAATGTCGTCGCCGGCGCCGAGGATGTAGCCGAGCTTGAGGTCTTTGGAATCGGGGATTTTTACGTCCACGATGCTGACGTGCTGGACGGCGGGCTGGAAGTAGTACGCGCTGCCCAGGTCTTCGCGGGTGACCAGGGTGTAGCCTTCGGCGTATTTCATGCCTCCGGCATCGAGGACCGCGCGAATTTCGGAGCGGCCTTCTTTTAAGTTTGCGGGGAAGACTTTGAAGGCGAAGTCTTGCTGGTCGCCGCGTTTGGGTAGGATGACTTTCAGGCTGTCGGGTTCGGCGCGCCATCCGGCGGGGAGATCGAGGTGCAGGGTCCCGGCGTGGGCTCCGGTGAGGTTGGAGCTGACGCCGACTTTTACTGTGGTTTCTTTACCGTCGGTGACGGGGAGGACTTGCTCGCCGGGTTCTAGGGCGACGGAGAATGGCGGCGTTACGGTGAGAGCAATCTTGTCGGTGGTGCCGCTCGGGTAAGCAAATGGTACCTCAACTTTGCTCGTTATTTTGCCGCTGCCGCGTTCAGCTGAGGGCCTCGCAATGGAGTGCCCGTTTATGGAATCGGGAAGCGGTGACTGAAGTCCTCGCCGACCTGCGAAGTCATAGCTAATTGTGACCAACGGGACATCCGCCGGCAACGGCAGGGTTTGATACGCCTCATCAGTAATGTCATTTACTGAATCGGTTTCTGGGTCGTCGCGGCGCCAGTAAGGTCGCGTGGAAGGCGCATCGGCGGGAACCTCGATAAAGAAGTTGGCGTAGTAGTCTTCTCCCGGGCCGATCGTGGTTTGCTCGGCGTGAACTCGCCGTGCCCAGCTCTTGAAAGGAACAAGCTCGGCGTTTTGAATGTTGAGCCAATACTTCGAACCGTTGTGAAGTTTGGCGATGACCTCAAGTTCTTGTCCGGGAGAGACGTTGGTCAGCGCTTCTTTCAGCGGCGGCGGTGCCGCCTGCGGTCCTTGCGGGGGAGCGACGCTGGCATCCAGGGTCACGTTCAGCGCCAGATTTAAGGCTTCCGCTACCTCATCTTCTTTCGCGGACAGCACGTCCGAGATCGCGTCTCTTGTCGCAAGCGACAAATCTGAGTGATCCAGTCGGTCTGACAAAGAGTTGAATTCTCCGACGACGCTCGACAATGCATTGGCGGAGTCGCCGAGGTGGCTTGCAATCTTTTTCAACTCAGGAACTAGCCACGGAGCTTTCTTGTCATCAACACCGGATTGCGCAGCCAGTCCCGGCAAACTCGTATCAATCCCGTCGAAGAAATCTTTCTCGTGGCCGCTGGCGTCTTTGGTGTTGGGGAGGACGGAATCTACCAACTTGTAAAACGAGATGCGTGGGCCGGGAGGGACTTTGTATTCGCCGTGGCCCTGGGAACGTTGGTGGGCCAGACCGTCGGCGGCCATTTGTGCGTACGACATTCCTAGTACCGGATCCACTACGCCGCGGTCGAGTTTCACGGTCCAATTTTCGTCGGCGCAGGTGCTGGAAAAAAATCCGCAGACGTTTCCGATGTAGAGTTTCTTTGCCTGCCAGGGCTGGAGACCTTCTTTGATTTGTTCAGGGAAGCGATTGGGATCGGCGGCGGCGCGGAAGGCTTCGCGGGTTAGGATTGCCGACGCTTGATGATGACCGTGGCCGTCGTTTTCAGTGCCGGAGAAGCGCGCGACAAGCACGTCCGGGCGGAAGGTGCGGATTACGCGGACGATATCGGCGAGGGGGACGTCGTGGCCTCCCCATTTCTGGAAAGTTTCTTCGGGGGTCTTCGAGTATCCGAAGTCGGCGACGCGGGTGAAGCGCTGTTCGACTCCGTAGTATTTGTCGGAGGCGAGGAGTTCGAGAGTGCGCAGGATTCCGAGTTTGTCGAAGAGGCCGGTGCCGAGTTCGTTTTGTCCGCCCTCGCCGCGAGTCAGAGTGAGGAGCAGCGTCTGTACGCCTTTGCCGCGGGCTTCGAGGGTGAGGGTGCCGCCGTCTTCGTCGTCGGGATGAGCGACGACCATCATCAGGCGGCCGGTGGTTTGCAGTTTGCGGAGTTGTTGTTTCAGGCCGGGGAGGCCGATGTCCTGGGGGAGGGGGGCGAGGTATGAGGTTTGGGCGTTCGCGGCGGGGGCCGGGTTTTGTGCGAGGCACGTTGTTGCGAGTAGGAGGATAGCGGCGGCGCATTGCAAAAGGGAAAGGCTTCGGCGCCGAGCGTGGCTGGTGGGGATGGTCTTCACCAGGCTGCCAAAGAAAGCAGGTTCCGCTGCCCTGGCGGGCTTCAGAATGACATCGCCGATTTTTATTGGCGAACTATGGGGCCGGACCTCATCAGACAGAATTTGCATATGTGTGGGACTGCGCTTCCCGTTCTTAGGAAGCAAAATTTCGTCTCGGTGCCGCTTCTTTCGCCCCTTCGGGGCTGGTACGCGCCGCTCGGCTTACCCAGGGCTTCCGCTCTGGGCTGCATTCTGTCGCCGCATCGCGGCTGGACTCGTGGCGGCACCGGACAGGCTGCCGTCTTCGACTGCCTCGACGCGCGCGCGCATCCAGTGATTGGCTTCGTAGCCGCCGCGCAACTTCAACTTTAGATAGTTGTCGGTTAGGGCTTCGGTGCAGGGGCCATGGGAATCTTCTGACACGGCACTCAATGTGATTGCGTCTAGATTCTTGCCGACGAATGAGCGCATGAAGGCCAGCTTCTTTTCGGCGGCGAGTTCGCGCAGGATTCGATTGCGCTCGCGAGCCACGTTTGCCGGGACCTGGTTCGGCATGATGGCGGCGGGGGTCCCTGGGCGCGCGGAGAAAGTGAAGACGTGCAGATAGGTGAGCGGCAGGTCTTCGATCATGCGGCGAGTTTCATCGAATTCAGCGACGGTTTCGCCGGGGAATCCGACCATCACGTCAGCGCCGATGGCGGCGGTGGGCATGCCGGCGCGGATCTTTTCGATTTTCTCGCGGTAATGCCACGGGCGGTATTTGCGGTGCATGCGGCGGAGGACGGTGTCGCTGCCCGATTGCATGGGGACATGCGCGTGTTTGGCGATGCGCGGAGAGTCGGCCACCAGGCGGATGAAGGAGTCGGTCCAGTCCATGGGCTCGACTGAGGAGATGCGGAGTTTTTCCAGGGGCGTGTGGTCGAGGATGGATTTTACCAATACTTCCAGAGTGGACGGGCGGGGACCCCCGTCCCCCACAATCTCATTGTGGTGGGCGCCGACGCTCGACGCGGCGTTATTGCTCAAGTCGCGGCCCCAGCGGCCTAAATTGATGCCGGAGATTACTACTTCGCGGTATCCGGCGGCGACTAGCTGATTTACTTCACGCAAGACTTCATCCAGTTTGAGCGAGCGACTGCGACCGCGGACGGAAGGGATAATGCAGAACGAGCAGCGGTTGTTGCAGCCGTCTTGTATTTTGAGGTTCGGACGCGTGCGCTCGTTTGCGGAATCGAAGACAGGTGCGGCGAGGAGCTCAGTGTGGGCGAAAATATCGGAGACGAAAATGCCTGGGGACGCCGAGTCATCGGGGCGCGGTCGATCTTCGCTGCATGGATCCGCGATGCTCAGATCGGCGAGGCGTAGATTTGCGATGGGAACAAATGAAGTTAATTTGACCGTGTCCTTCTCAGATCGGGCGCTCAGCGCGATTTGTGCCAGATCGTGTTTGTGCGAGTTGCCTACGACGAGAGAGACGCCAGGCAGAGCAGCCACCTCGTACGGAGTGCGCTGAGCGTAGCAACCGGTAACTATTACTTCGCAAGCGGGGTTTTCGCGGCGAAGGCGGCGAATGGCGGCGCGGGCGTCCTGTTCGGCGGAGGCGGTGACGGCGCAGGTGTTTAGCACCACGATTTTCGCGCCACCGGGGCGGCTGGCACGGTGGAGTCCGCGGTCGCGGAACTGCTGCTCGATGGCGGCCCCGTCGGCCTGGGTGGCGCGGCAACCGAAATTTTCCACGTAAAAGCTGGACACGGAACTATACTAGCGTATGCGCAGCCCCGGATGGGCGAAGGCATTCTGGCCGCGCGGGCCCCGAACTTGTCTGATGTGAGGCGGTCATGAAACGCAGGATACTGCTGGTAGATGACGACGCGACCGTACTGCTGACGTTGAAGGCGGTGCTGGAACTGCATCAGTTCGAAGTGCAGACTGCGTCATCGGCGGCGGAAGCGGTACAGAAGCTGGCTTCCGGCGTGTACGAGATGGTGATCACTGACTCGCGCATGGAAACCGACGATGCGGGTTTCCATGTCATTCGGGCCGCGAGCCAGCAAGCCTACCGGCCGGCCACTGCGCTGCTTACGGCGTATCCTCCGCGCAATCTGGATTGGAAACACAACGGAGTGCAATCGCTGTTGGTGAAGCCCATCGGCACACAGGACTTGTTGCGGCAGATCGAAGCCTTGCTGGTGCAACACCAGGATGGAAAGCAATCACGTGAAGTCGGCCGAACTGCAGAGGGCGGCACACTTGCAACGAACGACGTTGGCGTCCAGAGGAAACAAAAGATCAGTTGAAAGAGCAGGCCCCAGGCCTCAAGCCCCCATTTAGATTTCCTTCTTTATGACCTTGCAGGAGTTTCGCGATTCGCTTCTTCGCGACGAACCGCCGCGTGAGTTGAGCGTGGCCCTGGCGGGATTGTGGTGGGACGCCAAGGGCGATTGGAAGCGGGGGCACGAATCGGCGGGCCAGGATGAAGGGCCTGCGGGCGCCTGGGTCCATGCCTACCTGCATCGTAAAGAGGGTGACCGGTCGAACGCCGACTATTGGTATGGCCGCGCGGGCAAGCCTGCGGCGAGGACCTCGCTGGAGCAGGAGTGGCTCGACATCGCACAGTCGCTACTGGGCGATGTCGAAGGCTACAAAGCCGGCTCCGGGTTCCAGGCTTCAACTCCCGGTTAAAACAAAGCAAACCACGCGGACCCCGCGCCTGATCCCAGTGCAGGTGAGGGCACCCTTCGGAGTCGCTCAGGGCGGGCTCCGCTCCTACGCTGACCGCGCAATCTTACGCGCTTGCTGCGTGGCGCTTCTCGCGGAAACACTCGCGACAAAGTATGGGACGGCCCTGAGTGGGACGGAAGGGCACGGTGGTTTCCTTGCCGCATTGCACACACACGGCGTGGGTTTCCACTTTGGTGCGACCCTGGCGTGAGGGCGAAGGTCCCAGGACAGAGACCCGTTTCGCTTTGCATGATTTGCAGCGTTTCGGTTCGTTCCTGAATTGTTTATCGTGGAAAAACAACTGTTCCCCAGCGGTGAAAACAAAGTCGTTGCCGCAGTCAACGCACTTCAGCATCCTGTCCTGGAATTCCATGGAGAGCTCCTTTGGCCCGGAGCATCGCCGCGAACGCCAATAGCAAGGGTTCGCGCCAATGCGTGATTTCTCGCCCCCTTCAAATTTTCGATCGCAACCCCTGGGTTCGGCCCGTCCGCACGGGGAAGCGTGCGGAATACTTCCAAAAAGCCTGCCGGACAATGAATGCTGGATCAGTTCTTAAATGATGGACCACTTATTAAGCGAATGCTTGAGGGCCACAACCAGGGTTGTGGCCCTCGATTATTAGTCTTTGCTACCTCAATCTTGCTCTTTGCGTGTTTTTTTGCGGGCGCGCTTGCGTGCCAGCGCTTCCTTCACCCGCTTCTTCTCGCCGGGTTTCAGGTAGAAGGAGTGACGTTTTACTTCTTTAATGATGTCCTCCGTCTGCACTTTCCGCTTGAAGCGGCGCAGGGCGTTTTCGAGTGATTCGCCTTCCTGCAGTCTGACTTCTGCCAAAGAAACTACACCCCCAAACTGGTCCTTTTTGGACCCGTTAGTTATTGCAAGTAAAGTGGGTAAAGTCAAGAACTATATGGAATTTACGGTCGCAAGCCTCCTTGCCGGAAAGGTCAAATTAGAATCCCAGGCGCAGGGCAAACTGAAGCTGCCGCGGCGCGTAGGCGCTGGTCGCCTTCATGAAGTTTGTCGGTACCTGGTAGTACGCGGGGAAGTAATTGATTCCAAGACGTTTAGTGCCGAAGTTGAATTGGGCTTGATTGCTCATCAGGCCATCATCCGTGATCTGATAGCGGCGGTTCAAGCGGTTGAACAGGTTGAAGGACTCGGCGGTGAATTCCAGGCGCCAGCCAGGTTGAAGGACTCGGCGGTGAATTCCAGGCGCCAGCCGGCGAGCGTCATCTGAAACGCAATGTCGGTTACGCCGCCGATATCCACGTGCAGGGTTTGACTGAGCTGCGGCGACATTGCCTCGGAAGTCACGCGCGGTGTATTCCCCGGGGGCAGGAGTTCGAAGGCGAACTGTCCTTGGCCGTTGGTGGGCTGCTGATAGCGGAAGCCGGTGGCGGTGTTCACCAGGGCAACGCTGGCTCCGGCGATGCGGCGGATGGAGGGATCGAAAACGGTTCCGTGGATGGAGCCGGTCGAGCCATCCTGCGCGAGACAGGCGGCGGCGAGTGTGGTAATGGCGACAACGAGAACTGCAAGAACAATGGCGGCAGCGCGCATGGATTTACTCCGCAAAGAAGTGAGTCCAGCCTCGACGGGAGACAGATTGGGTATAGCACGGGCGAGGCGAAGAAGTCTGTGACGTGCGAACAGAATCTCGGGCGCTTCCCGTAAAGGGAATTTGTTAGGATCAGCAGTTGGCCTTTGGCAAGCATGATTCGTTCCTACAAAGGAATCTCGCCCACGATCCCAGCGTCCTGCTATGTGGATGAGTCGGCGCAGATTATCGGCGACGTGGAGCTGGGCGAGCACGCGAGCGTGTGGATGAACGCCGTGCTGCGCGGCGATGTGCATTCGATCCGGGTGGGCCCGTACTCAAACATCCAGGATTGCAGCGTGCTGCACGGGATGAAAGACCAGTACGGTGTGTTTGTCGGCGAGTACGTCACCGTGGGGCATTCGGTTACGCTACATGGATGCGCCATCGGGGACCGCTGCTTGATTGGAATGGGCTCGGTGATCCTGAATGGCGCGTGGATCGGCGCCGGGTCAATTATTGCTGCCGGAACGCTGATCACTGAAAAGACAGTGGTTGAGGCAGGGTCGTTGTGGATGGGGTCTCCGGGGAAATTTCGGCGCATGCTGGAGGCGAAGGACACCGAAAGCATCATGCGGTATGCGAAGAATTACTTGGGGTACAAGGAAGAGTATTTGAAATAGCTGTCAGCTATCAGCCGTCAGGTCAAGCAGAGTGTTGTCGACGGGAATTTCCTGAGGGCTGATGGCTGATAGCTTGTTCTTATGATTAAAGCCATTCGAGGAACGCGCGATCTACTTCCGCCGGAGACGGCGTTGTGGAATTTTGTGGAGGCGGCGGTGCGCGATGTGTTTCGCGCATATAACTTCCAGGAAATTCGAACGCCGATTTTTGAGAGTACGGAGTTGTTTGCGCGGGGAGTGGGGGAAGAGACGGATATTGTCGCCAAGGAGATGTACACCTGGGAGGATAGAGGGCGGGCGCAAAGCGATAAGGGGCAGTCGCTGACGCTGCGTCCGGAGAACACGGCGGGCGTGGTGCGCGCGTATATCGAGCACAAACTGTGGGATCGCGGGCTGAACAAGCTCTACTACATCGGGCCGCAGTTTCGGCGGGAGCGTCCGCAGAAGGGACGGTACCGGCAGTTTTATCAGATTGGGGCAGAAGTTATCGGGCCGGCTACGGCGGGGAGCGAGTCTCCAGCGCGGGATGCGGAGATTCTGGAACTGCTGGCGACGTTGCTTGACCGGCTTGGTATCAAAGACTGGACGCTCGAGCTGAATTCCATTGGTTGCGCCAATGATCGTGCGGCTTACAACGAAGCTCTGCGCCAGGCGCTGGAGCCGGTTGCTTCCCAGATGTGTACCGATTGCCAGCGGCGCGCCGTTACCAATCCTCTGCGCGTGTTTGACTGTAAAGTTCCGGAGGACCAGCCGATTATCGAGAAGCTGCCGCGCATCAGCGAGTTTCTTGATGAGCCGTGCCGGCAGCATTTTGAGCAAGTGCAAGAGATTGTGAAGTCGGTCGGAGTTGCGTTTCAATTGAACGACCGGTTGGTGCGCGGGCTGGATTACTACACGCGGACCGCGTTCGAGTTTACGCACGGAGCGCTGGGGGCGCAGAACGCAATTCTTGGCGGTGGGCGCTACGACGGGCTTTCGGAGGCGCTAGGTGGGCCGGCGGCTCCGGGGATTGGGTTTGCGATCGGCGAAGATCGGCTGGTGTTGGCACTGAGCGAATCTGCCGAGGCGGTGGTTCGCAAACCTGATGTCTATATTGCGCCGCTGGGCGCGGGTATGAATAAAGAGGCGGCGGGGGTGGCGCGGGAGTTGCGGCGGCACGATATTGTGGTCGAGCTCGGAGACGAGAGTTTTCGGCTCAAGAAGTCGCTTGAGACGGCCAGCAAGCTAGGCGCGAAGTATGCTTTGATCGCCGGGGAAAACGAGCTCAGCACGGGAGTGTTTGCGCTTAAGAATCTGGGCACCGGCGAGCAGCGGGCGGTTCCGCGGACGGAGTTGGCACGGGCTATTCAGGGCTGATAGCGGCGAGGACAGCGAAATCATCCGCGTGATTATTCGTTTATTCATCGTCGATTGACCATGCGTTATTTTGCAACTCTTGTTGGCCAACTTTTATTCGTCAACCCGGATTGACGAACCTTGCGGTCCCGGCCTACTATCGGCGAACCGGGGAAGATCACCCTACAGAGGAGAATCAAGATGAGGCGTATATCGCTGGCAGTGTTTATCGCATGTTGTGCACTTCTATCCGCAACGTCGTCGCAAGCGCAGGCGCCTCCGCCGCCCGCAGCTGAGCTGAAGAAGCTCGATTTCATGTCAGGAACTTGGACGGCCGAAGGCACCATGAATCCGGGCCCGGGAATGCCGGGCGGAAAGTTCAGCGAGACCAGCCATGCGGAATGGATGGACGGAAATTACTTTTTGGTCGAGCACAGCGACATGGACCTGGGGCCGATGGGTAAAGGCAAAGAGCTGGCTGTCCTGGGTTATGATCCCGACCGCAAGGTTTACACCTACCACGCTTTCAACAGCATGGGTGAAGCGGAGGACTCGACTGGCACCGTGGACGGTGACACCTGGACGTGGACCAGCGACGAGCACATGGGCGGACAGACCATGAAGGGCCGGTTCACCATGAAAGTCCTGTCGCCGACCTCGTACACAATGAAGTTCGAGCTTTCGCAGGACGGGACGAAGTGGATGACGGGGATGGAAGGCAAGGCAACGAAGAAGTAGTGCACGCCTGCTGATGCGAGAATCACGTAGGGGCGGACGCCCTCGTCCGCCCACTCCCCGGAGAAAAGCAGGTTCCTCGTCGCGTCCGCTCCTCGGAATGACATCCGAGATGGCGTGGGGCGAGAATTCATTCTGCCGTTTATAATCTCTGATTCGGCTTTCCGCCGCAATCCTTTCTGAAAGGCAAAGCTTGCTCGACTTTTTAGGCGATTTGAAACGCACCCACATGTGCGGCGCCCTCCGTCCATCTGACGCGGGGAAGAAGGCCGTACTGATGGGATGGGTGAACCGCCGCCGCGACCTGGGCAGCATCGTCTTTATTGATCTGCGCGACCGGACTGGTGTCACGCAGGTGGTCGTCAACCGCGAACTGAATGCTGCTGCGCACGACAAGGCGGGGCAACTGCGCAATGAATACGTCATTGCCGTGACCGGGACGGTGAAGCAGCGCGACCGCGACACGGTGAACAAGAACATTCCCACGGGTGAAGTGGAATTGGTGGTCGAAGAATTGCGCTTGCTGAATGAGTCGAAGCAGCCGCCGTTTCTGCCGGGCGAAACTGTTTTGCCTAACGAAGAAATGCGGCTGAAATACCGCTACATTGACTTGCGGCGCGATGCCATGCAGTTCAATATCGAAATGCGGCATAAGGTGTCGAAGGCGATCCGCGATTATCTTTGCGGAGAGGGCTTTTTCGAAATCGAAACTCCGATCATGACGCGGTCCACACCTGAGGGCGCGCGTGATTACCTTGTGCCGAGCCGGGTGCAGCCGGGATCGTTTTATGCGCTGCCGCAGTCGCCGCAGATGTTCAAGCAGATCCTGATGATTTCGGGATTCGACAAGTATTTCCAGATTGTGCGCTGCTTCCGCGACGAAGACTTGCGCGCCGACCGGCAACCGGAGTTCACGCAGGTTGATTTGGAGATGTCGTATCCGCAAACGGATACAGTGTGGTCGGTGGTGGAGGGATTTCTTACGGCTGCGTTCAAATCGGCGGGGCATGAGATTAAGACGCCGTTTCCGCGGATGAGTTATGACGAGGCGATTCGGCGATATGGGAATGACAAGCCGGACATGCGGTTGCCGGCGATGGTGGACGTCCGCGAGGCGATGACGCCGGAAGAGTTGGAAGAGTTCGCGGTGAAGTTCAAGGTTCGCAGAGAATTTCCGGTTCAGGTTATTCGCATTCCGAAAGCGGGAGAGATTTCGGGCACGGAACGGCGGACGATTGGGACCTACGGTGCGTATCAGCATGTCCAGGGGCCGTCGTTTGTGCAGTTGATGACGGATCCGAAACGGTTTGCGAAGGATTCCCCGGCGCTGTCGGAAAAGGTTGTGAAATTCGCGGGAGTTGAAGCGGATGATCTTTGGTTGATGGCCGCTCGCCGTACTGAGGGTGCGGAGCAGACCGCGCAGCACTTTTGCGAAAAATGCGGATTCCTGCGGCAAGATTTGGCGCAGAAGTACGCCTCCAAGCATAGAGCGTTCGAGAAAACGGGCGATCCGGCGAAGGATTTTCGTTTTCTGTGGGTGTCGGATTTTCCTATGTTTGAGTGGGACAACGGGGAGAAGCGGTGGAACCCGGCGCACCATCCGTTCACTTCGCTGCATGAGGAGGACATGGCGAAGCTGGAGGCGAACATTGATTCGGTGCATGATCCCAAGTCAGCGCTGGGAGAGATTCGCGCGCTGGCGTATGACGTGGTGCTGAATGGGACGGAGTTAGGGTCGGGGTCGATTCGTATTCATCGGCAGGACATTCAGCGCAAGATTTTTCAGGCGCTAGGGATGAGCGATGAGGAAGCGCGGGCGCGGTTTGGATTCTTTCTGGAAGCGCTGGAGTACGGAACGCCTCCGCATGGGGGAATTGCGCTGGGGTTGGACCGGATTGTGATGATCCTCGCGGGAGCCGACAGTTTACGCGAAGTGATTCCGTTCCCGAAGACTGCACGGGCGGTGGATTTGATGGTGGACGCGCCCACTCCGGTGAGCGAGGGACAGTTGAAGGAGCTGGGGATTAAGGTTGTAAAGCGGGATTGATGTAATCCTCCAGCTGTGTCATTCCGAGGCGGCGAAGCCGAGGAACCTGGTGTTCGCTGGCAGCATTGGGGCCGCAGAGGAAAAACAGGTTCCTCACGCCTGCGGCGTTCGGAATGACAAGGTCCATTATTTGTGATCAAGACTGACAATTTCGAATATCTCCCGGCCATCGCGTCCATTGCGCGCGAATCCGGGGCGCTGCTGATGGAGTATTTCGATCAGAACATAAAGATCGAATACAAGGGCGAGGCCGATCTAGTTACGGCGGCGGACAGAAAATCGGAGGCGCTAATTCGGGAGCGCATTCGCGGTCTTTGGCCTCAGCATGACATTTTGGGCGAAGAGGAAGGGCTTCGCGATACCGGAAGCGAGTACCGCTGGTATGTGGACCCGCTGGATGGGACTACGAATTTTGCGCATGGGTTTCCGGTGTTTTGCGTTTCCATGGCGTTGCAGCATAGGAATGAGACGATCGCGGGAGTTTGTTACGATCCGACGAGGGATGAATTGTTCGCGGCGGAGCAGGGCAAGGGAGCGTACTTAAACGACCGGCGGATTCATGTTTCGAAAATTGGCAAGCTCGCCGAATCGCTTGTAGGCACGGGATTTCCCAGCCACAAGCGGCACAAGAATCCCAATATTTACTTTTATCACCAGATCACGTTGCGATCGCATGGAGTGCGGCGGGCGGGATCGGCGGCGCTGGATTTGTGTTACGTCGCGTGCGGACGCCTGGATGGATTTTGGGAGTTCAATCTGAATCCGTGGGACACGGCGGCAGGAGTGCTGTTGGCGGAAGAAGCGGGCGGGCGGGTGACTGACTTTCACGGCGGGCCGTTTCAGTTGAACAGCCGCGAGACCGTGGCTTCGAATGGATTGATTCACGATGCCCTGCTGCATGAATTTGGGCAGATTTTTGCAGGGCGGGGGCTGGAGCCGCTGGCCGACCCGAGAGAGTATATGAAGAAATGACGGGCGCAGCCTTCCTTTCTCAAGTTTGATACGACGCACCCGTGATGTTGCGGCTGGCGCTGAATCAAAATCAAAATCCAGGGCCTGTGGCCCTGGGACGGACGAGGGCGTCCGTCCCTACATTAAAGGCAACGTCCCATTCTCGCTTCGTCGCAGTAAATTCCGTCATTCGCCGGTAAATCAACTCTGTTCGCCGAAAAACAGAAGCGCTGCGGGCACGGTGTGTCTATCTTCGAGACAGTTCAGCGGTAAGGAGATGCGACATGATCGGCAGCGGCAACAAAACCATTTGGACAAAAGATACAATCGCCGGAGCAATTCTGGGGTGCGTGTTTTGCGTTTTTGTGCAGGCGCAACTGCAGACTCTTGCGGCCAGGCTCAATAGTCCTGTGCTGAATGCGGTTTTACCGTGGTGGCCGGCGTTGTTGATCGTGGCGGGAGTGGCCTTGTTATTTGGCCGGAGGGTGGGCACTTACTTGGCGAAGGAAAGGGCATCTCGCCCACAGGAGGTGGCAAATGGATCCCGAAGGCAAGCGTGATAAGGGGCCGGTAATCGGCGCTGTGGTTTTCATCACGGTGGGCACGGTGCTGCTGTTGGAGAAGCTCGGCTATCTGCCGTACGGGTTCGCGATTCATTTTTGGCCGATGATCTTCGTCGTGATCGGCATTCTTAAGATTGCGTATGCCGGAGGACGTCCTACTGGCGCGGTGCTGATTGGGCTGGGGATAGTTCTGCAGCTCAACGAAATGGGCATTACGCACCTGAACTTTTGGGACCTGTGGCCGCTGCTGATCATCGTGGCGGGAGTGGCGATGCTGTGGCAGGCGCTGGTGAAGGAGAACCCCGGAGTTTCGGCGAACCCGAACTTCGACGCGGTTTACGTTTTTGGCGGCGGCGACCGGCAGGTGAACACCAAGAGCTTTAAGGGCGGCAGCTTGTTCGCGGTCTTCGGGGGATACAAGGTTGACTTCCGAAACGCGGACATCGACGGCGATCACGCAGTGGTCGACGCCAGCGCAATTTTCGGGGGCGGAGAAATCCGGGTGCCGGACACGTGGCTGGTGTCGGTGAAAGGGGTTGGAATTTTTGGGGCCTATGAGGATAAGACCCGCCACGTTCAACCCGACCCTTCGAAGCCGACGAAGACGTTGATCATCAGGGGCGTCGCGATGTTCGGAGGAATTGAAATCAGGAATTGACGCCGCTCTATGCATCCTATTCTTGGCCAGCTTCGGCGACTCGGTCTTTATGTCCTCGCCTGGATTCCTCTGGGAGCGATCCTGCTGTACTTGCTGGGGGCGCTGGGCGGCTTGAGTTGGGGGCGGGCGGCGGCGCTGGCGATTCCCTTGTGCGTAGTGTATTCGTTCATTTGTCTTTCAGCGTGGTATTCGTGCCGGGGGACGCCGCTGGAGACGTCGAGTTTTTCGCGTCTGGCGCTGACGCATCTGTCGGCGGCGGTGGTGGCGGGCGGCATTTGGGTTGCGGTGGCAAGAGGGCTGGCGCTGGCGTTTTCCACGGTGTTTGTGGGGTTGGATCAGCAGATTGCTCGATCCTACCCGTTGATCATGGGAAGCGGCGTGCTGCTGTATCTGCTGGCGGTTGCACTGCACTACGTTTTGCTTTCGGACCAGGCGTCGCGCGAGGCACAAAAGCGGGAAGCCGTAGCTCGCGTACTGGCGCGCGATTCAGAGCTGAAGGCGCTTAAGACGCAGGTGAACCCGCATTTCATCTTTAACTGCCTCAACTCCATCAGCGCGCTGACTACCA
>WNFC01004623.1_pt1 | contig 16201 bp, 12 predicted proteins | sample 5400541 | NCBI WGS metagenome assembly WNFC01 (sample SAMN13153342, study PRJNA577476) | soil metagenome | isolation source: 120 cm saprolite under Douglas fir tree site 2 hole 2 replicate 1 | place: USA:California | collected 2015-04-18
TGCCGGCGGGGGTGGAGATGGTGATGCCGGGGGACAACACGAAGATGACGATCGAGTTGATCACGCCGATTGCGATGGAGGAGGGGTTGCGCTTCGCGATCCGCGAGGGCGGCCGCACCGTCGGCGCCGGCGTGGTGACGAAGATCCTGAAATAGGGCCGGGCCATGCCCAGAGAAAACATCATTATGGAATGCACCACCTGTAAGAGTCGGAATTACTTCACGACTAAGAACCGGCGGAAGCATCCGGAGCGGGCAGAATGGAAGAAGTACTGCCCGCGGTGCAATAAGCAGCAGCCGCACAAGGAATCGAAGTAGCTGTGGCGACGGAGGTATCAGCGGGCCCGGCTCGGAGCTGGCTCGGGCGGGTGGTGGATTTCCTGCGCGATGTCCGCAACGAAATCCGCAAGGTGACCTGGCCGACCCGCGACGAGCTGCGGCGCGCTACGCTCGTGATCGTCGTGTTCGTCTCCCTGCTGGGCGTGATCATCGGGCTGATGGACTCGGCGCTCCAGTTCCTGCTGGTGACGACCGTGGCACGGCTGCTGTGATGTCCGAGCACCGCTGGTATGCCGTGCAAACGACGGCCGGCCACGAGAACAAGGTTCGCTCGCTCATCGCCCGGCGCATCACGGACGATCCGCGCCCCGACGCCGAGAAGCCGATCCGCCAGGCCCTCGTCCCCACCCAGGAAGTGGTGGAGATCAAGAACGGCAAGAAGGTCACGGCCGAGCGGAAGATTTACCCGGGGTATGTGCTGGTGGAGATGATCAAGAACCAGGAGACCCTGCACACCATCAACGGCATCCAGGGCGTGATCAAGTTCGTCGGGACGGGGCGGGAGCCGATGCCCCTGCGGCCCGAAGAGGTGAACCGCCTCCTCGGGATCGAAGAAGCGGCGCGCGAAGAGGAGCCAACCGAGGAGATTCCCTTCCTCATCGGCCAGGTGGTGGAGATCACGGAGGGGCCGTTCTCGGACTTCAGCGGCACGGTGGAAGAAGTGCTGTCCGACAAGGGCAAAGTGCGGGTCTCGGTGTCGCTGTTCGGTCGGCCGACGTCGGTCGAGCTCGACTACCTACAGTTGAAAGCACACTAGACGATGGCCAAACCAATTGTCGCGGTCGTGAAGCTGCAGGTGCCCGCCGGGCAGGCGAACCCCGCGCCGCCCGTCGGCACGGCGCTCGGTCCCCACGGCGTCAACATCATGGAGTTCGTCAAGCAGTTCAACGCCAAGACGCAGAGTCAGCAGGGGATGATCACCCCCGTCGTGGTGACGATCTACAAGGACCGGAGCTTCACCTTCATCACCAAAACGCCTCCGGCGGCCGTCCTCCTCAAGAAGGAAGCCGGCGTGGAGAAGGGCTCACCCACGTCCAACCGGCAGAAGGTCGGCAAGGTGACCCGGGCGCAGCTGCAGAAGATCGCCGAGATCAAGATGCCGGACCTCAACGCGACGTCGCTTGAGGCGGCGATGAAGATGGTGGCCGGCACGGCCCGGTCGATGGGACTGGAGGTAGTGGACTGATGCGCGCGCACGGGAAGCAGTACCGCGCTGCCGTCGCCACCCTCGCGCCACAACAGATGTATGGGCCCCGGGAGGCTGTGGAGCGAGTCAAGGCGGCGGCCTTCGCGAAGTTCGACGAGTCGGTGGACGTTGCCGTGCGGCTCGGGGTGGACCCCAAGCACGCTGACCAGATCGTCCGCGGCACCGTCTCGCTGCCGCATGGCACGGGCAAGTCGGTGCGGGTCCTCGTCATCACGCAAGGGGACAAGACCAAAGAGGCGGAAGCGGCGGGCGCCGACTTCGTCGGGGTCGAGTACGTCCAGAAAATCAAGGACGGCTGGCTCGACACCGACGCAATCGTAGCGACGCCCGACATGATGGCCCAGCTCGGCGCTCTGGGAAAAATCCTCGGCCCCCGGGGGCTGATGCCCAACCCCAAGGCCGGCACCGTCACGATGGACGTGGCGAAAGCCGTGAAGGAGCTGAAAGCGGGGAAGATCGAGTTTCGCGTGGACAAGAGCGGGATCGTCCACGCGCCGATCGGGAAAAAGTCGTTTTCCGTGGACGCGTTGACGGAGAACCTGCAACACTTCCTCGAGGCGATCGTCCGGGCCAAGCCCGCGGCGGCCAAGGGGCATTACGTCCGGTCGGTCACGGTGTCGAGCACCATGGGGCCCGGCGTGCCCATGGATCCGGCGGCGTACGCATGATCCGCACCAAGGCGGAGAAACAGGCGGCGGTCACCGCGCTGGCGGCCAAGCTGCAGCGCTCCTCCACGGTGTACGTGACGGATTTCACTGGGCTCAACGTGGCCCGGATCACCGATCTGCGGCGGCGCCTCCGGGCAGCTGGCGTGGAATACGTGGTCGTGAAGAACACGCTCGCGCGACGCGCGCTCGAGCACGCCCAGGTGCCGGGGCTGGAGTCCCACCTGGCCGGGCCCACGGCGCTGGTGCTGGCGGGCGCGGACCCGGTGAGCGCGGCGAAGGTGCTGACGGAGTTCGCCAAGGAGTTCGAGAAGCCCGCCATCAAGGTCGGGCTCGTGGACGGCAAGGCGGTGACGCCCGATCAGGTGAAACGGCTCGCCGGCCTGCCGACGCGCAAGGAGTTGCTCGCCCAGCTCGGCGGGGCGCTCCAGAGCCCGATGGCGGGCTTCGTCGGGGCAATGCACGGCCTGTTGCTGAACATGGTGGGTGCCCTTGAGGCGCTCCGGAACCAGCGCGCCCCGGGCGCGGCTTCTTAAGGAGACGAGGACAATGGCGACGCAGACCAGTATGAGCATCGACGACATTCTCCAAGCGATCGGCAGCTTGTCGGTAGTCGAGCTGGCCGAGTTGATCGAGAAGTTCAAGGACAAGTTCGGCGTGACCGTTGCGGCGCCCGTTGCGCCCGCGATGGGCGGAGCCGCCGGCGGCGGGGGCGCGGCGGCAGCACCGGCGGTGGAAGAGAAGACCGAGTTCGCGGTCGTGCTCAAGAGCGCCGGAGAGAAGAAGATTCAGGTGATCAAGGAAGTCCGGGCCGTCACCAGTCTGGGTCTCAAGGAAGCCAAGGATCTCGTGGAAGGCGCGCCCGGCGTCGTGAAGGAAGGCGTGTCCAAGCAAGAAGCCGAAGAGATCAAAAAGAAGCTCGAAGCCCAGGGCGCGGTGGTCGAACTGAAGTAGTGCCCACAACCCTGCTCGCTTGCTCGAGCCCCTCTGACCCCCTCCGGCCCACTCCGGGCCGGGGAGGGCGGGGCCTTTTGCATTGTGGTGAGGTCTGACATGACGAAGACGCTGCCAGTGCTGTCGTTCGCGAAGTTGGAGACGGGGATGCCGATGCCCCACCTCCTCGACATCCAGACGCGGGCCTTCCAGTCCTTGCTGCAACCGGCGGCCGAGCGCTCGGACGTCGGCCTGGAACGGGTGTTCAAGGATCTGTTCCCGATCCAGGACGTGAACGGCAATTACTCCTTGGAGTTCGTGAAATACGCGCTGGGCGAGCCAAAGTACACGGTGGAGGAGTGCATCGAGCGGGACATGACCTACTCGGTGCCGCTCAAGGCGACGCTCCAGCTGGTGGTGATGGAGGAAATCGGGGAGACGACGAAGACCAAGCGGCCCAAGAACATCATCGAGAAGGAAGTTTATCTCGGTGAGCTGCCGATTCTCACGCCGCTGGGCACCTTCGTGATCAACGGCGCTGAGCGCGTCATCGTGTCGCAGCTGCACCGCTCGCCGGGTGTCGTATTCGAGGAGAGCATCCACCCCAACGGCCAGCGGCTGTTCTCAGCGCGGATCATCCCGTTCCGGGGCTCGTGGGTCGAGTTTACCATCGACATCCACGACGTGATTTACGTCCACATCGACAAGAAGAAGAAGTTCCCGGCCACAGCCCTGCTGCGCGCCTTCGGCTACGGCACCAACGCCGATATCCTCTCGCTGTTCTACGCGACCAAGGAACTCGACATCACGGGCAAGCTCGAGGGCCGCGCCCAGAAGCGCGAGGTGCTCGGCACACTGTTGGCGGTGGACCTCCCGGATCCCGAGAACAAGAAGGGCGAGCCGTTGGGCCGCGTGGGGGACGAGCTGACGCTCGAGAAGTTCAACACCTTCCGCCGGGCCGGCATCCCCAAGGTGAAGGTGTTCGCGGGGTACACCGCGTTGGACCTGCGGGACGAGGCCCAGCCGACCACGACGCAGCAGCAGCAGGGCAAGCACATCCTGGCGTTCGACGTCGCGGACCCGGGCACGGGGGAGGTCCTCGCCGAGGGCGGCCGCGAGCTTTCCGACACGCTCAAGAAACGGCTGCTCAAAGCGGGGCTCACCAAGGTGGAGGTGCTGCTGCCGCCGGGGCGCAGCGAGTCGCCGCTGATCAAGAACACGCTGCTCAAGGACCCGACCCACAGCGAGGCCGAGGCCCTGGAGCAGATCTACGCCCTGCTCCGGCCGGGCGAGGCCCCCAACCTGGAGACCGCCCGCCAGGCGCTGGAGCGGCTGTTCTTCCACCCCAAGCGCTACGACTTGGGGCGGGTGGGTCGCTACAAGATCAACCAACGGCTCAAGGTGAACGCTGCGAAGGACCACACGGTCCTCACGGAGGAAGACTTCATCGCGATCATCCGCTACCTGATCGAGCTGTCCGACGGGCGCGGCTACACCGACGACATCGACCACCTCGGCAATCGACGCGTACGCTCGGTGGGTGAGCTCATCGCCAACCAGTTCTCCGTGGGCCTGTCGCGCATGGCGCGGCTCATCAAGGAGCGGATGAGCATCAACAACGACCCCGAGCGGATTACCCTGGACGACCTGGTGAACGCCCGAACCGTGAGCGCGGTGATCCAGGCTTTCTTCGGTAGTTCGCAGCTATCGCAGTTCATGGACCAGACGAACCCGCTGGCCGAGTTGACTCACAAGCGCCGGCTGTCGGCGCTCGGCCCGGGCGGCCTCACCCGCGAGCGGGCGGGGTTCGAGGTGCGCGACGTGCACTACAGTCAGTACGGCCGGATGTGCCCGATCGAGACGCCGGAAGGCCCGAACATCGGTCTGATCACGAGCTTGTCGTGCTACGCTCGCGTCAACGACCTCGGCTTCATCGAGACGCCCTACCGGATCGTGAAAGACGGCCGAGTCAGCGATCAGATCCGCTGGCTGTCGGCCAGCGAGGAAGAGGAGTATGCGGTGGCCCAGGCGAACGCCCGCCTGACCGAGGACGGTCGCTTCGCCGACGACCTGGTGCTGTGCCGCAAACGGGACGACTACCCCCTGCTACCGCCCGGCCGCATCGACTTCATGGACGTGGCGCCTGAGCAGCTGGTGTCGATCGCGGCCGCGCTCATCCCGTTCCTTGAGCACGACGACGCGAACCGCGCGCTCATGGGCTCGAACATGCAGCGCCAGTCGGTGCCGCTGCTGTTCCCGCATGCCCCGCTCGTCGGGACCGGGCTGGAGGAGCGGGTGGCTCGGGACTCCGGGGCGGTCGTCATCGCCCGTCGCGCCGGTGTCGTGCAGCGGGTCACGGCGGACGAAATCATCGTGGACACAGGGGACGAGGAACGCCGGAGCGGGGGAGGGGGGGGGGGAGCGGGGGCAGGTGACAACCCGCTGGCGCGCCTCAAGCAGCACGACCGCTACCGCCTGAAGAAATTCTGGCGTACCAACCAGGACACGGCCATCAACCAGCGGCCCCTGGTGCACGTGGGGCAGCGCGTGAAGGCGGGCCAGATCGTGGCCGACGGCGCCGGCACGGACCGCGGCGAGCTGGCCCTGGGGGCCAACGTCATCGTGGCGTTCATGCCGTGGTACGGGCACAACTTCGAGGACGCCATCATCCTCTCGGAGCGCCTGGTGAAGGATGATGTCTATTCGTCGATCCACATTCAGGAGCTCGAGCTCCACGTCCGCGACACCAAGCGCGGCCGTGAGGAGATCACGCGCGAGATCCCCAACGTGGCCGAGGAGTCGCTGGTCGACCTCGACGAGCGCGGCATCGTCCGCATCGGCGCGCACGTGAAAGCAGGGGACATCCTCGTCGGCAAGATCACGCCGAAGGGCGAGACGGAGCTCTCCCCCGAGGAGAAGCTGCTCACGGCGATCTTCGGCGAGAAGGCTAAGGACGTAAAAGACTCCTCCTTGAAGGTCCCGCCCGGCATGGAGGGCGTGGTCATCGACGTGAAGATCTTTTCGCGCATCGAGGACCAGGTGGTCGAGAAGGACCGCGGCGAGCGCATCGGCGACGTCCGGCGCCTCGAGGTCGACGAGAAGGCGCGCATCACGGAGGCCATGGCCGCCGAGCTGGTCGAGCTCCTGGCGGGTCAGGAAGTCGGACTGATGCTGAAGGCGGGGACGGTGGAGGAATACCTCCCGGCCGGCACCAAGCTCACGCGACCGCAACTGGCCGACGTACACTTCGCCGACGTGGATCTCAAAACGCTGCGCGTCGCTAACAAGGCGGTGAACGAGAAGATCAAGGCGATGCTCGACGCGGCGACTGGTGAGCGTGCCAAAATCGAAGAGAAGTCCGAAGACCAGATCGACAAGATCCTGCAGCCCGACGAGCTGCCGCCCGGCGTCATTCAGCTCGTGAAAGTCTATGTCGCCGAGAAGCGCAAGATCTCGGTGGGCGACAAGATGGCTGGGCGCCACGGGAACAAGGGCATCATCGCGCGGATCGTCCCCGAGGAGGATATGCCGTTCCTCCCCGACGGAGCGCCGGTGGACATCGTCCTGAACCCGCTGGGCGTGCCGAGCCGCATGAACGTGGGGCAAATCCTGGAAACCCACCTCGGGTGGGCCGCCAGAATCTTGGGATTCGAGGCCAAGACCCCCGTCTTCCAGGGTGCCGACGAGACGGAAATCGGCATCCTGGTGCGGCTGGCGGGCTTGACGTGGGCCGCGGAGGCGCTGCGCCTCGCGGTGCGGCCACCGGAGATGGACCCGGAGACCGTGCGTGGCATCACGCAGGACCTGCGGCGCCTGCCGGCCACCAACGGCGGCAAACCCGACCTGACGCGGGCGGGGATCAGCCTGCTGGCGTCGCGGGCGCTGGGGACTGAGACGCGCGAGGTGTACCACCGCTTCGAGGACTTCCTGAAACTCGCCGCCAAAGAGCTAGCCGACCGCGAGCTGGGGCAGCGCCGCCTCGAACAGGAAACCCACGCGGCCCGGCTTGAGGGCGAGGAGCTCTCCAAGACCGACAAAGCGGCGCTCAAAACGGGGCTCAAGGAGGTCGAGAAGTTCCTCGAGCACGCCAAGCCCGCCGAAGTGCTGGAAGCCGTGGGCTATCCGGCGTTGGCGGCTGTGCTCGGCCCGAAATCCGAGGCCGACCTGGACCAGGCGGTTAGCGAGCTGCTGGGCATCGCCGGGCTGTCGCCCGCCGGCAAGTGCCGGCTGCGCGACGGGCGCTCGGGGGAGTTTTTCACCTCCGACGTCACCGTCGGGTCGATCTACATGATGAAGCTGTCGCACCTGGTGGATGACAAGATTCACGCGCGGTCTATCGGGCCCTACTCGCTGGTGACGCAACAGCCGCTGGCGGGCAAGGCGCAGTTCGGCGGCCAACGCTTTGGAGAGATGGAAGTGTGGGCGCTCGAGGCCTACGGGGCGGCCCATACTCTGCAGGAGATCTTGACCGTCAAGTCGGACGACGTGAACGGCCGCAGCCGTGTGTACGAGGCCATCGTCAAGGGGCAGAACCTGCCGAAACCCGGCATCCCCGAGTCCTTCAACGTGCTGGTGAAGGAACTCCAGGCTCTAGGGTTGAAGGTCACCCTGGGCACCACCGAGGACGTTGAAGAGTAAGGGGAGGGAGCGTCGATGATCGATTTCCGGAGCGGGCGCGAGCCGAAGAGCTCGAGCTTCGACTATATCCAGATCCGGATCGCCTCGCCCGAGGAGATCCGCGGACCCCGGGACTCTAAGGAGCGCGAGCGCCTGGAGTTGCAGGGGCAGCGAACCTGGTGGTCCTGGGGCGAGGTCACGAAGCCGGAGACCATCAATTACCGGTCCTTCAAGCCAGAGCGCGACGGCCTGTTCTGCGAGCGCATCTTCGGCCCGGTGAAGGATTGGGAGTGCCACTGCGGCAAGTACAAGCGGATCCGCTACCGCGGGGTGATCTGTGACCGCTGCGGCGTCGAGGTGACGCTGTCGAAAGTGCGGCGCGAACGGATGGGGCACATCGAACTGGCCGTCCCTGTGGCCCACATCTGGTTCTTCAAAACGCTGCCCTCGCCGATGGGCAACCTGCTCGACATGACGCTGCGGGATCTGGAGCGGGTCATCTACTACACGAACTACGTGGTGATCGAGACGGGCGAGCAGGAAGTGCAGGAGCGGGAGCTGCTGGACGAGGACCGCTACCTCGAGCTCCGGGCCAAGGCCAAGGCCGAGGGCGACGCCGCCTTCAAGGCCGACATCGGCGCCCCGGCGGTGCGGGCGCTGCTCGAGCGCATCAACGTCGACAAGCTCGCCGACGAGCTGCGCGAGTCGGTGGCAACGGAGACCAGCCAGCACCGCAAGAAGCAGATGCTCAAGCGCCTCAAGATCGTGGACGCGTTCCGGAACTCCGGCACTGCGGGCGAGCAGCGCAACGACCCGCGTTGGATGATCCTGGACGTGATCCCGGTCATTCCGCCCGACCTGCGACCCCTGGTCCCCCTGGACGGCGGCCGCTTCGCTACGAGCGACCTGAACGATTTGTACCGGCGGGTGATCAACCGCAACAACCGGTTGCAGAAGCTGATCCTGCACCGGGCGCCGGAGGTGATCCTGCGGAACGAGAAGCGAATGCTACAGGAAGCCGTGGACGCGCTATTCGACAACGGCCGCCGGTCCAAGGCGATCCGCGGGCGGGGCAAGCGGCCGCTCAAGTCGCTCTCGGACATGCTGAAGGGCAAGCAAGGGCGGTTCCGTCAGAATCTGCTCGGCAAACGCGTGGACTACTCGGGCCGCTCGGTGATCGTGGTGGGGCCCGAGCTGCGACTCCATCAGTGCGGCCTGCCCAAGGCGATGGCGGTCGAGCTGTTCAAGCCCTTCATCATCCATAAGCTGGTGGAGAAGGGCATCGCCGAGACGGTTAAGCGCGCCAAGAAGATCGTCGAGAAGGAGTCGCCGGAGGTCTACGAGATTCTCGAGGAGATCATCCAGGACCACCCGGTGCTGCTGAACCGCGCGCCCACGCTGCACCGGCTGGGCATCCAGGCGTTCGAGCCCGTCTTGGTGGAGGGCAAGGCGATCCGCATCCACCCCCTGGTGTGCGCCGCGTTCAACGCCGACTTCGACGGCGACCAGATGGCCGTGCACGTGCCGCTCTCCTTCGAGAGCCAGCTCGAGTCGCGGCTGCTGATGATCTCGTCGAACAACATCCTGAAGCCCTCCGATGGCCGGCCGGTGGCAGAGCCGTCGCAGGACATGGTGCTGGGCTGCTACTTCCTCACCAAGGAGCCGGCGGACTTCGAGCAAGTGATGGACCGCGCACCGCGCGTGGGGTCCGTGTCGGAGCTCGAGATGGGGCTCGCCACCAAGCGGCTCGAGTACCACTCGCCGGTGCACTTCTGGTACGAGGCGCCCGAGGCCGCCGACGGCACGCGGGCGGCCGGGACGTGGATCTACAGCACGGCGGGACGGGCGATGCTCAACAGCATCCTGCCCGACGGGCTGAAGCTCGCCCTGGGTTACCAGAACACAGTGATGCGGAAGAAAGCGCTCTCGGAGCTGGTGTTCGAGAGCTACCGGCGGGCTGGGCTCGCCCCCACGGTGCAGTTCCTAGATGCGCTGAAGGAGTTCGGGTTCCGCTACGCCACGATGGGCGGCGTTTCGATCGGCATCGAGGACTTGGTGATTCCGGCAGAAAAGGCGCCGTTGCTGCACGACGCGGAGGCACGGGTCGAGCGCTTCCAGCGGGCGTACGCCACCGGGCAGATCACCTTCGGGGAGCGCTACAACAAGGTGATCGATGCCTGGACCCACGCCAACAACGACATCGCGGAGGCGATGGTCGCGACGATGAAGAAGTCCCGCGGCGGCTTCAACCCGGTGTACATGATGTTCGACTCCGGGAGCCGAGGCAGCCGCGACCAGATTCGCCAGCTGGCGGGGATGCGCGGCCTGATGGCCAAGCCGCAGAAGAAACTCACCGGCGGCATCGGGGAGATCATTGAGAGCCCGATCAAGTCGAACTTCCGTGAGGGCCTCTCGGTGCTCGAGTACTTCATCTCGACGCACGGGGCGCGGAAGGGCCTTGCGGACACCGCGCTCAAGACCGCGGACGCCGGGTACCTGACGCGCCGCCTGGTGGACGTGGCGCAGGACGTCACCATCACCGAGGAGGACTGCGGCACAATCCTGGGCTTGGAGATGGCCGCCCTGAAGGAGGGCGAAGACATCATCGAGCCCCTGCGCGAGCGGCTCGTCGGCAATGTCGCGCTCGACGGAGTCCGCGATCCCCACGAGCTGGACGAGGACGGCCGGCCCAAAGTGCTCGTCGAGGCCGGTCAACTGATCGACGAGGAGACTTCACAGGCCATCGAGGACGCGGGGATCGAGGCGGTGAAGATCCGCTCGGTGCTCACCTGCGAGGCCAAGCGGGGCGTGTGTCGGATGTGCTACGGCCGCAACCTGGCCACCATGGACATGGTGGATTTGGGCGAGGCAGTGGGCATCCTCGCCGCGCAATCGATCGGGGAGCCGGGCACGCAGTTGACGCTGCGGACCTTCCACATCGGCGGCACGGCGGCGCGCATCGCCGAACAGACGACGCGGAAGACCAAGGTCGAAGGGGTCATCGAATACGGCGACCGCCTCACCTTTGTGGAGACGCCGGAGAGCCAGCGGGTCGTGACCAGCTACGAGGGCGAACTGATCCTCAAAGCGGCGGCGCACGGCGGCGGCACGGCGGCTGGCAAGCTGGCCGTGCACTCACGCTTCCACGTGCCGCTGGGCGCGACGCTCATGGTGGCGGACGCTGCCAAAGTGGCCCGGGATGGCGTGCTGTTCACCTGGGACCCTTACACCAACCCCATCATGACGGACGTGGCGGGCATCGTCCGCTTCGTCGATATCGTCGAAGACGAGACAGTTCGGGAGGAGCTCGACGAGATCACGGGCCGGCGCCAGCGCGTGATCATCGAGGATCGGGAGAAGAAGCTGCACCCGCACATCGAGATCATTCAGAGAAAGGGCGACAAGGAAAAGCGACTCCGTGACTTCGTGATCCCCGAGGGCGCCCAGCTCACGGTGGATGACGGCGTCGAGGTGTACGCTGGCCAGGTGCTGGCCAAGGTGTCGCGCGAAGCGTACAAGACCCGCGACATCACCGGGGGCCTGCCGCGCGTCGCGGAGCTGTTCGAGGCACGGCGGCCCAAGGACCCGGCCACGATTTCCGAGATCGACGGCACAGTGCGGTTCGGGGACATCAAGCGCGGCAAGCGCGAGATCTTCATCCACCCCGAGTCAGGCGAGCCGCAGCTCTACGAGGTGCCGGCCGGCAAGCACTTGCGCGTCCACGAGGGTGACCGGGTGCGGGCGGGCGACCGCCTCACCGAAGGCCCCGTGAATCCGCACGACATCCTGCGAATCAAAGGCCCGCGGGCGGTGCAGGAGTACCTCCTGAACGAGGTCCAGGAGGTGTACCGGCTGCAAGGCGTGAAGATCAACGACAAGCACATCGGGGTGATCGTGCGGCAGATGTTGCAGAAGGTGAAGGTCGTGGACCCGGGGGACACCGAGTTCCTCGAGGGCGAGAACGTGGACAAGCTCACCTTCCGCGAAGTGAACCACCGCACTCAGACCAAGGGTGGCAAGGTGGCCACGAACGAGCCCTTGCTGCTCGGCATCACCAAGGCGAGCCTGACGACCCAGTCGTTCATCTCGGCGGCCTCCTTCCAGGAGACCACGCGGGTGCTGACCGACGCGGCGATCCGAGGGGCCAAGGACGACCTCCTCGGTCTCAAGGAGAACATCATCATCGGCCATCTCATCCCGGCGGGGTCGGGGATCTACCGCTACCACGACATCGAGATCGAGCCGCCGGAGGGCTTCCAGCCGCCGACGCCGCCGGTGGAGACCACGCCGGGTGCGGCCCCGAGCCCGTTCCCGGAGGAAGTGGAAGCGGAATAGTCAGACCACAGACGGTTGGACAGAAAGGCGACGGCGCCCGGGAGCCATGCCGGGCGCCGTCTGTCTTGGGAGCGTTGGCGGTTCCCTTGACGTAAGTGCAAGAGCCCCCTTAGCTTTCAAGTCTGTTTGGGAACTTTTTGGCATTTGGCACTGAGGGGTATGCCGACCATCAATCAGCTCGTCCGGCACGGCCGTCGCGACGTCGCGAAGAAGGAAAAAGCGCCGGCGCTGCGCGGCAACCCGCAGAAGCGTGGGGTGTGCACGCGGGTGTACACCACGACGCCCAAGAAGCCGAACTCGGCGCTCCGCAAAGTGGCACGCGTGCGGCTCACCAACGGGTTCGAGGTGACGGCGTACATCCCCGGCGAAGGGCACAACTTGCAGGAGCACTCGATCGTGATGATCCGCGGGGGCCGCGTCAAGGACCTCCCGGGCGTGCGGTATCATATCATCCGCGGGACGCTCGACGCCGCCGGCGTCAATGAGCGGAAGCAGTCGCGCTCCAAGTACGGAGCCAAGCGGCCGAAGGAAGCCGCGCAGTGAGTCGCCGCAAGAAAGCGGTCCGGCGGCCGGTGCCGGCGGATCCGCGCTACGACAGCCAGACCGTCTCGAAGTTCGTGAGCAACCTGATGGGGCGGGGCAAGAAATCGCTGGCGGAGCGGCTTTTCTACGCGGCAATGGACCTGATCGAGCAGCGGACCGGCCAGCCCGGCGTGAACGTGTTCAAGCAGGCGCTGTCGAACGTGAAGCCGTCGCTCGAGGTGAAGTCCCGCCGCGTCGGTGGCGCGACCTACCAGGTGCCGGTCGAAGTCCGGCCGGAGCGACGGACCGCGCTGGCGATGCGCTGGATCATCCAGTACTCGCGGGCGCGCCGGGAGAAGGACATGGCCGAGCGCCTGGCCGCCGAGCTGATCCTCGCCTCGAAGGGCGAGGGCGAGACGATCAAGAAGAAAGAGGACACGCACCGGATGGCGGAGGCGAACCGCGCCTTCGCGCATTACCGGTGGTAAACGCTTAGACCGACAACCTCGGGACCCTGATCCAAGGGATCCTGCATCCTGGGGGCGGTGCCCCCGGATGACGGCGGTGCGAGACCGGCCCGCACGCGGGCGCTTGGTCGCCCCGCATTTTTGCTGAGTAAAGGAACGCAATGCCACGCACGACCCCGCTCGACCGCATTCGGAATATCGGCATCATGGCGCACATCGATGCCGGGAAGACGACTACGACCGAGCGCATCCTGTACTACACGGGCCGCACCTACAAGCTGGGTGAGGTACACGACGGCACGGCCACGATGGACTGGATGGAGCAGGAGCAGGAGCGCGGCATCACGATCACCTCGGCCGCGACGACCGCCTTCTGGCCACGCCGCGGCCAGGAGTACCGGATCAACATCATCGACACGCCGGGCCACGTCGACTTCACGGTCGAAGTGGAGCGGAGCCTGCGCGTACTGGACGGGGCCGTCACCGTGCTCGACGCGGTAGGCGGCGTGGAGCCGCAGACCGAGACGGTGTGGCGCCAGGCGGACCGCTACGGCGTGCCGCGCGTCATCTTCGTCAACAAGATGGACCGCGTCGGCGCCGATTTCGACATGTGCCTCAAAATGGTCCGCGACCGTCTGGGGGCGAAGGCCGTGCCCATCCAGCTGCCGCTCGGCTCGGGCGAGCTGTTCACCGGCATCGTCGACCTGGTGCGCCAGATCGAGATCGTCTACGACGACGAGTCGCTCGGCAAGAAGTACGTCGAAGGACCTGTCCCCGCCGCGCTCCGAGACCGGGTGGCCGAGCTGCGACATCAGCTGCTCGAGGCGGTGGTCGAGCACGACGATGCCATCCTCCACAAGTACCTGGAGGAGCACGAGCTGACGGAAGAGGAGATCCGCACCGTGCTGCGGAAAGCCACGGTCGCCGGGCACGTCGTGCCGATGTTGTGCGGAGCGGCCTTCAAGAACAAAGGTGTGCAGGCGTTGCTGGACACGGTGGTGGACTACCTTCCCTCGCCCGTGGACGTTCCGCCGATCAAGGGCCACCTCCCACACCACGACGCCACGCACGCCGAACGCCCCGCCAGCGACGACGCCCCGTTTGCGGCGCTCGCGTTCAAGATCATGACCGACCCCTACGTGGGCAAACTGACCTTCTTCCGCGTGTACTCGGGCCTGCTCAGCGCCGGCTCGTACGTCTACAACAGCACCAAGGACCGCAAGGAGCGCATCGGCCGCCTGCTGCAGATGCACGCCAACAAGCGCGAGGAGATCGAGGAGGTCCGGGCCGGCGACATCGCGGCAGCCATCGGCCTGAAGGACACCAAGACCGGCGACACCCTGTGTGAGGAGCAGCACCCGATCATCCTCGAAGCGATGCGGTTCCCCAACCCTGTCATCTCAGTCGCCATCGAGCCCAAAACCAAAGCCGACCAGGACAAGTTGAGCATTGCGCTGCAGAAGCTCTCCGAAGAGGACCCGACCTTCCGTGTCCATTCGGACACGGAGACGGGGCAGACGATCATCAGCGGGATGGGGGAGCTGCACCTGGAGATCATCGTCGAGCGCATGCGCCGTGAGTTCAAGGTCGACGCCAACGTGGGCCGGCCACAGGTGGCCTACCGCGAAACGGTACGCAAGCGCGTCGAGTATGTGGAGGGCAAGTTCATCCGCCAGACCGGCGGCCGTGGCCAGTACGGCCACGTCGTGATCCACCTCGCCCCCGGCGAGCCGGGGACCGGGTTCGTATTCGAGGACAACGTCGTCGGCGGCGTAATCCCGCGGGAGTACATCGGGCCGGTGGAGCAAGGCGTGAAGGAAGCGTTGGAGAACGGCGTCTTGGCGGGCTATCCGATGGTGGACGTGAAGGTGGAGCTGGTGGACGGCTCCTACCACGACGTCGACTCGAGCGACTCGAGCGAAATGGCGTTCAAGATCGCGGGCTCGATGGCGGTCAAGGAGGCCGCGCGCCAGGCGCACCCGATCCTGCTCGAGCCGATCATGGACGTCGAGGTCGTCACGCCATCCGATTACATGGGCGAGGTGATCGGCGACTTGTCGAGCCGGCGCGGCAAAATCGGCGGCATGACGCAGCGGGCCGACGCGCACGTGGTGGCGGCGAGCGTTCCCCTCTCGGAAATGTTCGGCTACTCGACCTCGCTGCGCTCGATGAGCCAGGGCCGGGCAATCTATAGCATGCAATTCAGTCATTACCAGGAAGTGCCGAAGCAGAAGGCGGAAGAGATTGTCAGCAAGGTGAAGGGATAGCCGTCAGCCATCGGCCATCAGCCGTGAGGAACGGCGGGGTTGGGTGGCTGACGGCGGCTGGCTGACGACCGATAGCTCAAAGAGGAGATCATGGCGAAGGCCAAGTTTGAACGGACCAAGCCCCATGTGAACGTCGGCACGATCGGGCACGTGGACCACGGCAAGACGACCCTGACGGCCGCGCTGACCAAAGTCTCGGCCGGCAAGGGGCTGGCCACCTACGTGACCTACGACCAGGTGGCGAAGGCCTCCGAGTCCCAGGGGCGCCGCGATCCATCCAAGATCCTGACCATCGCCACGAGCCATGTGGAGTACTCCACGACCGCTCGCCACTACGCGCACGTGGACTGCCCGGGGCACGCCGACTACGTGAAGAACATGATCACGGGAGCGGCGCAGATGGACGGCGCAATTCTGGTGGTGAGCGCGGTGGACGGGCCCATGCCGCAGACGCGCGAGCACATCCTGCTGGCGCGCCAGGTCAACGTGCCCTACATCGTCGTGTTCTTGAACAAGTGCGACCTGATCGACGACCCGGAGCTGCTCGACCTTGTGGAGCTCGAGGTCCGCGAGCTGCTGTCGAAGTACGAGTTCCCGGGCGATGAGGTGCCGGTGATCCGTGGCGCGGCGCTGAAGGCGATCGAAGGCGACGCGAAGTGGACAGCCAAGATCGAAGAGCTGCTTGACGCCCTCGACAAGAACGTCCCGGTGCCCAAGCGGGAGATTGACAAGCCGTTCCTGATGCCGGTGGAGGATGTGTTCTCGATCACGGGGCGGGGGACGGTGGCGACGGGCCGGGTCGAGCGGGGCAAGGTGAAGGTGGGGGAGGAAGTGGAGATGGTGGGCTTCG
>WNFC01003919.1_pt1 | contig 16200 bp, 19 predicted proteins | sample 5400541 | NCBI WGS metagenome assembly WNFC01 (sample SAMN13153342, study PRJNA577476) | soil metagenome | isolation source: 120 cm saprolite under Douglas fir tree site 2 hole 2 replicate 1 | place: USA:California | collected 2015-04-18
CGGCGGTAGACGAACAGGTCGTCGACGATGCCGCCAGCCTCGGTCAGGACGAGGTTGTACCGGGCCCGCCACTCCGGGATGCTCCCCACGCCGTTGGTCACCGCCTGCTCCAGCGCCTCGATGGCGCCCGGGCCCTCGACCAGCAGCTTGCCCAGGTGGGATACATCGAACAGCCCGACCCGCTCCCGCACCGCGGTGTGCTCGGCCACGACCCCGGAGAACTGCAGCGGCATGTCCCAACCGGCGAAGTCGACGAGCCGGCCCCCCAGGGCGCGGTGGCCCTCGTAGAGCGGGGATCGCAGGCTCACGAAGCCCTGGGCTTGACAGGTTGCGGTTCGGGCGATGCCGGATGGTGATCCGAGTCGCCGTTGCCGGTGAGGTCGAGGCCGGCGGCGGGCACGTCGAGCGAGACGCCGGGTGGCACCGACCCGGGAGACTCCAGACCGTATTTCACGAGGAGGCTGAGGTAGTCACGCTGGTAGAAGATCTTGCAGCGGACCTCCGGGTAGAGCTCCCGGAGCCTGCGGACCTTGCGGTTCTTCTTCGTGACGAGCTTCTGGTTGAGGGTCGTGATCTCGATGTACTGGTCGTAGGCAGGAAGGTAGAAGTCCGGGGTGAAGCGTTGGGTCACGTTGCCCTCGGAGTCCCAGTCGATGTCGAAGGAGCGCGGCTCGTAGTCCCATTCGATCTGGTAGAAGTCGAGCAGCCTGGCGAACTGGCGCTCGGAGTAGTGAGCAAAGGCGACGGTCTCGCTACGGGGAGCGCCGTCCACATCCTGCTCACCGAAAGGCTGGATCGCTACTCCTCCCGAGCCCCTCCAGACGGAGCCACCTTCCGTTGGGGTGGCGGCTCGCCGACGTCCTCCTCGGGCACCACCGCCCCCACCGGGAGCGCTGTCTCCGCCGGTCGAAGCTCCGAAACCGAGCCACGCAGGCCGTCGATCACCGGGTCGATGGCGATGCCGAACACCCCCTGACCTCGGCGCAGCACATCAACGACCTCGTTGTCCGAATGGCACGCGAAGATCGAAACGCCATCGCTCACGATCGTGACGCCGCTCAGGTCCGAACCGAGCCCTCGCATGTAGTCGATGGCCTCCCGGACCCGCTGCAGGCTCACACCGGCGTCCAGGAGCTTCTTGATCAGCTTCAGCTCGACCAGGTCCTCGAAGGAGTACAGCCGCTGGCTGCCCGAGCCCTGCGCAGGCTGGACGCTGGGCGTCGCCAGTCCTGTCCGCGCCCAGTAGTCGAGCTGCCGGTAACTGATGCCGACGATCTTGCACACGTTCGGTCCGCGGAATCCGTGCATCGCGACCGTTTGTGACATGTGGGGGCCTTCCCGCTCGTGTAATTACGACAGCACCGAGGCTATGTCCACGCAAAAGCGAGCGTCAAGGTTTAGAGCCGCAGAAAAATCTTAACTTGACGTTGAGAGTTTCTGGCTCCCGACGTGGTTGCCGCCGGCTACTGGCTCTTGAAGTCCTCGGGGGTGACCTGATCAAGGAATTCACGGAATTTTTCCACTTCCGATTCCTCATTGTCGTCTTCCCGCATGCTGATGCTCGCCTCCTCGAGGACCTCCTCGGCGGCAAAGATCGGGGCGCCCGCGCGGACCGCCAGAGCGATGGCATCGGATGGCCGGCTGGACACTTCGTAGGTATGCCCGTGGGCCAGCATCCGGATGACGGCGTAGAAGGTGCCCTCTTTGAGCTCGGTGATGTCGATGCCCTCGACCGTGACGCCGATCTCGTCCACGATGTTCTTGAGCAGGTCGTGGGTCATCGGACGTTGGGTGACGACGCCCTGGAGGGCGAAGGCGATGGCCGTCGCCTCGACGGCGCCGATCCAGATGGGGAGAAACCTGCTGCCATCGCGCTCTTTAAGCAGCACGATGGGCTGATTGGTCGGCAACTCGACCCTGACTCCGACGAGCGTAACCTCGACCATCTTCACCGCCTGCGGTTGAGGCCGCCGGAGGGCCTTACCCCGAACATCATCGCACTAGTCTATTCCCCCGGAGCCGGAACCGATGTCATCTCCTTCGGGTAGAGCTCCCCGACGAGGGCGTCCGGCGACGCGGCCAGCCGGGCCGGGTCCGACACCGCCATGAGACAGGGCAGGTTCCGGTACCTCCCGGCGATGTCCAGCCCGTAGCCGATCAGGAATTCCCTCGTCTCGAATCCGACGTAGTCGACCGGCAGCTCGGCGATCCGCAGCACCCGCTTGTCGATGAGGGTGCAGACCCGGAGCGAAGCGGGGTCTCGGGTCGCCAGGTTGCGCAGCAGGTAGGACAGGGAGAGGCCGGTGTCCACGATGTCCTCCACGACGACGACGTGGCGCCCCTGGAGGGGATGCTCGAGGTCCTTGACGATGCGAACCACCCCGCTGTCGGGGTCGGCCGAGTAACGGGAGATCGACATGAAGTCCACGTCGGTCTGGAGGGGGAGCCGGCGCACCAGGTCTGCCAGGAAGATCACCGACCCCTTGAGGACCGAGATCAGCAGCGGGCGCTCCTCCCCCAGGCCCTCCAGGTCGGCGGCGACCGCCTGGGCCAGGTCGCGGACCCTCGACTGGATCTCCTCCGCGGTGTACAGGATCTCGGCAAGGGCCATGCGCTACCGCTGCAGGTGCTCCCGGAGGCTGGACCGCAACAGGAGCTGCTTGAGCCGCTTGGACATCTTGGCGAGGTCGTTGAGCGACTGCACGGCCCGGCGCTTGGAGTCGTTCGAGGCGCCCCGGTGTGGCACGACCGCCTGCTGGAACAGGCCGGCTTCCCGGTCGGCGAAGTGGCGGTACATGCGCATGTGGCGCGGCTCGATCCCATATTTCCCGAAGTCCCGGGCGATCTTGGCGATCATCAGGTCGTCCTCGTCGTAGAACACGGAACCCTCCAGCGGGTGGGCGTCGAGGAGCCCGTACTGCTCCAACTCCCGGACGTTGTCAGCCGGCAGCCCGCTGGCCGCCACCAGCTCGTCGAAGCTGAGGTGTAGCCCTCCGACCGGAGTGTCGAGATCGTCCTCCGCCGAGACGGGCGGGAGGGGCGGCTCGACGGTCCCTGCCCGCTGCGCCGGCTGCCCGGTCTCCGGCCGGGGGGCCGCCTCCGCCCCGTCCGCCTCGAACTGCTCCAGCTTGCGGCGGATGATCTTGAGCGGCATGAAGTTGTCGCGTTGCAGGCGAAGGATGTAGCGGAGCCGGGCGAGGTCCTGCTGGTAGAACTTCCGGTAGCCCGACGAGGTGCGCTCGGGCTCGATGAGTCCCTCCGCCTCCAAGAAGCGGATCTTGGAAACAGTGACTTCGGGGAACTCCTCCCGGAGAGACTTGAGCACGTCCCCGATGCTCATGAACGCCCGGGTGGTCACGCTCGAGGGGGACCTCCGGTGAAGAAGACGAGCTTGAACTTGCCGATCTGGATCTCGTCGCCGCTGGAGAGCGGGGCCGATTCGACCCGGTGCCGGTTCACGAAGGTCCCGTTGAGGCTGCCGACGTCCTCCAGGTGGAACGCCGAGTCCTTCCGGCGGATCTCGGCGTGGCGCCGGGAGACGGTGACGTCGTCGAGGAAGATGTCGCTGGAGGGGTTGCGGCCGCAGGTCACGACGTCTTTGTCGAGGAAGAACTTGGTCCCGGCATTGGGCCCGCGGCGCACCACGACGATGGCCTTGCCCTCCTCGAGTTCATCGATGGGGACGGAGAACTCTTCCTCTCCCTCACCTTCGGTCTCGAGGCTGAACGTGACGGTGGTGTCCTCGCCAGGGTCGGCTCGGAGGGGCACCCCACACGTGCCGCAGAAGTTGGATCCCTCGGGATTGCGGTTGCCGCAGTTGAGACAGACCATTGCTACTCCTTCGCCCCCCCCGTTGGGATCCAGGGTCGGATCCTGTTGATCGGAACCGGGTTCGGTCCGAAACTCACCGTCAATCTAAATCATACCTAGAGGGTTATGCAAAACGTCACATTTCCCGGGGCCCCTCCTCCACACCACTCAACTGCTGCTCGCTTGCCCCGCACCCCCACTCCCGAGGTTCTGGGGGGCGCCGGTGGGGTTCCGCCCCCCACGCTGCCGAAAAGCCCGCAATGAGGGCAGTTGCCACCTGATTCCACGTCGTGCCCGGTCGTTCCCGCTCCAAACAGGTCGATTTCGGTTGGACGGTACCACCTAGCAGGCCCGCCGTCTTTGGACGAATATCGGAGATGGGGACGGAGCCGTGCTGGAGGAACCAGCCCCGGCGCCGCACCTGTGCGCTCCCGCAGATCTTCCGGCCCCCCAGCTCCAGGTCCGCACCCGTGGCGGCGGCAAAGCAGTCAAGGGGCCGTCCGGATGTGGGGTGCTCGGCCACGGTTGCCTCAAGCCCCAGGAGCGCGAGCCCGGCGATCAGCCCCCGGGCGACCCAGCGGTAAGCCTCCAGGACACTCCTGCCGGACTCGGGGGCGACCACCGAGTACGTGACGTCGCCGTCGTGCAGGACACACCCACCTCCGGTGGCCCGCCGGACCACCGCCACCCCGGCGGCGGCGCACCGCTCCGTCACGCCGTCCGGCAACTCCAGCTTGGCCCCGACGGAGAGGGCCGGTGGATCCCAGCCGTAGACCCGGACCAGCGGCTCGGCCCGGCACCCGTCGATGGAGCAGCCGAGCAGGCCCAGGTCGAGGCCCATGTTGCCGGCGGGCGTCAGCGCACCCGCGTCGACGAGGGTCCAGGCGCCCACCTATGCCCCGGCGTCCCCCTCGAGCTCCTGCACCAAGGCCCCGTACTGCTCGGCAGTCAGCAATCCCTCGTAGTCCCCTGACTCCCCGGGATCGATGGCCACCAGCCACCCCTCGCCGTAGGGATCCTGGTTGACCAGGGCCGGGTTGTCCCGGCACTCGGCGTTGAGCGAGGCGACGGAACCCGACAGCGGAGCGAAGATGTCGGAGACGGACTTGGTCGATTCAACCTCCCCCATCGACTGCCCGGCCGTGACGCCGCTCCCGAGTTCAGGCAGGTCGAGGAAGACGACGTCGCCGAGGCGCTCCTGGGCGAAGTCGGTGATGCCGACCTTCACCGTGCCGTCCTCGCCGAGCGACGCCCATTCGTGCTCCCGGGTGTAGCGCAGATCCGGGGGGATGAGTGACATGAATCCTCCTTGGCTGGTCCGAAACGAGGCCCCCGTCGGGCCCCGGATTGGACCCGGATTGGACCGAATTGGAACTGAGGGGGATTATCCCCCGGTTGAGGCGCCGGCGGCCTTCGCCCTGAGCAGCCGGCGGATCTCCCTGGCGTAGAGGAAGCCGGCGGCCCAGTAGAGCACAGCGCCGGCGCCGAGCAGAACCAGCCCGGCGGTCCGCACCCCTGCGGCGTCGGCCTTCATCCCCGCCACCCCGCTCACCTTCATCACCACGCTGATCGACACGATCCCCATCCCCCCGAAGAGGGCAGCGGTGGCCCGCTTGCCGGTGCGGTTGACCGCCAGGCGGGGCAGGCCCCGTTTCTCGAAGACGGCGAAGGCCACCATGATGATGACGTCGCGGGCCACGATGACCGCCACGAGCCACCACGGCACCGTGCCCTTGGCCCCGAACGCCACGAGGACGGCGATGATCACGACGCGGTCCGACAGCGGGTCCAGGAGCTTGCCGAGCACGCTCACCTGGCCGGTGGCCCTGGCGACGAAGCCGTCGACGAAGTCACTCACGCCCACGACGATCAACAGGATCATGGCGGGCAGGACGTGGCCGATCAGGTAGAGCCACAGGAAGACGGGGCAGAGCAGCAGGCGGGCGAAGGAGATGGCGTTCGGCGCGGTGAGCACCCGGTTGGAGACGACTTCGGCGGCGCCTTCGTTCACGTTGGCCATCCCGGGACCCGATCATACTGCGCAATGAGAACAGCCGGCAGGTGGCCGCTGCCCAGCGAGGGCCGCACCGTCGTGGTGGGCGGGCGCACGCGCTCCTACCGCCTCCATCGCCCGCCACCGTCAATCTCGACCGGGCCGTTACCCCTGGTTGTCGTCCTCCACGGCGGCTTCGGGTCCGGGGCCCAGGCGGAGCAGGCCTACGGCTGGGACGCCCTCGCCGACCGGCACGGGTTCGTGGTGGCCTATCCCGACGGCGTCGGCAGGTCGTGGAACGCGGGCTGGTGCTGCGGACCTGCCCGCGACGAGGACGTGGACGACGTGGGGTTCATCGAGGCGGTGATCGAGGAGGTCTCGGCCGGGTTTCCGCCCGGGAGCCCCGCCGAGGGCCGGATCGACCAGCAGCGGGTCTACGCCACCGGCGTCTCGAATGGAGCGATGCTGGCCTACCGGCTCGCCTGCGAGCTGCCGGGCCGCCTCGCAGCCATCGGCCCCGTTGCCGGGACCATGGTCTGCGAGTGCCCCCGGCCGGCGCCCGTCTCCATCCTGCACATCCACGGGCTGGAGGATCGCAACATCCCGTTCGCCGGCGGGGTCGGCCCCAGGGCGCTCGAGCGGCGGCCCCGGCCTTCGGTTCCCTCCGTCATCGAGTACTGGCGGCGCGGGGCGGGTTGCGGTCCCGCCCGTGTCTCCGAATCACACCCCGTTCGCACCGAGACCGCGGTGGGACCCGGCGGGATCGAAGTCGCCCTCATCACTCTCGCCGGGGTCGGGCACGTCTGGCCGGGGTCGCAGCCGCCGCCGCCGTCGGTGTCGGCCATGCTCGGCCTCGACGCCCCCAGCGATGCCCTGGACGCGACCGGAGCCCTGTGGTCCTTCTTCGCCGCCCACGGGCGAGGCCCGGCGTAGCCACCGAGCAGGGCCCGACTTCACGGCCGCCGCCATCCCCCGAATGTGCGATTCGCCTCACCCGATCGGCGTCCGATAGTTCATGGGAAAGGACCGGCGCCCATGAGCTATCGACCCGCTGCTACTGTCGCGCCCCCACGAGGGGGCTTCGAGCTGGGGCGCGCCCTGACGTGCCTCGGTGCGGTCTGCATCGCCCTGACCGGCGCGCTCGTGGCGCCCGGGATCGCCCGTTCGAACCAGACCTATCCCGAAGCCGTCTCGCCACGGCCCGCCACGGTGGCCGGGACCGGACCCGGAGCCGCCCCCGGGGCTGCCACATCGCCCACCCGCTACCTCACCCGACGGGCGGTCGAGGGCATCGCGAAGAAGGGCATCGGGAAGCTGGAGGGTCTGCGGGTGGGGCCCTTCGCCCCCGGGGCGGCTTCCCGGGCGATGCCGCTCGGCAAGGCGGAGAGCCTCATCGTCCACTCCGTGGCCGGCATGGCCGACCCGAACACGCCGGCGTGGGTCGTGACCGTCGACGCTCCCCCGAAGGTCATCGTCCTGTCGGAACCGGTGACTGCCAAGGTCTACACCGACGTCATCGACGCCGTGACGGGGGCTGTCCTCGATACCTGCGCCGGCTGCAGGAGCGTCAGGGGATAGCGTCGGCCACCTGTCGGCGGTCAGGGAATTGGGCGAACCCTTGGCATGACCGGCCAGTGTCCATCCCTACTCGAGGCCCCATCAAAGACGACCTTCCCCGTGCGGTCGTCGAGGCAGCTCACGCTGTCGAGGTGGGGGCACGTGCCCCGCCTGACGTCACGTTCGTACCAGGCCCAGGCCAGGAACGGAGGCGTGGACCGTATGTCGGGCTGTCGTTCAGTGCCGAGGGCTGGCGGACATAGCCGAGAAGCAACAGGTTGGAGCGTGATCCCCTGGAGTACGGCCGGCCTTGAGGTCGTCCCATGCCTGCTGCGCTGACAGGTGCGGGACGACCCCGGCGGGCAGGGGGTCGAGATCGAGCTGGTTGAAGAACGACACATGCTGGACGACCTGCTCCGGCGTGGGCATTGGCACGGAGGGTTGATGCAGGTTGCCGCCCGGGCAAATCGTGGCGGGCGAATTCCCTGGGGGATCGAGATAGGACGCCGCCGCCGAGGTGGGTTGGATTGCCGAGCGCCCCGCGGCGGCCAGGCTCACCGCGTTGAGGACCACGACCCCAACGACCAGGCGCCGTCGCCAGGGTGATCGAAGGGTTCGGACCGTCCACACACCCCAAGCGCCTCTTACTGGCGCGTCCGGGCATGTTAGAAGCCATGTGGCATTCAGGACTGCGGCATCGAGATCCGAGGAGGCCTTCCTGCGGCCGGCCGCCAACGCTACGGTGCCGCGCAGCTGCCCATCATCAACAGCCTGATGACAGGCTTCACCACGTGCGACCGCTACTTCTCCGATGTCGTCTGGAACTCCTTCCCCAACCACGCCTTCTCCATCGGGGCCGACGCCGAGGGGTCGCTGAGCAACCCCGGCCACACGCAAGGCACCGTTCATCCAGACCCCGGCGTGCCGGCTCGGCTCCAAGCCGCCGGCAAGACGTGGGGCAACTACGGGGGCGGGTTCGCCTTCCGCTACTACCTCGATCCGCTGATGCACGGCAACGTGTTCCCCCACGGCCAGTTCCAGCAGGATGCCCAGGCGGGCAGCCTGCCCGACGTGTCCTGGGTGTACGGCCCGGCCCACCAGACTTCCACCCCGGCCCCCTCAACTCCGGGGACGGATCCAGCATGGCGGCGTCGGACGCCTGGCTGGGAACCGCCGTCGGTGCGGTCGCCAACGGCAAGCTCGCAGACGGGCGACCCCTGTGGGACCACGTGGTCATGTTGATCACCTTCGACGACTGGGGCGGCTGGACGGACCACGTCCTGCCGGCGGTCCTGGAGCGCATCCCCGCCACCGATCCACATTTCGCCAACGACCCCTACCGGTACGGGTCCCGGGTGCCCTGCGTCGTGGTGGGCCCGTACGCCAAGGCGAAGCAGGTCTCGCACGGAACGTCCTCCCACACGAGCCTGGTGGCCTACATCGAGCGCCACTGGGGACTGCCGCCATCGCAGCCATCCTGCACAGCGCTTGAGCATATCGACCCGCTGGTAGACGCCATGCTGAAAAGGTGTGGAAGTTTTGGTACGTATAACAGCACTTTTTTACCATACCTTTTGACGCAAGGGCGGGTGTGGGCCTCGCCGAAGGGCGTCCTAGCCACTCACCGTGGTGACGAACCGCGAAGGGGCCCGCCATCGGACCCAGAGCGGCGTTTTGACGCCCACTCCCGACAGGAGGTGAGGGCCAACGACCTCTTTGGCGGCTCGGGAGTTGTAGATGGTGCCAAAACCCGCGATATCCGCGGTTTTGGCGCCATCTGGAACTGCGAGCGCTCATGCTGGCTCGATTTGGCTTCTTGCTGCCGGCCCAAGGTCCCACCTGCCATTTCGCATCAGCCTGCCAGCGGGGAATTTTGCTGCCACCCTCCAGGCTGCGGGCGTCAGGCCGAGGTCAGCCGGAGGCAAGGCTTCGGCCGCGGTGGCGGCGGCCCCACGCTCAGTCTCCGATCAGAGGAGGGCGGGGCGCTCCCAATCCTTGCCCAGGAGGTGGTGGTCGAGCCAGGCGATCACAGTCTCGTACCACACCCGGGCGTGCTGGGGCTTGAGGATCCAGTGGTTCTCGTCGGGGAAGTAGAGGAACTTGGCGGGGACACCGTGGCGCTGGAGGTCGGTCCAGAGGCGAAGGGCCTCCCCGACGGGCACCCGGTGGTCCAGTTCCCCATGGATGACGAGGACCGGCGTCGTGATCCGTCCAACGTGGCGGTGGGGTGAGTTCTCCTCGTACCGCCGTGGGTCTCGGTACGGGTCGCCGAACTCGTACTCCCACCAGTGGCCCTCGTCGGTCGTGCCGTGGAACTGGTCGAGCGCCCAGAGGCTGGCGTGGCTGACGATCGCCCGGAAGCGGTCGGTGTGGCCGGCCACCCAGTTGGCCATGTACCCGCCGAAGGACCCGCCCATCGCGGCTGTGCGCTCGGGGTCGATGTCCGGACGGGCGACCGCAGCGTCGACCGCGGCCATCAGGTCGTCGAAGGGCTCGGCCCCCCAGCGACCCCACCCACGTTGCACGAAGGCCTGCCCGTACCCGGTCGACAGCGCCGGGTCGGGGAGCAGCACCGCGTAGCCGCGGGCGGCCAGGATCCACGGGTTCCAGCGCCAGTGCCAGTCGTTCCACGAACCCAACGGGCCGCCGTGGATCCACGCCACCAGCGGAACGGGTGAAGACGGCGACGCCCCCTCGGGCAGCACGAGCCAGGAGTGGATGGCCACGCCGTCGGCCGCGGTGGCGACCATCTCCTCGGCCCGGCCAGGGACGGTGGCGGGTACTCCCGGCGTCGGGATCGGGCGGGGATCCTGGTCGGCGGCCCGTGCGTCCAGCGCCACGGCCTCCTGCGGGGAGGAGATCCGGGAGCGCAGGGCGTAGAGCGTCGAGCCGTCCGGCGACGGGCACAGGTCCGAGAAGGCGCCGTCGGCCGAGAGCCGGGTGACCACGCCGGTGGCGACGTCGACCCGGAACACGGGCGCCCGGCCGCCCTCGTCGGCCACGAAGAACACTGCCTGGGAGTCCGGGGCCCACACCGGGTTCCTCGGCCACCGGTCGAAGTCAGGCGTCAAATCCCGTCCCTCCCCTCCGGCGAGATCGATCAGCGACAGGGTGAGCTCGGCCGCTTCGCTGGGGTTGCCCAACGTCTCCCGCACGCACACCGCGCCTGTCCCGTCGGGGGCACACGCCACGCCGGAATGGACGGAGTCCGATTCGGCGAGGACGTGCGTCTCGCCCGTCGCCACATCGACAGCGACCAGGTCCACGCCAGGCGTTGTCCCCGGACGGTGCCGGCCGGTGACGACGGTGGAGCCGTCCGGGGTGAGGGCGAAATCGACTTCGTTGAAGCTGTGCCCCTCGCCCTCGTCGACGCGGCGCAGGTCCAGGCGGTCACCCGCCCACGGTGGCCCCGCGGCCACGAAGATCCGGCGCTCCCGCGGGCCGAGGTAATGGTCCCAGTAGCGGATGGGATACGACTCGAAGAGCTGCGCCGCCAGGCCCGCATCCTTGCGGGCCTTGAAGCGCTGCCCATCCTCGTCGAGGGACTCGGTCCCCGGGAAGGTCCCGATGCCGAGGGCCACCGCTCCCGAGCTGCGGCCGACGGCCAGCCCGTCGACGCCGCCAGGCGGGTCAGCCACCAGCCGGGCCTCCCCGGCGCCGGCGGGGAGCAGCCACAGGGCGGTCCGCTCGTCGTCGGGAGCGTCCGGCTTGGCGTCAGGATCGGGGCGGGCGGAGCGAAAGAGGAACCCGCCGTCGGGGAGGAACGCGCCCGGCGACTCCCCCTTGGCAGACCGGGTCAGGCGCTGGGGTGCCGCCTTCCCGGAAGGGTCGAGCTCCCACAGAGCGCTGGCGAACCGCTTGCCGTCGGCGGCCACGGTGGAAACCGACGTGATGAGGCGCGTGCCGTCGGGGCTGAGAGCCAACCCCGACACGCGGGGCATGGCCAGGAACTCGTCGAGGTCGAAGGTAGCCATCAATCGCCAATCTGTCAGGAGGGACGGACAAGTATCCCAGAAGGCCGGAAGACCCTCAATGGGCTGCCGTAGCCTTTGGCCGGCGACGTTTGCCCTCTGCGCGCCAGAGTCTCCTCAACGTGCACGGTGCCCATGGCTGGCTGCTGGTGCGCAGGTCGCCGCAGGTCGGCCAGTTTGCCGGCGCTGACGGCGTCGCCCGTCAGGAACGCGATCAGGTAGTGGTGATCGTCGCTGGCGGTGGCGAGCTTGATGTGGTCCAGGTCGATACGCCCCAACTCGGGATGGCGGAACCGTTTCCGTGATCCCTCGAGCCGTCGAACGGTCTGTTCCTGCCACAGCTCGGCGAACTTCGGTCTGGCCCCCTGCAGGGCCTCGACCAGTTCAGGCCCGCGCCAGGCTGTCGATGACGTGGCGGCTGACGTTGATGTCGCGGGCCTGCTTCAGCCACGTATACCAGGTGACGCTCAACCCGGACAGCTGCGCCAGCTCAGGCCCCGGCAAATTGCCTGGGTCAGGGCCGGCCGCAGGCGGGGGCCCGGGTCGGGTTTGGCGATCACCAAATGCTGTCGACGAATCTCCCTCAAGGCCGTCAATCGATCGTCAAAGGAGCTTGGCCGGCAACAGCCCCGAAACGTCGAACATCACCTGATTGATGTAGTGTCTCCCACGTCAGCCCTTCAGACCAGGCGCTTCGAAGCGTCGGATTCGGGCGTGCGAGCGAAGGAGAATTCAGTGAGGAAGCTTTACCTTGTTCTGATCGCCGTGGGCCTGGCAATTCCCGCGCTCGCCGTGTCGCAGCCTGTCTCCGCGGCCCAAGGGGTAGACCTTACCTGTCCCTTTGCGGTCTCGGTCTCCATCAGTCCGGGGCTAGGGCTGACCAGCCAGTCCCAGAGTGTGACCGGCTCACTCAAGGGCGGAACCGACCTCTTGGGGGCAACGCCATGCTCGTCGATAACGGGCACGCCATATCACGGTGCCACCGGGATCATCAAGGGTTCCGGCAGTCAGAATTGCCTGCTTCAAGGCTCGCTGAGCGGGACGATTGACGTCACGTGGGACAACGGCGACACGTCCACGATCACCTGGAGTGACGTCATCGTACTCTTCGTGCCAGTGGTGAGAGCCTCGATCACGAGCGGCGCTCTTAAGGGCGACACGATCGTTGTCGCTGGCCTTCCTACCGGATTTGCAGGCAACTGTATCCTTGCCCCCGTCAACGGCCTCACCCTCATTGGAGTCGCTGAATTCTTGCCACTCGGCTGAGCGAAGGGCGAGGGGTCACCGAGTCCGCCCTGAGCGGCACCGTCGCGGATATCCGCAATAGCGACGCCGAAAACGTGTGCGGCGAACAGTTCGAGATCGTGAACATCAAGGGTCGCCACGGCTCCCCCGGTGACGTCGGCCACCGCGACAATGAACGCGTCAAATGGCGTGATCGGATGCCACGCGTGCGCCCTCGAGCAACAGGCCGGCCCGGACCCCGACCCGGGTATCAACCGGGTGCGGCGACCGCCACCCGCTCGCGGCGCAGCCCGGCGAACACCCCGGCATACCAGGGTCCGCGCACCACTTCGGCCAGGACGGCAGCAACAGTTCCCAATGGGCAGCTCGCTGCGCCTCATCTCCGCAACGAGCGCCCCGGACACGGCCTCGCCGCCCGACACGGCCGGTTCGCAGTCCTTGGTGGGGGGACCCGTGCGAGCATGCAGTCAGGTATCAGCTGTTCCCCGGCGGGCAGCGAGAAGTCCTCGGACCGCGCGACCCAGGCGATAGATCAGTACCGCATTCAGTACTCCGAGGCCGGCGAAGAACCAAGCATCGGCGGGTCGCATGAGAGCGCCGGCTAGCAGGAAGATCGACATGATCAGGCCGACCGTGCACAGGCGAACGTCGGCGCGCAGCAGCCGCAATGTGGCGTCAACGGTGGCGTGGACCCCGGTCACCCCTGGCCGGCTTCGGATCTGGCGGCGTACGGCGCCGGCGGTCTTGGGGTTCTTCGGCGTGATGCGGAGGGAGGCCGGGAGGGCCAAGGGACTCACGTGCGCCACGAGGCTGGGTGACCCTGCGAACATCTCCTGGTACTTCTCGTAGGCCTGGTCCTTCGAGGCGTAGACGACGTTGGCCACCTCGGGCATCGCTCGGATGGCGTCGATGAGCTCGGAGTTCTGGGAAGGCGTGATCTGGTCCTTCAGCCAGACATTGATCTCGGCCTTGCCAACGGCCTTGGAGCCGATGTGGCGCAACAGGGCTACCCCACCGAGCAGGATCAGGGTCACCACCAGGATGAGGCTGGCCGCGACTGTCATGGACCTGTCCGGCGACTCGAGAACGGCGACCCGCCGATGGCGGCGCTAGCCATGCCCTCCATGATCCCACTCGGAGATGCCGATGAGAAGTCTGCGTCGGGCCGATGCCCCGCGGCGAGCTCTTCCACCGCCGGGCGACCCGATCGCGACGACACCTCACGCAGAACGATCGGGTTCTCGACCCGGTGCATGCGTGCCGCCCAGACGTAGAACGTGTTCAGGGCAGCAAGGTTGCCGGCGAACGTGCCCGCCGCGACGCGGGCAGGGTTGCGGTCGTCGGCCATCCGCCAGTACTTGAACGCCTCGACGTCCCCCGGCGTCGCGTGGTCCCACGAGGTGTGCCGGCGGAGCAGGAAGTTCAGCCACATCCCGAGGGCGTAGGCATACTTCCGCCACGTGTCTGGATCCAGGGCACGCATCTGGCGGGACTCGAAGAACCCGTTGATCCGACGGTCGGGGCGCCCACCCGGGCCGAGCAGGAACGCTTGCCCGGAGACTGCGCCGTGGGTGTCGGTCCACTCGGAGCGCCTCGCGGCAGCCTTACGGGCGGCCGGGTCTGGAAGGTCCGGCCAAGGCCGGTCGACGTCATAGAAGAAGACATTCCACCGACCGGGTTCAGCTTGGGCGCCCATCGCAACAAGCTATCCTCAGCCGGTGAACGCGGAGCAACACGACCTGGAGCAACACGCCAACCGGCTAGAGAACTGGGGCCGGTTCCTCCTCGACATGAACACCCACCTTGACCTCGGGGTGACCGCTTGACGACCGAGGCCGGGCCCCAGGTTGACACTGCCGTCCCTGGATCCCGGCGCACGCCACCAAAGACAAAGGCCAGGCAGCTCGCCAAGTATCTTCGCTCCGAGCGATCTGACTACGACTACATGAAACAGGTGTTCCGCCACCTCCGCTCCGAGCTCGGGGTGGAGATCCCGAAGGAACCCAAGAGGCTGCCGTACGTGCCGACCGAAGAGGAAATCCGGCGCTACTACGAAGCGGTCTGGCAGGCCCGGCGCCCGGGCGACGTCGTGATCATCAAGACCCTTCTCTACACCGGCGTCCGGGTGAGCGAGCTCATCCACATCCGGCTGGAGGACGTGGACTTCGACCGGTGCCAGATCCGCATCAACCGGGGCACGGGGGACAAGGACCGGATGGTCCCGTTTCCCCCTTCGTTCAAGGAGGCTTTCGCCCTGCATGCCGAGGGGATGCGCCAGAAGGGGGCGGCGTTTCTCTTCGAGTCCTCATGGAAGAAGCCCTACAGCGATCGGGGCGTCCGCGCGATCCTTGCCCGCTATGCCACCACAGCCGGGTTGGCCCGGCCGATCTCGCCGCACAAGCTGCGGCACTTCCCCTTCACCTGGTTGAAGAAGCAGGGCATCGACGATGCCCTCATCCAGCCGTACTCCGGGCACACCAAGCGTCAGTCCCTCGAAATCTACTCACGCTTGGCCATCAACGAGGCCCAGGAGCAGTACGACCGCGTGATAGGGAGGTTTCCAGTTTGAGTTGAACCACGTGGCGGGCACCGAGCGGAGCCCAACCCTCAACCCCGAGCGCCAGCTTTCAACGGAAAGGAGTCGATCGTGAGCACCGACCAACGTTTTCACCTCATAACCGCGGACCCGGCCATCGTGCATGGCCAGGCCTGCATCACAGGGACCCGCGTGCCGGTCAGTGTTGTTCTCGACTGTCTGGCGGCCGGCATGGCCGAGCAGGACATCCTCGCCGAGTATCCCACGCTCACCGTGGAGGGGGTACGGGCCGCTGCGGCATACGGGGCGGTCCTTGCCCGTGAAGAGGTTCTGCCGATCATCCCAGCCGAATGAAGCTGAAGCTCGACGAGAACATGCCGACGGCGGCTCTAGGGCTCCTGACCGAGTGGGGCCAGGATGTCACGACGGCCACCGAAGAAGGTTTGGGAGGGCGACCCGACGCGGCGGTCGCCGAGCGGGCAACCCTGGAAGGACGGATGCTCATCACTCTCGACCGCGGCTTTGGCAACATCCGGAGTTATCCTCCTGGGGACCACCCCGGCATCATCGTGCTGAGACTCCCGGACCAGCGACCTGATCTCGTGGCAGCGTCCCTCCGAAGTCTGCTCTATAGAGGCCCGCTTGAAGACCTCGCGGGCTGCAATGTGGTCGTAGAGCCGGGGAGGTTGCGTGTGCGCCGCCCGGAGGAATGATCCGAGCCTTCTATCTGATACGCGATAGTTGCTCCACGACTGCCCCTGGTGACACGGACCCGAGCGGGGGGCCTGGGACGGGGTCGACCTGGAGCGAGGTGTCATCTCGATTCGGCAAGCCTTGGTTGCGTCGGTGACCTATGAGGTCAGACTCAAGGAGTTGAACAAGGCCGCGGCCGGACGGCGCACCGTTGCTCTCGATCCGGACATCGTGGCCGCGCCCAGAGCGTGGAGACCGGGACAAAGTGTGGCTGCGACACGAGGTCGCACGGCTCGAGTGAGCTCACGATTGGAGGATCGGGCATGTAGACGACAGTGAGCTCCGGAGAAGTGTTCGTGATCCGTCCCCACCCTGACGTGCGTCGCCGGCAACGG
>WNFC01003921.1_pt1 | contig 16199 bp, 10 predicted proteins | sample 5400541 | NCBI WGS metagenome assembly WNFC01 (sample SAMN13153342, study PRJNA577476) | soil metagenome | isolation source: 120 cm saprolite under Douglas fir tree site 2 hole 2 replicate 1 | place: USA:California | collected 2015-04-18
CGTTTGCGTTCACCCAGTTCTGCTGCACCAGGAAGTCCTTGGTGCCGATCTTCATATTCGCGGTGGACCCGTTGGAGGTCGTGTAGGTCGGGCCAAAGTTCCACGCGCACTTGTCGCCGTTCTCGTTGCCCGAATTGTCATACCACGCGTTCAGGTCCTCGTCTGTGTTCGTTTCCTCGGTCTCGTGCGCGAGGGTGTTCACCTCGGCGTCCGCGGCTGGGTCATTGTTGGGCGAGCCGCTCAGGGCGGTGCAGTCGAAGAAGTCAATGTCGTGCGGCATAGCGGCGTATTTCACGTCTTGGCCGTTCCAGGTGAAGTTGCCGTGATAGGCACAGTACACCACCCCGAACTCCCCACCCAGGTTCACCAGCGCGTCGCTGAAGACGAGGTAGAGGGTGCTGGGATCGTAGGTCAACGTCCCGCTTGTGAAGCCCGAGACGATCAGGTCTTGCATCTGCTGGTCAAGCACCGGCACGGCTGGCAGCGACACGTTGGTATTCGCCGCCCAGAATTGTGTATAGGTGACGCTGTTCTGCACGGGGGTGCCGGCCCCGTCGATGTAGGTCGTGTTGATGTTGTAATAGGGCGAGCCACCCAGGTTGTTCAGGAAGTATCCCACGACCGACCCGTCGGCGCTGCCGGGTCCGGTGGTCCCCGGCGCGGGCCCGCCCGAGTAGATAGTACCGTTGGACCAATAGATCGCCGCGACCTTCTGCGCGTAGATGATGGGCCCACCGTGATAATAGATGCCGTTGTCGGTCGTGACCGCGCCGACAGACGCCGCACTCGGATGCAGCTGACCGATCAGCGGCATGATGTGCAGATGTGGGTGATCACGTACGAAGCTCGGCTGCGGAGCCGGCGAGGGGGACGGGCCGGCGAGGTTGGGAGCGCTGGGCGAATCGGGTTGGCACGCTGAGATCGCGAGACCCGCGACGGCAGTGCAGAGCATGGTGAACGTCCGGTGGCACTTCACAGGAGGCCACCGAAAGCAGTTGCACCGGATTCCGCGCAACTCGGATGCCATGGTGTGGCACGGAGGCGCCATCGCCGAGCCGTGGCGCGGGCGCTACGATTGGGTGCGGTGAGTGAAGCACAAAGGCGGCAGACCGCGCTCCGTGCTACTATCCGAACCATGCCCGACGACGATCGTCGCACATCATGGTCGACGCCGTCATCCACGCGGCGCGAGTTCATCTCGACGGCGCTCGGCGCCGGGCTCGTCCTCACCGGGGCGCGGGTACCGCTCGAGCCCCTCGGCTTGGTCGATCCCCCGGCGCCGTTCGGGCCGGTCCCCTCGGTACGCCAGCTGCGCTGGCACGAGATGGAGTTCTACGGCTTCCTGCACTTCACCGTCAATACGTTCACAAACCAGGAGTGGGGCTACGGCGACGAGTCGCCCGCCGTGTTCAACCCCACGGACTTCGCTGCCGACCAGATCGTGGAAACCGCGCGCAACGCGGGTATGCGGGGTTTGATCCTCACATGCAAGCATCACGACGGCTTCTGTCTGTGGCCTTCCAGGTACACCGAGCACTCCGTCAAAAGCAGCCCATGGCGAGGCGGACACGGTGACGTCGTGAAAGAAGTCTCGGAGGCTTGCGCCAGACACGGTCTCCGCTTCGGCGTCTATCTCTCGCCCTGGGATCGGAGCCACAAGGACTACGGTCGGCCGGAGTACCTGACCTACTATCGCAATCAGCTCCGCGAGCTCTTGACGGGCTATGGCCCCATCTTCGAGATCTTCTTGGATGGCGCTAACGGCGGCGACGGCTACTACGGCGGCGCGCACGAGCGGCGCGAGATCGATGCCACGACCTACTACGACTGGCCAGCCACTTGGCGGCTCGCGCGCGACCTCCAGCCGGACGCGGTGCTCTTCAGCGACGCGGGCCCCGATATCCGTTGGGTGGGTAACGAGCGCGGCGTCGCCGGCGAGACCTGTTGGGCCACCTCCAACAGCGAGGACTTCGCCCCCGGTCGAGCCGACGCGACCCGCTTGAACCGCGGCGACCGACCAGGTTCGCACTGGGTGCCGGCGGAGTGCGATGTGTCAATCCGACCCGGCTGGTTCTATCACCAAAGCGAAGACAACCAGGTGAGAACCCCGCGGAGTCTCGTCGATCTGTACTACTCCTCGGTGGGCCGCGGCGCCTCGTTCCTGCTCAATCTGCCGCCAGACCGGCGTGGTCGGATCCACGACGAAGACGTGCGTGCCTTGTACGAATTCCGCCGCTTCTTGGACGCTACCTTCGCCACGAACCTCGCGGCCGGCGCACGGGTCGCGGCCAGCAACGTCCGCGGCAACGGGGGGGGGAGGGGGGGGAGGGGGGGGAGCGACGCGCGGTTTGTCGCCGAGAACGTGCTGGACTCCAGGCGCGATACGTATTGGACCACCGACGATCGGATCACGACGCCCGATCTCACGCTGGATCTCGGCCGGGAAGTCACGTTCAACGTCGTCCGCCTGCGCGAATACCTACCGCTCGGACAGCGCGTCGACGCGGTCGCTCTCGACCAGTGGCGGGACGGCGCGTGGCTCGAATTCGCGCGTGCGACAAGCGTCGGAAACTGCCGGCTGGTGCGGGGCTCCCCCATCACGACCTCGAGGGTTCGGCTGCGGATCACGCAAGCACCGGTGTGTCCAGCCATCTCAGAGTTCGCCCTCTTTCTGGAGCCGACACCATGATGCGAGCGCCAAGGCTGTTGCCCCTTTGGCTCGGAGCTTCCCTACTCTCGCGCGGCCTGGCCGCCCAGGCGACGGACTCGGCGCCTCCCGAGCGCCTTGCAGCGCGACAATGGTACCGCGACGCGAAGTTCGGGATGTTCATCCACTGGGGCGTCTACAGCCTGCTCGGCCAGGGCGAATGGGTGATGCAGAACCGCGAGATCCCGGTCGGACCCTATGAGTGGCTCGCGGGGACGTTCAATCCCATCAAGTTCGACGCGCGGGAGTGGGTATCAGTCGCGAAGGCTGCTGGGGTGAGGTACATCACCATCACCTCGCGGCACCACGACGGCTTCTCCATGTTCGCTACCAAGGCGACCAGGTACAACATCGTAGACTGGACGCCCTTCAAGCGCGATCCGCTGAAGGAGCTGGCGGACGAGTGTCACAAGCAGGGCCTCAAGCTCTTCTTCTATTACTCGCAGCTCGACTGGCATCATCCAGATTACTGGCCGCGGGGCGGGACAGGACACAAGACCGGCCGGCCCGAGAACGGCGACTGGAGCCGCTATCTGGACTTCCTGGACAGCCAGTTGACCGAGCTGCTCACCAACTACGGCCTCATCGGCGGGATCTGGTTCGACGGGATGTGGGACAAGCCTTCCCCCGATGCCGACTGGCGGCTGCCGCGCACCTACGCGCTAATCCACCGCCTGCAGCCGGCGGCGCTTATCGTGCCCAATCACCATCAGGCCCCGTTGCCCGGCGAAGACGTGCAGACCTTCGAGCAGGACCTCCCGGGCGCCAACACCGCCGGCTTCAACACCGAGGAGATTGGCCGACTGCCACTCGAGACGTCGTTGACGATGAACGACTCGTGGGGCTTCAACATCACGGATCGCCGATACAAGTCCGTGCCGGAGCTGATCCGCTATCTCGTCAAGGCCGCGGGCCGCGACGCCAACCTGCTCCTCAACATCGGGCCTCGCCCCGATGGCACCATCCCGCCTGAGGCCGAGGAGCGGTTGCGGGAGCTCGGCCGCTGGCTCACCACCTACGGAGGCTCGATCTATGGCACGCGCCGTGGGCCGATCTCGCCGCGGGATTGGGGGGTGACGACAGAGCGTGGCGACACCGTCTTCGTCCACGTGCTCGACTGGCCAGACCGCGTGCTCGCGCTCCCGACGCTGGGGGCGCGGGTGGTCGGGGCCAGAATGTTTGCAACTGGAGAACGGGTGGAGGTGAGACAGTCCGAGACCGGCGTCGTGCTCACCCTCCCCGCGGGCAGGCAAACAAGCGGGGCTGAGGACCCCGATCGCGTCGTCGTGCTGACACTCGAGGCTCGGCGCAAGTAGGCGCCTCACGCCGCAGGGCGATATCGCGCAAACCTACGCCCGGTGTTGCCTTGTCAAAGGGCTCGGAAGAGTCACGCCGCCCTGCGGTCCAATTCGGTCCCGTCCACTCGAAGCGCAACGTCGACGTTGCCCCGGGTGGCGTTCGAGTAGGGGCAGCGGTCGTGGGCGCGACGCATCAGCTCCTCGGCGTCGGCCCGCGACAGGCGAGGCGCGTGCAAGTCGAGGGCGACCGTCAAGCCGAAGCCGCCGTGACCAGTGGGACCGATCCCCACCTGCGACGTGATCGTCGAGCCTGAGGCATCGAGCTTGCGACCCTGGGCAATCGTCAACAACGCCGAGTGGAAGCAAGCGGCGTACCCGACCGCGAATAGCTGCTCCGGGTTGGTGCCCGGTCCGCCGTCGCCACCCATCTCTTTGGGGACGGACAACTCGACGGCGAGCCGCCCGTCGGGCGTCCTGCCGTGCCCCGCTCGCCCTCCATCGACCACCCCGACGGCTGTGTACAGGATATTCATGTCTGCTCCTCGTGCTCCTCGATATCCCGGTTCGCGGCGACGAGACTGCCGGCTTCAGGCCTGACCGCCCCCACGGCTATCGGCACTACGAGCAGTGAGGTGGGCAGGTGGTTGATCAGTCCCTCAGTCACGCTACCCGCCAGTACTCGCTTGGCCCATCCCTTTCCGTGCGAGCCGACCACGAGTAGATCGGCGCGCCACTCGGCGGCCTCGCTCATGATCGCGTCCAGAGCCGCCCCGCGACGCAGGACCCTCTTCACGGCCGGCGCGCGGATCAGAGGCCAGATGTCACGCTCGACCGTCTCTTCCAGGAGCTTATAGTAGTCGGTCTCATCCGGCTGTGGCACCTCGGGCAGGACGGGAAGCTGCTCTATTACGCTCAGGGCGTGCAGCTCGGCACCGAACAGCGTCGCGTAGCGCTCGGCGGTGGCGAGGGTCGGCTGGGCTGCGCCCGACTGATCCACGGCGACCAGGACTCGCCCGATCGCGGGCTTCCCCACCGTGACCAGCATCGGCACGAGGGAGCTGCGCGTCACGTTCAAGCTGGTGCTGCCCCCCAGCCAGCGCCCCAGGGTTGTATGGTGCTTGCCGCCGAGCACGACGAGCTCCGCCCCGAAGTCCGCGACGGCGCCGCTCAGCACATCAGAAGGGTGTCCACGGCCAACGCTGAGCGTTTCGAGCGCCGCCGCCGGCACGCGGCTCCTGAGCGCTGCCACGATCTGTGCGCGCACCTCGTGGCCGAGCCATACTGGCGAGCCCGCTGACCCCGACGTGTCATGGGTCGCGTGCACCAGGTGATAGGACGTCGCGGCGCGGCGGGCGGCCTCGACGGCAAACACGGCCGCGTCCGCGGCTGCGGGTGAGGTATCGACGCCAACGACGATCGGTTTCCAGGACATGGGCGCCTCTTCGAGTGGTGGGTTACTAGCGTGAGCCACCTTGGCAACGACGCCCCCCTTCGGGAAGGTTCCGCGCTCCCAGGGAACCCTTGACAGCCGGACGTTGTTTGACAATCATCAAACTATGTCCACACGGGCTGCCGCTCCTCCTGGCCTCACGACTCGCCAATTCGAGCAGGTGGCGAAGGCGCTCTCCGACCCCCGCCGCGTCGCGCTGCTCGAGGCGATCGGCACCGCGGATGAGTATCCGTGTCAGCGACTGTGCACAGAGTTTCCGGTCTCGAAAGGGACCATTTCCCACCACATGAAAGAGTTGCTCCGCGCTGGGCTGATCCGCTCCCGCCAGGAGGGCCAGTACAAGTTTTTCAAAGTGTGCCGGGACACGATCGCAGCCTACACCAACGAATTGATGCGTCGGCTCGCTGTGTAGGAGCAGACTGCACTGAGGCGGGACCCTTTTTTAGGCGTGTGTTGTTTGATTGTTATCGAACTGTCGTACAATCGAGACCGGTTCGCCGCGGCGTGGCAGTCGATTTCAGCCTCCGCCGCTCGTCTATACCGAGCGAACCACGCTTCACCTTCTTCACCCAGTCAGGAGATACCGGTATGCGTAGTCGTTTCTTCATGAACAATCGGGGCTGGACGGGATCCGCCATTCTGCTCGTGGGCCTCGCGCTCACCGGGGGCAGCCTTGTCGCCTGGAAACGCGCCTCCATCCGGAGAGCCGATGCCGCGGGGGCAAAGCAACCTGAGCCCGTCGAATCCGTCACCATGGCCGTCGCCACGGAGCGCTCGTATCGCCCCACGACGACGTCGGTGGGAACGGTCCTCGCCCTCAGCTCGATCACTTTGCGCAACGAGCTCCCGGGCACCGTCCGCGAGGTGAACCTGACTCCCGGGCGCGTGGTCGCAGCCGGTACGGTCCTCGTCGCCCTCGACGTCTCCGTGGAGGAAGCCGAGCTCGACGCGGAGACCGCCCAGGCCGACCTGGCGCAAACGAGCCTCGCACGGCTCGAGCGCCTGCGTGAGGCCCAGGCCACGTCGCAGGAGGAGGTGGACCAGGCGCGCGCGGGCCGCGCGGTCGCGCTGGCGCAGCTGGCGCGCACGCGCGCCATCATCGCCCGCAAGACGATCCGCGCCCCGTTCCCAGCCCGCGTGGGCCTGTCCGACGTGCATCCCGGGCAGTACCTGAACGAAGGCACCGAGCTCACGACGCTGCAGGGACTCGACGCCGCGGCGAACGTGGACTTCACAGTGGCCCAGGCGGTGGCGGCCGAGCTGCGACCGGGCGAGCCGATCGCGGTGTTCGCCGCCGGCCAGCCGCTTCCGATGACGGCTCGAATCGTCGCCGTCGATGCGCGGGTCGATCCCGCGACGCGCAACGCCCTGGTGCGGGCCCGGATCACGAGCCACGCCCCGGCGCCGGGCGCCTCGGTGCGGGTCGAGGTCCCGGTGGGGCCCACGACGACGGTCGTCGCGATTCCGGTGAGCGCCCTCCGTCGCGGGCCCAGCGGCGACCACGTCTTCGTGATCGCGGCGGACTCCGCGGGCCACAGTCGCGCGCACGAGCAGCCGGTGCGGAGCGGACCGGTCCTCGAGGACGAGGTCGTGATCCTGAGCGGTCTCACCCCCGGCCAGCAAGTCGCCACCTCGGGGTCCTTCAAGCTACGCGAGGCGGTGCTGGTCGCGGGCGCTTCCCGTCACTAATCGGAAAACCGTCCATGCGCTCATTCACCGATACGTTCATCAAGCATCCCGTCCTCGCGGCGGTCGTGAACCTCGTGATCGTGCTCGTCGGATGGCGAGCGCTCACAACGCTGCCGGTGCAGCAATATCCCAAGATCGAGAGCTCCTCGGTGCTTATCACGACGGTGTACTACGGCGCCGGCGCCGAAACCGTCCGCGGCTTTCTCACGACCCCGATCGAGCACGCCGTGTCCGCCATCAGCGGCGTCGATTACGTCGAATCCACCAGCCGCGCCGGGGTCAGCAGCATCACGGTGCATTTGAAGCTGAACCACAACAGCACGGCGGCGCTCGCGGAGGTCACGGCCCGGCTGCAGCAGGTGCGCTCCGAGCTGCCCGCCGAGGCGGAGCCCCCCGTGGTCGAAGTACAGCGGGCGGACCGACCCTACGCGTCGTTCTACCTGAGCTTCACGTCGTCGGCGCGCGACATTCCGGCGCTCACCGACTGGCTCACCCGCAACATGCAGCCCCAGCTCTCGACGCTCGCGGGAGTGCAGCGGGTAGACGTCCTCGGCGGGCGTCCCATCGCGATGCGGGTCTGGATCGACCCCGACCGCCTGGCCGCGCTCAACCTCGCGCCCGGCGACGTCCACGCGGCCCTACAGCGCAACAACTACCTCGCCGCGGTAGGACAAACCAAAGGCGACCTGGTGCAGGTCAACCTGCTGGCCAACACCGATCTGCGCACGACGGAGGAGTTCAAGAACCTGATCGTGGCTGAGCGGAACGGAGCGATTGTGCGGCTGTCCGACGTGGCCCGGGTGGAGCTGGGCGCCGAGGAGGCCAGCTTCATCACGAAGTTCAGCGACAAGGAGGCCGTGTACCTCGGCGTCTGGCCGCTCGTCGGCAGCAACGAGATCGAAGTGGCGAACCGACTCCACGCCGAAATGGCCCGGATCCGGACCACGCTCCCGAACGACATCGACATGCAGCTCGCGTACGACGCGACAGTCTTCATGACTGACGCGTTGCACGAGATCAGCAAGACGTTGGCCGAGACGATCCTGATCGTCGGCGTCGTGGTGTTCTTGTTCATGGGATCGGTGCGCACCGCCCTGGTGCCGCTAGTGGCGATGCCGGTGTCGCTCGTGGGGGCGGCGGCGGTGATGTACGCCTTCGGCTTCAGCCTGAACCTCCTCACCATCCTCGCGATCGTGCTGTCGGTGGGGTTGGTCGTGGACGACGCGATCGTCGTGGTCGAGAACGTCGAGCGGCACGTCCGGGAAGGCAAGACGCGGATCCAGGCGGCGCTCGTCGGCGCCCGCGAGCTGGTCGGCCCCATCATCGCGATGACGATCACCCTCGCCGCAGTGTACACGCCGATCGGGTTCCAGGGCGGGCTGACCGGCTCGCTATTCCTGGAGTTCGCAATCACCCTTGCCGCCGCCGTGGTCGTCTCGGGCATCGTCGCGGTCACGCTGTCGCCGGTGATGAGCTCGCGCTTCGTCCACGAGCAGGGCCGGGAAGGCCGGCTCACGCGGCTGGTGCACCGTGGCTTCGAGGCGGTCCGCCGCCGCTACGAGCGGCTGCTCGACGGCGCCCTCGGCATGCGCTGGGCGATTGTCGCGGCGGCGGTGCTGGTCATGCTAGCCGCCTGGCCGCTGTACCAGAACTCGCGGCGCGAGCTGGCGCCCGTCGAGGACCAGAGCCACATCAGCTTGTTCATGCAGGCCTCGCCCGACGCGTCCCTGGAAGCGACCAACCGCGCCTCGCTCGAGGTGGTCAAGACCGTCACGGCGTTCCCCGAAGCCAAGTTCATGTGGTCGCTCACGGCCTCGTGGGGCGGGTTCGGCGGGATGGTCGCGAAGAACTGGAAGGAACGGCAGCGGACCACCGAGCAGATGTACGGCCAGCTCTACGGCGCGGTGTCGCAGGTGCCTGGTCTGCAGGTGTTCCCCCGGCTCGACCCGCCGTTGCCTACGCCCGGTCAGTACGACGTGGAGCTGATCCTGGCCAGCGACCTTCCCCCCGAGCAGATGCTCCAGACGGCGGGCGCCGTGATGGGCGCCGGCTGGCAGAGCGGCAAGTTCCTGTACGTCGACACCGACCTGAAGATCGATCTGCCCGAGGCGCGGGTGGTGATCGACCGCGACCAGGTCGCCGATCTGGGGCTCGACCTGGCCAGTGTCGGCCGCGAGCTCGGCACGCTGCTGGGCGGCGGGTACGTCAACCGGTTCAACTATTTCGACCGCAGCTACAAAGTCATTCCCCAGATCGGCGACGAGCGCCGGGCCACGGTGGGGCCGCTGCTCGATCTCAAGATCAAGACGCCGAGTGGTCGGCTGGTGCCGGTCTCGACCTTCACGCACATCGAGTCGAGCACCGCGCCGCGCACCCTCAATCGGTTCCAGCAGCGCAACGCAGTCCGCATCTTCGGCGGCGTCAAGCCCGGCGTCACTAAAGAGGAAGGGCTACGAGTCCTGGAACGCGCCGCGGTGGCCGCGGCCGGCCCGGGCGTCGGGCTCGAGTACGCCGGCGAATCCCGTCAGATCCGCCTCGAAGGGGCGGCGCTCACCGTGACCCTGGGGTTCGCGGTGATCCTCATCTATCTGGTGCTCGCGGCGCAATTCAAGAGCTTCCGGGACCCGCTGATCGTGCTGGTGGGGTCGGTGCCGCTCGCGATCTCTGGGGCCCTGGTGTTCAGCTACCTCAATCTCACCACCATCAACATCTACTCCCAGGTGGGACTGATCACGCTGGTGGGACTGATCGCCAAGAACGGCATCCTGATCGTCCAGTTCGCTAATACGCTCCAGTCCCAGGGCGTGGCGAAGCTGGCCGCGCTGCGCCAAGCGTCGCTCACGAGGCTCCGGCCCGTGCTCATGACGTCGGCGGCGACGATCTTCGGACATCTCCCGCTGGTGCTGGCGACCGGGCCGGGATCGGCCGCGCGCAACAGCATCGGAACCGTGCTGGTGGCGGGCATGTCGGTGGGGACGCTGTTCACGCTGTTCGTCGTCCCAGTGTTCTACTCGCTCATCGCGGCGGAGCACCGGCCCAGCACGGAGGAGGCAAGCGAAAGACTCGTGCTCGAACCTGCCATGGCGGTGGAGGTGGCTCATGCGTAGCGCGATGCTCCTGGGGTTCCTTGCGCTCTCCGGATGCGCCACGACCCCGGGCTACCGATCATCGTCGGTGCAGCCGCCGGCGTCGTTCCAGGGAACGACGGATACCACTATGACGGGCTCCGGTCCCGAGGGTCCTCACCCCCTGGCCCCCTCTCCCTCCGGGAGCCTGGGAACGAACGATGGGCCCGCCGTCTCGTTTGACTACTGGGACCGGCTGGGCGACACCACGCTGTCCCGCCTCCTCAGCGAGGGGTTGCGGGCCAACCTCGACATTCGGGCAGCGCGGGCCCGGGTCAGTGCCGCCCGCTCGGACCGGACCCGCACCGTGCTGGACCTGACGCCATCGACGACGCTGTCCGCCGGCTATGCCCGGCAGCGACTGTCCAGCGCGACCTTCCCAGGCGTATCGGGCATCTTTCCGGACCAGAGCGTCTGGGACGCCGGGGTGAGCGCCTCCTGGGACCTGGATGTGTTCGGCCGCATCCGCCACACCGTCCAGGCGCAAGGCGCGCTGGTGGGCGTGGCCCAGGAAGACCTCCGTGACATGCAGGTCACGCTGACCGCGGAGCTGGCCCGCGCGTACTTCGAGCTGCGGGGGGCGCAGGAGCAGCTCGAGGTCGCTCGCCGGAACGCCGAGAACCAGCGCCGCACGTTCGAGGTCACCCGTCAGCGCCTCGACGCGGGGCGCGGCAATCCTTTCGATACGGAGCGGGCGCAGGCCCTGCTAAGCTCCACCCTGGCGTCGATTCCGGGCCGAGAGGCCCAGGTGGCGGCGGCCCAGTACCGGATCGGTGCTCTGGTCGGTCGCGCCCCGGCGGCGGTGGCCCGGGAGCTGGAGCAGGCGGGGGGGGGGGAGGGGGGCGCGCAGCTCCCGCCGCTTCCGGAGGTGACCGCGATCGGCACGCCGGACGAGGTGCTCCGGTCCCGGCCCGACGTGGCGGCGGCTGAGCGGTTCGCCGCCGCGCAGGGGGCGCTAGTGGGCGCGGCCAAGGCGAGCTACCTGCCGCGGCTCACCATTGGTGGAAGCGCGGGCTATGCCGCGCCGCAATTCAGTACGGTAGGCAACCAGGGGACGGTGCGCTACGCGGTGGGGCCGGTGATCACCTGGCCGGGTCTCAGCCTGGGCCGGGTGCGGGCGGAGGTTGACGCGGCGCAGGCACGAGAGGACGCTGCCCGCGCGCAGTACAGTCGCGTCGTCCTCGCCGCGATGGCGGACCTCGAGACCAGCCTCACCCGGTATCGCGCGGCGCGCGTACAGGTGGAACGGCTCCAGGAAGCGAGCGCCGCGAGCGAGCGCGCCGCCGACCTGGCGCGGCTGCGATTCCGCGAAGGGGTCACGGATTTTCTGCAGGTACTGGATGCGGAGCGGACGCAGCTCGAGGCCCAGGATCGGCTGGCGCAGGGGCGCACCGACGCCGCGACGGCGTACGCGGCGCTGTACAGAGCGTTAGGAGGGGCCGGACAACGACCCTAGAGGGGGGGAGTGGGGAGGGGGCAGCCCTTGTCGAAGACGACCCGCCAGCGGCCGTCCGGATCGCGACGCCAAATGGAGTTGAACGTTCCGATTTGACGGCCGGCGGGATCCCGCACGGGCCCGCTGCTAAGGGCCAGGGTCCCGGACTCGAGGACTTCCACGACTTCGGGGCTCCAGGAAAACGGCGCCGCGGGGCCCTCGAAGAAGGGCTGCCAGCTGGCGACAACGGCGGCTCTGCCGTGCACCGGCCCTCGCCGACCAAAGAAGACCGCGTCGAGCGCCACATAGGCCCCGAACGCAGCCGCATCGCGGGCCGCCAGAGTGTGGGCAAAGGCACTCTCGGCTTCGAACACGGGACGAGCTAGAGGCTCCCGCTGCTCCAGCCGCGGCCCCGTGACAGAAACGAACTGCGACACCACGATCGTGAGATTCGCGTCGGGCCGCCCTTCGTCACTCACCATACCCACGAGCATGTCCGGGCTCTTCCCGAAACCCATCGCGGCGTTCGTGAGATGTGGGTAGTACACCATGACGTGGGGGCGCCAATGCCCCGCGTCCGCTCCATCGTCACCGATCAGCCGCTGCGCCTCGGACATCATGTAGCTCATCGCCGGCCGCTGGGGCAGGCGAAACCGTCCGGTAGCCAATCCCTCACTTATCGCACGTTCAACTTCCGGTTCGCGCACTCCCCGATGAAACAGCCGCGTACGCTCCATCTCCATTGGGAGAATCGACACGGACGCCTCGGCGTCAAAACAGTGGGGCTCTAGGCTTCTCGGCCAGCTGCGATTCACGATGCACGTGACGCCGTTGGAGCCGCTGTCGGCCACCACGAATCCGCTGTCGCTGAAGACCAGAACACGAGCGTTAGTCGTGACGCTCGCCGGTGCGGCGCTGCGAGCAAGGGCGATTTCCTGAGCGCGAGGAAGCAGGCTGCGCTGCCCGGCCCGGGTGAGCGCCGATTGCGCGACGGCCGTATGCGCGGTGGCGAACAGCGAGAGGAAGATAGGGACGGTCCGCACGTTGGTTGCTCCGAGGTCGAGGAGACACCAAGCCCGGCGCACTACAGGCCGCCGGGCCGGTGCAGTTGGGTTTCGGTGGCCGTCACACCGTCCCCCAACCAGTGTGACGCGTCTAGAAGCTCAGCTCGAAGCCCAGGCGAATATTCCGGGGCGCGCCGTAGAAGTTCTGGACGCCGTTGACGTAGTTGTCGTAATAGGCGTTCAGCGCCTTCGTCTGCTCGGCCAGGGTGTAGCTCTTGTCGCCGTTGCCGAACCGCGCCTCCACCCGCTGCAGCATCACACAATCCACAGTCGAGGCGGCCGTCGCGGTCCACGACGTGCAGTCGGCGATGTCGATCGAGCCGTCTTTGCCCAGCTTGCTGACCGGCTGGGCCGCCGCCTCGTTCGCCAGGTTCGCGAACTCCGGGCTCAGTACGGTCTGGCGGTTCAGCGCGTTGACGACGTCGCTGGTCTCGTTGAAGAGCCGGATGATGTTCCGGAAGTTGAACACGTTGCGCAGGTCCGCGAACAGCGTGACGTCGGTGCGCCCGAACTTCACGGCCTTGTTGATGCGCATGTCCACGACTTTGTTCCAGGGCATCGTGGAGCTGTTGATCGGCTCGAGCGAGTTGGCCTCGAGACCGAACCCCACCCGTGGCGCGACCGTCCCGGCTCCGGAGTTGGCCACCCGCGTGAAGGGCAGCCCGCTGAACGCCCGGAACGTCGCAAAGACACTGACGTCGCGGAACACCTTCCCCAGCGTCGTGTTCTTCTGCCAGTCCGTCGGGACGGTGAGGGAGACCGCGCCCACGATGTTGTGCTGACGCTGGTCGTCCACCGGTAGCGGCTGCTCGGGCGGCGGCACCCGGTCCCCCGTGACCTGCGAAATCTGTCGCGAGGAGGTCCGCAGATACGCGAACGGATCCGACCCGGTGTTCTTGGCCACCTGGAAGGTGTAGGCGACCGAAGCGTTGAGCCAACTGCCCACCCGCCGATCGAGCTTGAAGTCGAGGCCGCGCGCGTAGCCGAAGTCGGCGTTGGTCAGGACGTTGACGTTGAGCGTCCGACCCGGATTGCTGGGATCATCATACGGCTTGATGCGGTAGGCCAGGTCGGAGACTTTGTCCTTGTTGTAAGCCGAGATGTCGAGCACCAGGTCGGGGTTGAAGGCGTGCCGCACCCCGAACTCGAACTGGATCGTCTTGCCGAAGGTGACGTCCCGCCCGAACGAATCGTTGCTGTTGGTGAACGACAGGTCGTTGTTCGTGCCCGACAGCATGGTAGCGAAGTCCGGCGTCTGCACCTGGTGGGCGTAGGACAGCCGGAAGTCGGTCGACTCGGTGATCGGGAAGGAGACCCGCAGCCGCGGCGAGATCGTGTGGTGCGTCTGGGCGGGGGTGAACACCGCGGCCAGCGACTGCGCGTAGGCCGCGTCGTTCGTCGCCGCAGCACCCTGCCACAACGGGTTAGTGAAAATGCGCCCCGGGGTGTTCGCGAACAGCGACTTGGCGTTCATGTAGTCGTAGCGCCCCCCCAGCTCCAGCACCACGTCGCCCAGATCGAGCCGGTCGGCCGCCCATGCCGCGTACGTCACCGGCTGCGCGACGTAGGCGGTCATGAAGATCTGGGTGATCATACTGCTGCTCCAGAAGGCCAGGCTGGAGTGCTTGCCCTCGACGCCGAAGTTGAACCGGTGGAAGCGGTTGGCCTGCCAGTCCACTTGCACTCGGCCGGTCACGCGGGTCTCGCTGTTCAGCGTGCCGCCCACGTCCAAGCCGGTGGTGATCCAGTTGCCCGACTGCATGCCGAAGGGGTTCAGCCGGTAGGGCTGGCTGTTGCGCAAGTCGGTGCGGTTGAGCAGTGGCGTGCGCAGCCCGGTGTTCGTGCGGATGTTCCGGATGATCTGGTCCGTGATGGGAAACGGCATGTTGCCGAGCCCGGTGAAGTTCAGATTGGAGAACTCGACGCCCATCTTGGGGCTGCGAGTCGAGAGCTCGGTCGCGGGATCGAGCGGCCCCGCAACGCCCTTGTTCGACGCCCAGCTGAAGTTGACGTTGATCGCGAGCTCGTGCTCGGCGGCCTTGAACACCGTATGGCTCAGGTTCAGCACTGCAAACCGGTCATAGTTATGGGCGCCGGTGAACGTCTGCGGATCGGCGATCCGTAGGCCAGGCCAGTTCCGGAACTGGTTGCCGTGCGCTTGCGCGGTGAGCGAAACGTTCGAGCCGTTGCCGTAGGAGTAGGAGAGCTTCCCGAGGAGCGTGATGTCGCTATTCCAGTTCATCGGGAAGCGCGCGCCCTGGCAATCGTAGCCGAAGTTCTTGGAGGCGTCACATGCCCCGCCGAACTGAGCAAACCGCGGGATTAAAACTGTCTGACTCGACGACGTCCCGTTCACCGTGACGCTGGTATCGATGCCGGCCACGACGTACGTCGGGATCTGGTCCCACCCCGAACCGCGGAACGGCGAGACCTGTCCCTGCAAGATGCCGGAGGCGAAGAAGCGCAGGTTGGCGATGCTGGGGATCGGTCCGCCGATGGAGCCCTCGAAGCGATTGAACCCGAGCGAGATCGCGTTGCCGAACGGCTCGTCGGTGGCACCGGACAGCGCGCCGGACAGCTTCTCGCCGCCGGTCCTCGTGGTGTAAGAGATGATGCCCGCTTGCGCGTCGCCGAACTCGACGCCGATCGCGCCAGTTGTCACCGACGCCTCTTCGACTGCGTTCGTGCCGACGTTGATCGCCTGCGAGCCGGAGCTTGTACCGCGCACGGGCGCGCCGTCGATGTAGACGTTCGCTTCACCGGGGCGGCCACCGCGGATCACCAGACCGGCGCCCGATCCGGACTCGACCACGCCCGGGGTCAGTGAGACGACGTTGCGCACATCGTCCACCGGAAGGTTGTGGACCGCGGTGATGATGACCTTCGAGCTCACCTCGTCACGCGGCACGATCGGGTTGGCGGCCGCGGTCACATTGATCGTCCCCACTTGCACGGCCGAAGCCGTCATCTTAATAGGGAACTCGGCGGTCTGCCCGCCGAACACGCGCGCACCGGTATACTCGCGCGGTTGATAGCCGATGAACTGCGCACGTAGCGTATACGTGCCCACCGGCACGTTGTTAATGAAGTAGTAGCCCTTGTCGTTGGTGACAGCGCCGAACGACGTTCCGACGATGAACACCTGGGCGTTGGCGATGGGGACGCCTGCCTGATCGGTCACCGTACCTTCGACCTTGCCAGTCGTCTGCTGCGCGGCCAGGGGTGCCAGGGCGAGGAGCGCCAGGATCCCGACGGCCACGAACGACGGGCGGAAGCGGCCGAAAGCGCTTCGCACACGATGGGTCATGGAATGGTCCTCCAGAGTCGAAAAGGCGTGGAGACTACCGGACAGAAAACGTGCGTAAGCCACGTCACCTCCATTCCGGTGCGGGGGCGGATGAGCAACGGCTACGAGAGTACATCTGCCGTAA
>WNFC01003924.1_pt1 | contig 16195 bp, 14 predicted proteins | sample 5400541 | NCBI WGS metagenome assembly WNFC01 (sample SAMN13153342, study PRJNA577476) | soil metagenome | isolation source: 120 cm saprolite under Douglas fir tree site 2 hole 2 replicate 1 | place: USA:California | collected 2015-04-18
GCAGGGCCGTCGTGGTACGACGCATCCCAGGGCAGTCCCGTCAGCCGTTCGTGACTGGTTGGGTGCCGACCACTGAACGGATCGTCAGCGAGGGTTCCTGATCGCTCCGACAACTTCGTCCCCTTCCTGCAACTGATCTTACTACCTCATCGTGGCACGCCAATCCACAGGTCTTGACTATTCCTCAAGTCGGCATCTCGTCAGGAAATCAAGCACTGACGAGATCGGCGTTTACCCACCACCGATCCGGTGAAACAGTGAACTTCCCACCACCGGACTTCTGGGGAGTGAGCGGGCACATGTCCGGCTAGCCCGTCAATCAGGCACTGAGTGCGTGGCCACCGCAAAATACTCTGGCAGTTGAAGAACTGCGGGCTATAGACTTTATCTACTTTAACTTGTTATTTGAAATGAGCTCCGATTTCTGTTTGAATAACCCAACGGGGAGTCATCGTGAAAATATACGATATCACAGGCTATCTGATTGTTTTTTCCTACATGCTGGCTTGTATGTATTCCGCCCCGACTCATTTGGGACCTTGGACTGGAATGTTGATAGGCGGAGTTTATTTTATCTTTTGCTGGTTTCTTGGCGGGTTGTATTTGCCCGATGTTCTTCATTTGGGAATCGCTCATCGTTCACTCGACTAGAAGGAATGGTTCATAAAAGTCGTCACTATCGTGAATAACACGTTCGGGCTCTATGTAGATCCGATCGCCTGGGTGAATCGCCATCGATTGCATCATAAACATGCTGACCATCCCGGGGATCCCAATAAACTTTCCGGCGATGGTTTTTGGCGAACCCTATATCTCTGTGTAGCGCCGTATCGATGCAATGACAATCTGGCCGGCGACGAGATTTTAAATTCTCGGACTGTTCGGGTCGCTGCGAATCCGGTTTTTGCGATACTTGTACAAGCCTTTAGTTTTTATCTCTTCTTGAAGATAGTTGGAGATCTGAAGTTTGTGCTGGTGATGTGGCTTGGAATACGAATTTTTGCGCTGTGGGTAAATATGATTCAAAACTATTGGACCCACACTCGAAAATTTGGATACCGGCGGTATAACGATGAAGACGACAACGCCATGAACATTGGCGAGTGGCTACCGGTAACGGCGACCTTTAGCGCTTGCTTGCAGAATAACCATCACCACTATCCGGGTCTTTTGCGGCTAAGCCACGACAAATCCGAATACGACTTTGGATTTGTAACGGTCAAACTTATGAAATACTTGGGCTTGGTGAAGGCAACGAGAACGGGTGAAGAGTTACCCAAGGACGTTCCATTAGGCGCGCTGGATTTTTAAGGCGTTCTTTTTCTTTTTGTAAACGGCTCAATCGTTTGCCAAAAAAAGGCACGCGCAATTTCTTGGCCGTCTAGACCGTAACGTTCCGGCCACACATCAGGATAGTAGTAAGTTCCAAAAAGTTTATCAATCCACGGAAAATGAATGGCGAAGTTCTTATCGATGCCCTCTTTTTGGGAGGTATGATGCCAATGATGATATCGGGGCATAACCAAAAACTTTTCGAGCCATCTGGCATTGGGGCCGAAATTGCAATGAGTCCAGGTGGCGTGAAGGGTGACAAAAATCAGGTACGCCAGGATGATCGATTGCGAAAATCCAAACATGAGAGGAACAAGAATAAATCCGCGCACGAGTGTGTCGTCTACAAAGTGGGAGCGTGAACCGGCGATCCAATCAAGCGCCTTCGAAGAATGGTGAACGGCATGAAAACGCCACAGAAAAGGCACTTTATGCAAAGCCAAATGAATAAAATATTCCGCAAGGTCCGCAACCACAATGGCAAGGAAGAATTGCAAGAACCAGGGCACTCGAGCGATCAATTCTTGAAGAACCGGAACACCCAAATATTTAGTGGCCTGGGTGGCGGGCAATAGAACCAGAAAAGATAAAATTTGCAGAGGGAGATGAGTGGACATGAAATAAACCACGTCCAAGGTCCACTCGTTCCTGAAAGTTCCTTGTTTTGGATACTGCGGCCAGAGTCTTTCGAGTGGCACGTAGATGAGTGCCATCAAAAACAAATCGAGCAAAAACCAGTCCAGGCCGATTGCAAGCCCACCGTGCGGAGTTTCGTTAATCGGTACGCTCGATCCGCCCAAAGCCGTTGCCGCGATGGCAAGCAACATTCCAGTCAATGCCAAAATCTTTTTCTTGCGCTTAATCGAAGAAATGATTCCGAATAAGATTGCCCCCACGATGAGACATTGGATTAAAACGCGCATGGTGTGCATTGGATAATGTGGACGCAGTTCAGGAGAGCTTAGCAGCTGAGGAAAGTGGAGGCACAAAACTCCTCCGAATGAAAGAAATCCAAAAAAGGCAGACAATATCCCACTCCACCAACCCGTTCCAAAGCCGGTAGACTCGGCATCGCCAAAGAATTCATTAATTTTTTGCTCGATCACTATGTCTTCTAGTTTACGTTCCTCGACTCATGCAAGCTATTAGAAAGATACCGACATGACGCTTAATTGTGCTCATCCGAAGGAAGCAGTAAATGCGAGCCATGTTCAAGCAGCTGAAAAACCCAAGAATTGGAATTGCCACTGAACCTGTCGCAGTGAAGGGTTTTCTATCCTCACGCACCGCCTGATCCTTCCTAACGTGAGGGGTGCCACTAGTGAGGATTCTAAGCCGCGGATCGCAGCTTGTGCCCGTCTAGTGCCTGGTAAGCCGGATCACCGGACAGTGCCCGTGGCTGGCCAGAAACGTTGTTCCAGGAAGTTGGCCGGATTAGTAACGGGAAGTCGGCTTGTGGAACGTGATTGGGCGATTCGCGATGTCAATTGTTGGATTACGGGCCACCCTGAAGTAACCGGATTGGGTAAGAGTGGCCGACAATCTACCCGGAATGCAGAAAAGGCTCCATATTGCGGCTCAATGAGTGACTCGACCTGTAGTTAATAGCGGAGATTTCTCCAGTTTCCGCTTTTCCTGTCATTCGACCACTCTGACCTACAATCGCCATTGGGGCGCAAAGGGTTCTCTTCAGCGCTCAAGAGAGCCGAACGGTCCGGCGCGGCCGACCACGCAGGCCTTACAGCGGCGGAATGGCATCGAGCAGCGGCAACGCCTGGGTTGAGTCGTGGCAATTCGCGCGGTCAGTTCGATTGCCAATGAAATGCCACGCCCGTCGCAGATCAAATGACGCTTGCTACCCCGTTTACCTTGGTCGGATACAGGTGGTCGGCCACCTTGCGGCTTCGGCTGAAGGAAGCTGGGAGAAGCGGAGGTTTTGTTACAGGCACTTAGACTATTGCTGCGGGGGATTCTGCGCCGGAGGCGGCGCCGCCGTGGGCGGGCCAGGCTGATTAGCCGGAGGAGTGTTCTGTTGCCCGAATCCACTTTGTCCAAATCCACTTTGTGCCGGACCGGTTCCCTGGGGATTCTGATTCGGCCCGTTAACTTGCTGGTTTATGGCGTTAGCCAAATCTTTTGACGGATTCCAGATAAACTCGAAGAGGCGGTAATTCGTGGCCTTGTCGTAGACGATGATCGAGCGCTTGTTGATCTTGCTGCCCACTCCGATGATGTTGCCGCCGATTACCGGAGCATCGGAGATCAAGCCCGAAGGAGTTGCGTTGGCGGCATCGTCCGCCGACACGGCATTGCTGCCCGGCGTCCCTGGGACGGTTTGCCCAGCATTCGTCGTGTTGGGCGTGGCGCCCGGCTGCGCACCTGCCTGGCCCTGAGCCGATTGCCCAAATCCCGAGGCGCCAAAACCTGACGTCTGCTTTGGGTTGGCAACTGCGGGCGTGCCGACCTGGCTTGGCATCTGGAAAGTCTGCTGCGGCTTCAAGCTGCCGATAAGCTGGCCCGCGGGACCGACATAGATCAGCCGCCAAGAGCCGTCCGCCTTGTTCATGGGATCGTTGTAGGCCTGGCGCATGAAACGCAAGGAGCCCAACTTCGGCTTGGTCAAATCATCCACCGACGTTGGGAAGTGGCCGGTCTTGCGGTAATAGAGCTTGATGCCGCGGACGTACTGCTTGCCGCGCCAAATCATCTGTTCTTCTTTTTCGCGGCGCCGTTCGGTGCGGACATAGGGAGCAGCGGCCATGGCGCCGAGAAGCACCAGGGTGGTCAAAAACATGACCATCATCAGCGCAAATCCGCGCTGCGATGCGGTGGCGGTGCTTTTGGGGCGATTTCTCATGGTTTTGCTCATGCGGGCGGAGCCGCCTGCTCGTCGAGCGAAGCGGAGTTGCGCTTTCCGGTACCCACTTCCTCGAATTCCAGGCTGGCGTTGCCGATCCTCAGGATGCGAAATCGTCCGAGCAACGTATCGCCTTCACCGACAATGTAGACCTGTTCCCCATCGCTGAGGAACGCGCGCTTGGAGGTGCCGTTGGGCACGGTGCCATAACCAAAGAATTTCATATTGGCCGGCAAGCTCGGCGGGGGTGGTTCGATGGGAACTTGCGGCACGGGATCACGAACCGGCTCGGGTCCGTGGCGAACCGGTGCAGGCGGCAGACTCTCGCTGAACAAATCCCGACCGCCGCTCTTGTATTCGGTGCGGCGGCTGGCTTCCAGCTTCCAGCGCTGCAGCGCGGGATTCTCGACGGGAAGCGGAGCGTACGGTCTTAGAGCGAATGGCACTGTCTTGCCCGGGAAGGACACGCCTCTGCTGTCGTAATAGAAGACTCCCGCGGCGGCGAGCATTAATACGGCGAGCATGGCGATTTTGGTCTTCTGATTCATCACGCTGCCCGAAAATAGGTTTTAATGTGCAGGGTCACTTGCAAAGCGGCCCTGACGCCTTGCGCCTGGGAGACAGAATGCGCCGAGAGGCCCTCTACCGCGTAAAAGTTCTTGGAACGCTGCAATTCGTTCAAAAATCGCACCACGCCGCGATAGTCACCTAGCACTTGAGCGTCGATGGTCAGCTCGGTCAGGTCACGGCCTTTCACGGTTTTGGGTTGGAAGGCACGGCTGTCCAATCGCAAGCCGGCTTTGGCGGCAAGCGCGCCCAGCTCGGCGCTGACCATTGAATATCCAGTGCTCTCCGGAAAAAGGGAGTGCTCGAAGGCATCGCAATCCTTCTGAATCGCGGGAATGTGGCTGCGGATTTCCAGCGCGCGCTGGATGTCTTTTTTCAGCAAGTCGCGATTGACGGTCATCAGCGCCAGCTCCTGCTTGGCGCTTTGCGCCGAGGCCAAGTTCCAACTGTAGAAGCCGAGGGCCACGTCGGCGGCGATGAGCAGCGCCAGCAGCAGCACGATCGCGCGCTTTTTAAGTTTGAAATCGCGGCGCATCAGCTCCTCACATACACCACGGTGAGTTGAATCTGCACGCGATCCAAATCGGCGGTGCCCGGTTGCGGTTCAGCATTTTTCTCGCTGATTTCCTTGACCTCTTTGAATGCCGGAGAATTCTCCAGTGCGCGCACGAATTTGAGCTTGGCCTCGTCGCTGATGGCGCCGACCTGCAAGCGCACCAGCACCCGGCCTTTTTCGTGCGCAGGTTCGATAGTTACCAGGCGCACGCCGGTGGGCAGGATTTTCTCCAGGTCCATAAACATCTGCGTCCAATTGAGGCTCTGCTCGTCAATCAAGGAATTAAGGAACGTGGAGCGCTCGTTGAGCCTGGCGTTCTGCTCTTCCTTGAAGAAGTTCTCCAACTCGTCGCGCTGGCGCATGAGCCCGATCATCTCCTGGCGGATGGCGTCTGCTCGCACACGCAGCGCTTCATTCGACTTGCGCACGGAATAAACATGCCCGGCGAGGGCCAGGAAAACGATGCCGGCAAGCGCGCCGATGAGACCCGAGACCGCGAGGAACTTGCGGTGGGTCTGCAACGGATTGGTCGCCAGATTTAAACGAACTTTCATACTTTGCATTCCCTGGATTCCCTGCCGGGATGCGCGGCTTCAGTTCCGATGCATCATCCAACCGACCAAACCATCGGCTTCGCGGTCCGCCAGCGGCCGCGCCTCATGGGGTATCCGGCCGTCGGAAAACGCGGCATGCAAAAGCGAACTCACATCGCAGTGAAACTCGGATTCCAGCGGCGGAACAAAATCCGGGAGCCGCGCACCCAAACCGGCCACGCGTACGGAAGCGATGCATTCGCCCCAAGTGTCCTGGTAATACGCGGCCACCGGATAAATCTCATCCAGCAACATTTTTGGCGTGATGTCGCCGCTGTGCACCGGAAGCTCCGTACAGCGGAAGCCGCAGAGCACGCCGCCGCGCACGATGACGGTGGTCAGCGCCACGCCGGAAACGCGGGCCAGCAGCGTGGCTTTACTATCGCCGAGCAAAGAAATGGCCGCGAGCGACGAACTCAAGATCACACCGGGGAAAAGGCTGGCGCCTTCGGCCAAGGCTTCATATTCGCGCACAATGCGCAGGCGGGCCAGCGCGGTGACAATGTCCACGCCCTCGGCGCGAGCGGGCTGGCGCATGTAGGAAATCACCGTTTCGTCGGCCTCGAAGGGAATGCTCTTTTTCAGCTTCCAGCGCAGCATGGGTATGGCTTCCTGCGGCGAGCGCGGAAACTCGTCAAAATGCTGCACGAAGACGCGAATAACCGGGTCCGGCAGGATCAGCGCGACTTCCTGGTCCCTGGCGCGCAAGCGGCTGACGATATTGGCCAGGGCGGTTTTCAAGGCGCTGGCGTTGATCACATTGGGCTCTACCGCGGAAGGCACCAGCGCGACGGGCGGCAAAGTCTCCACCGTGAATTCGTCAACGGAGTTGCCCTTCCAGCGCGCGGCGGCCACGCGATCGGGCGCAAACTCGATGGCCAGATGCGGATGCGGCATGGCATCGAGCCAGCGCGCGAGCCGGCTGAACAAGCCGCTTTCGCGGGGCTCCTGGCGAATGGTGGCAATGCTACTCAACGAAAGTCACCTTGTTGATTTCTTTCAACGTCGTGATGCCGGAGCGGATTTTGGCCAGGCCGCTCTCGCGCAACGTAATCATGCCTTCTTCGCGGGCGACGCGCTTGATCTCCGAGGTCGGCCGGCGATCCACAATCATTTCGCGGATGCGATCGGTGAGGTCCAGCAGCTCGCAGATGGCCGTGCGGCCGTGGAATCCGGTGCCGGAACATTCCAGGCACCCGGACCCTTCGACCAGCGGTATGGCCGACCACACCGCGGGATCGAGGCCGGCTTCGGTCAATTCCTCCGGTGAATGTTTCTTCGGCCTCTTGCAGTTGGGGCAGACTACGCGGACCAAGCGCTGGGCCATGATGCAGTTGAGCGCGGACACAAAGTTATAAGGCTCGACGCCCATGTTGATGAAGCGGCCGATGACGTCGGTGACGTTGTTAGCGTGGACGGTGGTGAAAACCAGGTGGCCGGTGAGCGCGGACTGGATGGCGATCTGCGCGGTTTCCTGGTCGCGAATTTCGCCGACCATGATCTTGTCGGGATCGTGGCGCAGGATGGAGCGCAAGCCGCGCGCGAAGGTCAGTCCCTTTTTCTCGTTGACGGGAATTTGCGTGATGCCGCGGAGCTGGTACTCGACGGGATCTTCGATGGTGACGATCTTGTCTTCGTCGGTTTTGATTTCGTTCACGGCCGCGTAGAGGGTGGTTGTTTTGCCCGAGCCGGTCGGTCCGGTAACCAGCACCATGCCGTAAGGCTCGCGAATATAGCGGCGGAAACGGCGCGTTTCTTCGGGTGAAAAGCCCACGACATCCAAATTGAGGCTCTGAAATTTTTCGGAGAGCGTTTCCTTGTCCAAGACGCGCAGCACGGCGTCTTCGCCGTGGCTGGCGGGCATGATGGAAACGCGCAAGTCGATGAAGCGGCCCTTGTACTTCACGCGGAAACGGCCGTCCTGCGGGACGCGGCGCTCGGCGATATCCAGCTCGCTGAGCACCTTGATGCGCGAAAGCATGGTGGAATGCCATTCCTTGGCGATGGGCTGCATGGCGTGCTGGAGCACGCCGTCGATGCGGTACTTCACGGCGACTTCGGTGTCGCGCGCCTCGATGTGAATGTCGCTGGCGCGGCGCTCCAGGGCGGTGAAGATGATGGTTTCCACCAAGCGGACGACCGGACTGACGGTGGTGTCGCGCGTCAGGCGGTCGCCGGAAATTGTTTCTTCGCTTTCCTCTTCTTCCTTGGCTACCTGCAAAGTAAAGGCTTCGGTGGCTTGCTCGAGAACGCGCTGGGATTGCTCGGTGCGCTTGAGCAAATCGGCGATCTGGCGGGGAGTGGCGACTTTGATGGCGAGCTTTTTGCCCAGCAGCAGGGGCAGCTCATCGCTCATTTGCACCTGACCGGGGTCGGCAGCGGCGATGGACAGCACGTTGTTGTGCACTTCGAGGGGCACGAAGTTGTAGCGGAACATCAAGTCCGCGGGGATGGTGCGAAACAGTTCCGGATCGATGCGCTGCTCGCGCAAGTCGATAAAGGCATAGCGGTAGCGCTCCGCAAGCTTGCGCGCGACCTCGCGCTCGTGCTGCTCGTCGGCCGCGGAGGTGGCGCCGGCGATTACGTTGGAATGTTCCGTGGTGGCCATGAATCCTTAGCTTCCCGTCCCCGAGGCCGAGAACGAGAAGATCGGCAAGTACAGAGAAATGAGAATGAACGCCACGAGCGCACCCATGAATACCAGAATAGCAGGCTCGATGAAGGAAACCAGCGCGCTGAGCCGCAAAGCTACTTCATCTTCGTAAAATTCGGCGACGCTGGTCAGCATGGGGGCCAGAGCGCCGCTGGACTCGCCGACTTCTATCATGTCCAGAGCCAGAACAGGCACCACTTGCTTGGAGGCCAGTGCGTGGTGCAAGGATTCCCCTTCGCGAACCCTTTGAGTAGCGTCGGAAACCGCCTCGCGCACCAATCCGCTGGAAATCGCGTCGCAAGCGGTTTGCAAGCCCGCTACCAGGGGCGTTCCGCCGGTCAACAGGGTTGCGAGGGTGCGGGAAAATTGCGCCATCTGAAACTTCAGTAGCGTGTTGCCGATGACCGGCAGGCGAAACTTCAGGCGGTCAAAAGCGATGCCGCCCTCCTCGGTGCGCGACCAAAAATAGACGCCGATGGCGCACAGCACGAGAGCGGCGATGCCGCCCAGAAACACATAGCGATAGTCCACCGTCAGGGCGATCAGCAATCTTGTGGGCGTCGGCAGCGGGACGTTGAGATCCCTGTACAGCATCGCGAACTTGGGAATCACCGCGGAAACCAGGTAGGAAACGATGGCGGTAGCCATCACCAGCAAGAGCGCGGGATACACCAGCGTGGCGAGAATCTTTTTGCGGACTCCGGTGGTCACCTTTTGATAGGCGATATAATACTCTAGGACGCCCGAAAGGTTTCCGCTCTTTTCTCCCGCGAGTATCGCCGTGGAATACACTTTCGAGAAGACGCCGGCTTCGGTGATGGCTTCGGAAAGAGACTTGCCCTCGCGAACGCGGTCGCGAATCTGGGAAATAACGGGACGCAGCTTGGGGGAAGACGCGCGGTCGGCCAGCAAATCCAGCGCGCGCAGGATGGGCAGTCCGGCTTTGATCAGGGTATTGAACTGCTGATTGAGGATCAGGAAATCGCTGCCGCCCACCGAGCGCACGCGGCGCTGGAGCATCCCAGACAAAAGGCGGTTGCGCTGATCGACCGCATACACGTACAAGCCGCGGTCGGCGAGCTTCTGGCGCGCCTCCGCCACCGAACTCGCAGCCTCTATGTGCGAAAATACGCGGCCGTTGGCGTCTGCCACACGGCAAACAAACTCACCCATAAGTACCCAGTTTACCTCATCTAACTGATATGCGGGGAAGCTGGCTGGGGTTGGCCGTTATGTGAATAACACGGGCGTGGGCAGCGCCCAATTTACCTAGCTTCTGCCGTCCGCTAATTCACCATTAACAATGGCCACGCCCGGTGGCGGCTGGAAGCGAAACATGGTATCGGGAATGGCCGGGTCGAAGCGCCAATTTTCGAAGCGAAACTCCACCGAGATGCCGCCGGCCTGTCGCACGATCAGGCGCGCAAGTTCCCCGCTGTCGCGCGCGACTTCGAAAAAGACAGCGTCATTCGCGCCCGGGCCCAGAGCATTCTCCGGCCCCTCCGCCCTCGCGTTGTCTTGTTTTTCGCCGCGCACTTTGCAACGCAGGACAGCGTGGCCTTCGGCCAGGGGCTTCTCCGCATCGGCAAACTCGACATGCGAACAAACGCGGGAAATCTTCATCTGGCCGGCCAGCAGCGCGAGCGGAGTGCGCAAATCGGCGCTCTGCTTGGCCAGTATGCGGGTGACGGTGTGATCCGCGGGTACGTAAAACCATGCGGTCTTTCCATCTACCAGGAACAAGTCCTTTTCCGGGCGCTCGTACTCCCAGCGCATTTTACCCGGACGACGGAAGTAGGCTGTTCCCGCCTCGGTGCGGACAACGCTGCCATTCTCCGCATAGCGTTCGAGAAAGGTGGCCTGGAGGGTCTTGGCGGCGCGGTATCGCGCCTCCATGCGCGAAGCTAGCTCCATAGCTTCCTTCGTGGCTACGGGCGGAAAGAGAAGCAATGCAAGAGCGAAAAGCACTGTGGCCATGTTGCTAGTCTAGCAGCAGGACAAGCCACCGGTGAGGACCGTCGAAGAGTTTAAGGGGGCGGCGCAGTGAGGCCAACTAAGTCTCGCCGTTTCAGTTGTTCTCTCTCCCCTTGGCGCTGGGTGCCGGTGAAATGGCGTTTCCCTTTACTGCGACGATATCGACGGATTTGAGGTGTTGAGCAACTGCATCAGATTTCGGGCCTCCCAATTATCGGGATCCAAACGAAGAGCCATCTCGGCGTCGGCACGGGCTAATGCTATCTGGCCGCCCTTATAGCGGAGGACGGCACGGCTCGCCCACCCGCCTGCATATCCTGGCGACTCCGAAATTTCGCGATTCAAAAGGTTCAGGGCGCCATCCAGGTGATCGGTTTGCATATATAGTGTCGTCAGATTGACGGCGATTGTATCGTAGGCGGGATTGTCGCGCCCGATCATGTAAAACGCCCGCTCCATCATTCGGCCCGCTGCTTGGTAATTACCCTGCCAGGACTCCAGCAGCCCATAAGTTGCCAGAGCCTCGGGGTAGGCCGGATTGATTTGAAGTGCGGTCTGAAGCTCCTGGCGGGCAAGATCGAGCTGTTTAGCCTCCATGTATTTGAACGCAAGGTTTTGGTGCATTTTGGCGCTTCCAGGCACGGCCCGGACTGCGGCGGTGTAGAGTGTTAGATTGTCTTTCCAATCGCGGTTGCGTATCACAGTGCGCAGTCCGAGCACCGCGACGAGAGCGGCTAACACTCCGACTGCGAGCTTTCGTTGGCGTTCCTGTAGCCAGTTCCACGCTAGCGCGACTAGCAGGCAAAAACCCGCGGAAGGAAAATACGCAAGGCGCTCGCCCATGATCGTTCCTACCGGGATCAAGATGTTGGCCGTAGTTGCGAATCCGGCCAGATATATGCCGCCCGCCAACACCACTCCGTTTTGCCGTTTTCGCACCGCCCATATCCACCCGCCCAGGGCCGCTAATGCTGCAATCGCCCAAGGCAGCGTGTGGCGTAGACCGTAGCGCAGATCGTAGACCGGAATCTGGTTGTAGGAATAGTCGCAGGAAAGCGTTGCGGGATAAACCTGAAGACCGATGTATTTCCACGCGACGTGAAGTGCATTGAAAATTCTCGGTGCCGCCGGAATTGAGGCGAGTGGATTATCCAACACCGAGATGTCGGCCGGACCACCAAAATGGCCTCCCTGGACTTTCCAAAATACGCTTAGGTACAGCACGGTGATACCGGCGATTCGCAAATAGCGAAACGTGGGTTTCCACTGGCCGCGCGCGTAATCCCCGATCAGTGCTAACGGCAAAAAGACCACGGCGGATTCCTTAGAGAGGACCGCCAGAACGAAACACACTAACGCGGCGATCTCGCGGTCGTGAAGGTGTAGGAGCCACGCGCCGATCAAGAATCCGGCAGCTAGTAATTCGGCGCGTCCGACAATGGAGGCCACGGCCTCGGTGTGAATGGGATGTACGGCAAACAGCAGAGCGGCCGCGAACGCTACCGCTTTCCCGTGTCGCAACGACTGCAAAGCTGTTTGCAGTAGCAGGTAGAAGAGCAAGGTGACTGCCGCATGTAGCACCAGGTTAACTACGTGAAACCCAAGCGGCCGACCGTTACCTATTTTCCAATCCAAGGCGAAGGTGCTGAACGTCACAGGCCGAAGTACGTTAGTAATTTTGTGGGGCGTGAATAGCGCTTTCAATGAAGGGTGGGTGCCTTGAGAATTGTGCAAGATGTACAGTCGGATGTCGTCCATCGTGAACGCGTTGACCAACGTATTGCCATACGCAAACACGACGATTGTTAACAGTAAGCCTATGCAGAGACGTTCCTTCACCTTCTCGTCGGGCGCTTGACCAAGGATTTGCCATGCTTGCCGGAGTCCCATCTCTTTAGCTCGGAATCACACCGAAAATGTTGCGAAAGCTCGGCACGGGTGCCCAAAATTCAATAGTGCGCGCAGTGAGTGCGCTTTTCGGGGGAAAACTTTCGATGGGCGTGGCGATATTGTCAACTTGAAGCGGAACATGTTGCTAGTCTAGCAGGCGGGACAAACCGCAGAGTGAGGAGGGTCGAAGGCGGCACCTACGTCGCCTCCCGCGCTCACATCTGCTCCACCGCCGACATCCTCGCTATACCGCGAGGGTCACACCCATTCCCCATACCGAACACGGAAGTTAAGCCTCGCAGGGCCGATGATACTGCGCGCGCAAGTGTGTGGGAACGCAGGTCCGCCGCCAGGATCAGTTTAACGAAAAGGCCGTTCTGATTTTTCAGAACGGTTTTTTTTGCGCAGAAAGCTTTCAGTCCGCTAAGTCGACGATTGTTTTGAATAAAGCTGCCGATCGTGACGAATTGCGTACGCGAGCCGCGGTTGAAGCTGCGCTCGAGTCGCTAGATGTATTAGCCTGTAAATTATGCAGAACAAGTTCGTCCGGCAGCAAACATCGATCACGGCTACCTCAAAATGGGGGAGATTGGTAACTTTCTCCGGGTACTGGAAGGCTCTGATTATTCTGTTCCTGTTGACGCTCCCTTTCCTTCACGGGGAAGTTGAGGGGGATGGTATCGGCTATTACGCCTACCTGCGTTCTCCCTTGATCGACCACAATTTGGCCTTTGCGACGGACTGGAAAGACCCGCATGACGTCGATCGGTTGACTTTTGCGACGGACTGGAAAGACCCGCATGAGGTCGATCGGACTTTGATGAAGCACGTCTGGGAGAATCCAGTTCGCAGACCGGGCCACCTACCCAACTATTTCTCCGTCGGTCCGGCCATCCTCTGGAGTCCATTCGTTGTAAGCACACATGTTGTCGTGCTGGCATTAAGTTATCTCGGAGTGTACGTCATCCCCGATGGCAAATCGCAGCCCTATATGTGTGTGATGGCAATGGCCACAGCACTCTACGGATTTGCGGGACTATGCATCTCTTTTTCCATAGCGCGAAGATTTGTTGACGAGCGCTGGGCTTTTTGGGCCACTGTTGGGGTTTGGCTTGGGACCTCCCTGCCCGTTTATATGTATCTCCACACGTCTTGGCCGCATGCTCTTTCGGCTTTCGCGACGTCACTTTTCCTGTGGTATTGGCTGAGAACGCGCCAGGAGCGAACGGGCAGGCAGTGGCTGATCTTGGGATTGTTGGCCGGGCTGATGATTGAAGTCTACTACCTCAGTATCGTGTTCCTTCTTGGGCCGTTGTGGGAAGCTGCTTGTGCATACCTTGCGTTGTGGCGAGATCACGCGGACGAGCTAAATCGGACGGGGAAGATTTTGCGGCTGCACTTGCTGGGTGTTCTGGGAGCTTTGGTCGCGCTCCTGCCCACCTTCATCGCCAAGCAAATCGTGTTTGGAAGTCCCTTTGCCGCTGGACCCTATTCTCTGCGTCTATGGAACTGGCGTGCGCCGGTATTTGGAAGGGTTTTGTTTTCCGCGAGTCACGGTCTGCTTGTGTTTACTCCCATTTTGCTTCTGGCGTTTCTGGGCTTCTTTTACCTATATCGCTTGAATCGAACCGTCGGAACCATCTGTCTCTGTGTGGTGCTGGCGTTTTATGGCTTGGTCTCCTCTTATCCTGGGTGGAGCGGTGTATTCGGCTTCGGAAATCGCTATTTTGTATCCCTGACGCCCCTGTTTGTTCTGGGATTGGCGTGCGCCCTTGCATTTGCAGAGCGATTTTGGCGTGATCACAGACGCGCTTCGCTCCGGCTCGTGCCGCTAATCCTGACTTTTGTTATTTGGAATTTAGGGCTGGTCTATCAATGGCGCACGCATCTTATGCCAACGCGCAGTGCGGTCTATTGGGACGAGGTCATTTATATGCAGTTTCGCGTTGTTCCGATGCAAGCGCTTCACGACCTGGTAGCGAAGTTTTCCCCGCAAGGAAATTAAGAGCCCTGAGGCTCGGGGGTTGCCAATGAATGGTCTTTCCGGATCGTAATTAGTTTCGTTGAGTTATAGCGTGTGGTTTGAGTGGACGGAGGGTTGAAGCGGGCATGCTGTGCGGGAAGCGCATCGCGGTGGTCATGCCTGCGTACAACGCGGCCAAGACGCTCGAGAAGACGGTGAGCGAACTGCCCGATTTGGTGGACATCAGGATACTAGTCGACGATAAGAGCAGTGATGAAACCATCGAGGCCGCGCGAAAGCTGGGGCTACGGACCTTTGCGCACGCGGAAAACTACGGTTATGGAAGAAACCAGCAGACGTGTTATCGCGAGGCGCTGGGGGCGGGGGCGGATATCGTGGTGATGGTGCATCCGGACTACCAGTACACACCGCTCCTAGTGACGGCGATGGCTAGTATGATCGCGTATGGCGTGTATGACGTGGTGCTGGGTTCAAGAATTATAGGCGGCGGCGCGTTGAGGGGCGGCATGCCGCGATATAAATACATCGCCAACCGGTGCCTGACGGCTTTTCAAAATGCGATGACCGGGGCAAAACTCTCCGAGTACCACAGCGGCTTCCGGGCGTTTTCGAGAGAGGCGCTGGTAAACCTGCCGCTGCTTGAGAATTCAGACGATTTCGTTTTCGACAATGAAATACTCACGCAATGCATCTATTTCGGCTACCGGATCGGCGAGGTCTCCTGCCCCACACGCTATTTTGCGGAGGCATCGTCGATCAATTTCAAGAGGAGCGTCAAGTACGGGTTCGGAGTAGTGGGCACGAGCGTGAAATTTCTGCTGCAGAAAGCAGGCATCGTGAAGTTTCGATTGTTCAGCGCGGCGGGCAGGAAATTGATTTTGGATTATTACCTTGCGGTAGAGGCCCCGCCGCCGCTGCCGCCGCCAAACCGATAATTTCCACTGTGAAGAGCGGCGAATTAGAATGGCAATCCTGGGATTGGGGTGCAGCCAATCCTGTGGCAGCGTGCTCCCGGCTTTGCTGTAGACAAACAGAAACCGTTGGGAATTCTCAAAGTGAACGACTTCGGAATAATTGGCGTTCACACCCACGCATCTTATGCCAACGCGCAGTGCGGTCTATTGGGACGAGGTCATTTATGTGCAGTTTCCCGATGTTCCGATGCAAGCGCTTCACGACCTGGTAGCGAAGTTTTTCCCTCAAGGCAATTGAGAGCCCTGACGCTCGGGGGCTGCCAATGAATGGTTCTTCCGAATCGTAATTGCCAGCCAATTTCTGTTGTCATCCTCGTCGCATATTCGTCCGCGAAATCGTGAGCGCTATATGAAGAGCTGAAGGCGATCTTCCAACTTTAGCCTCCAGACTTTCTGGTGGTTGGGTCGCGGCATTCTCGAACAGCCGCCGGCAGGTGGCGGATAGAGACGCACAAAAGAGAAAAAGCACGGAACCGAGGTTCCGTGCTCTGTGTTTCTCTGTCCGACCGGAGGGAGGCACAACCACCCGCGAGCCGGCCAGGACTAAATCGGAGCGTCGGTCGGGCCAGCGGAGGCTCCGCTCTTAAAGCGGATCACGACGGTTTGGTCCGAGAAGAAAGAACGCACGCCTGTTGAATTCAAAGCAGACGGGTCGCCATTGACCGTATAGGTGCCAGTACCTTGAAGATAGGTGAAGTAGTAGCCCGACTTGGGGGTCGCCGCAGCCGTTGCTTTCTGCAGCGCGGGGTCAATCAGGCAAGCAGCCGCCGTCGTCGGGACGAAGGTGGCCGTGCACTGACCCGCCGTGCCGCCTT
>WNFC01014077.1_pt1 | contig 16193 bp, 18 predicted proteins | sample 5400541 | NCBI WGS metagenome assembly WNFC01 (sample SAMN13153342, study PRJNA577476) | soil metagenome | isolation source: 120 cm saprolite under Douglas fir tree site 2 hole 2 replicate 1 | place: USA:California | collected 2015-04-18
GACCCGCCCGCCCGCTCGCAAGACCTGGCAGCGATCGGACGCAGGGAGCACACTGACGCACGCCCGCAACCCCCGCCCAGGCACTTCAATCGCTCAGCTGGAACCACTTGCGGTGCCCAGCCGATACAGGTAAGCCTCTTTGGTTGACTCGAACGGAAAGACGCGATCGACGACTGGGTGGATGACCCCTGAGTCGATGAGAGAGGCGATCTCGGCCAACTGCTGCCCGCTTGCCTTCATGAACAAGAACGAAAAGGCATCCACAACCTCGCGCTCTTTGGGTGTCGGCGCCGAGCAATCAGCCTGACGCTCCACCGTCACCAGACCGGAGGCGCACCACGGGAAACGAGCTGCTCGCGAAGAGCGGCTTCCTGGTGGTGCGCCTCTCAATGCTTCAAGGCTCACGCCGTCGAAGCGCTCGAAGCGGTCGGCTCCAGTCAGTACCACTACGGGCGCGCCATCACGGCAGCCGTCAGGCTCGGATCAGCTCGCCGGTCATCCGCCTCTGGTGCCAACGACCAGTCGTGGGCAGCTGGCGGCCGTCGAGGCATAGCCGCCTTGTGGGCCCCCGGCGAATCTCCGCGAAATTTGCCGGCTAGTCCCTTGCATGATGGAAGTGACTCGTCTAGCGTCTGATCCACACTGTCTTCTCGAGTTCGTGAAGATCCCCGAGGCCCACCGGATGTGGCGCCGGAAGGGTGTCGCGCTTCTCGTCCTAGCCAAGCGAGGTCAGATCATGAGTTCTGCCACTAGCACGACCGCCAGCTACGACGCGGTATCCGTGCCGACCCGGCACCTGGAGGTGGACGGCGTGAGCTACGCCTACCGCGAGCTTGGCCCAGCTGCACCGGCTGACCCGACACCATTGGTCTTCCTCCATCGATTCCGGGCCACCCTCGATGACTGGGATCCGGCTTTCGTAGATGCCGTCGCCGCGCAGCGCACCGTCATCTTGTTCAGCGATGCCGCAGTGGGGTCCTCGACCGGTGTCCCGGCAAAGGATGTCGATGAGAAAGCGGCCAATGCCGCGAGCTTCATCCGCGCCAAGGGCCTGGGCCAGGCTGACGTCCTCGGCTTCTCGATGGGCGGCTTCGTCGCGCAGGCGATCGCCATTCACGAACCCGAGCTGATCCGCAAGGTCGTCCTGGTCGGTACCGGGCCTGGCGGCAATCCCGAGACCGACCCGCACACCGACATCGTCTTCGAGATCGCCCTGCACCCGGAGTACACCTTCGAAGACACTCGCTACCTGTTCTTCTCCGAGGGACGCAACGCGGAGACGCAGGCCTCGATCGATCGCATCAATCTGCGTGCCGACCGCGAACCGCTGGTCGCTGCGGAAACGATCCAAGCCATGGTCGAGCTGATCACGGCGTTCATGAGCGGCCAGAGCGGCCACTACAGCCTGCTCGGTCAGCTGCACCAACCCACCCTCATCGTCTCCGGCGATGACGACCACTTCTTCCCGGTCAAGAATCAGTGGTTGCTGTACCGCGAGATTCCGCACGCGCAGCTTGCCGTGTACCCGCTGGCCGGCCATGCCCCGCACCACCAGCACCCGGCCGAGGTCGCCGCTCAGGTCGAGCGCTTCCTCGCTACCGCCTAGCGGGCCGGCGCTAGTGCAGCAGCGTGGCTGGCGCAGGCCATCCCGGAGGGGAGTTCAACGGTGAGCTATACCCAGCACTACGAGCAGTGGCGGTCCGACCCGCTGCGCTACTGGCGGCAGCGCGCGAAGGCGCTCTCGTGGACAGCCCCGCCGCGCCAGATCTTCGATGGCTCCTCAGGCCCGTACGGGCGCTGGTTTCCCGGCGGCCAGCTGAACACGAGTTACAACTGTCTCGATCGTCACGTCGAGTCGGGCTCCGGGGAGCGGGCCGCGCTGATCTGGGATAGCGCGATGACTGGCGAGGTGAGGACTTTCACCTACCGGGAGCTGACCGAACGAGTCGCCAAGCTCGCCGGCGCGCTCGCGGACGCTGGCGTCGGAAAGGGCGACGGTGTCGTCATCTATATGCCGATGATCCCGGAAGCCGCAGTCGCGATGCTCGCGTGCGCTCGCCTCGGCGCGGTGCATTCGGTGGTCTTCGGCGGATTCGCGGCCCCGGAGCTGGCCAGCCGCATCCGGGCGGCTGCTCCCAAGGTCGTCGTCACAGCGTCCTGCGGGCTCGAACCCGGCCGCATCATCGACTACAAAGGCATCCTCGACGCTGCCCTCGCCTCGCTGGACCAGCCGGTCCGAACCTGTCTCATCCTGCAACGACCGCAGTCCGTCGCCGAGCTCACGCCCGGCCGTGACCTCGACTTCGCGCAGGCCGAAGCAAGCGCGGGGCCACACCTGCCGGTCAGTGTCGCCGCCACGGACTCGTTGTATGTGCTCCACACCTCTGGCACGACGGGCCGGCCCATAGGCGTGGTCCGCGACAACGGCGGGCACGCCGTCGCGCTGACCAGCTCCATGTCGATGATCTTCGGCCTAGGGCCCGGCGACGTGATGTGGGCGGCGTCGGATGGGGATGGGTCGTCGGCCACAGCTACATCGTGTACGCGCCGCTGCTGGCCGGACTGACGACGGTCATGTACGAGGGAAAACCCGTCGGCACCCCGGATGCGGGAGCGTTCTGGCGGGTCGCGAACCAGCATGACGTCCAGGTGCTGTTCACCGCGCCGACGGCTATCCGGGCCATCCGTGCCCAGGACCCGACCGGGGCGCTATTCCGCGCGCGCCCACTGCCGGGTCTCAAGGCGATCTTCCTTGCCGGTGAGCGCTGTGACCCGCCGACCGCCGAATGGCTTGCCGAACTCACCGGACTGCCCGTGATCGACAACTGGTGGCAGACCGAGACTGGCTCGCCGATCAGCTCCCGCTTCCGCGGTCTCGGGTTGACAAAGTTCAAACCCGGAACCGGCGGCCGGGCAGCACCCGGATTCGACATCGCCGCCCTCGACGTCAACGGCAGGCCGTTGCCGCGCGGTACGACCGGCAACCTTGCTCTGCGTCTGCCCTTGCCACCCGGATGCGCACCGACGCTGTGGCACGATGACGACGGTTACCGCAGCTCTTACCTGTCTGCCTATCCCGGCTGGTACCGAACCGGCGACGCCGGCCTCGTCGATGACGATGGCGACGTGTGGATCATGGGCCGTACCGACGACGTCATCAACGTGGCCGGACATCGCCTGTCCACCGGCGCCATGGAGGAGGTCATGGCCAGCCACGAGGATGTCGCCGAGACGGCGGTCGTGGGCCGCAGCGACGCCCTCAAAGGTGAGACACCGGTGGGTTTCGTCGTACTCAAAGCCAACTCCACCAAGGACCCCGCGGTCATCGAGGACGAACTCGTAGAGCTGATACGGCAGCGAATCGGCGCCGTCGCGGCGCTGCGCACCGTCGTGGTCGTCAAGCGCCTGCCTAAGACCCGCTCCGGCAAGATTCTGCGACGCACCATCCGCGAGCTGGCCAACGGTGACACTCCCGTGCCGCCACCCACCATCGAGGACCCCGCGGATCTCGAGCGACTTCGCGACATCCTCAAGCGGCGCTCAGAGTTCCACCAGGCTGCAGCCACATAAGCGCTCCGGTCGCCGGGGGCCAACGTTGCACGGCCACACCCGCTCCCCGCCGGCGATACACCTAGCCGCTGAACCTTGGTTCTCAGTTCCATCGTGATACCGAGTTTCAGCCCTGCCGAACTGACAAACGCCGTCTAGGAGGAACCAGCAATGGGACGAGTCGAAGGCAAAGTCGCATTCATCACCGGCGCCGCACGCGGTCAGGGCCGCTCGCATGCGCTCAAGCTCGCCGCCGAAGGCGCCGACATCATCGTCGTGGATATCTGCCACAACATTGACTCGGCCCGTTACGACCTGGCGACCGCCGAGGAACTGGCCGGCACCGCCAAACAGATCGAGGCACTGGACCGGCGCGTCGTCACCGCCGAAGCCGACGTGCGTGATGCCGACGCGCTCCGGGCAGCGTTCGAGCGAGGCGTGGCTGAACTGGGCCCAGTGGACATCGTGCTCGCCAACGCTGGCATCGCCGTCTTCGCCGTGGAGGAAGCCTGGCAGGCATGGCAGGACACCATCGACGTCAATCTCACTGGTGTCTTCAACACCGTGGAGACCGTCATCCCATCCATGGTCGAGCGCGGCGCGGGCGGAGCGATCGTGCTCACGAGCTCGACCGCGGGGCTGCGTGGCATCCTCGGCCCCTCCCGCGCAGCTCTGGGCTACGTCGCGGCCAAGCACGGGCTGGTCGGGCTCATGCGTTCCTATGCCAACAACCTGGCCGCCCACTCGATACGGGTCAACACCGTGCACCCGACCGGCGTCGAAACACCGATGATCACCGCAGCCTCGATGGGGGCCTTTATCGAAGCGCATCCCGAACTGGCTGCGGACGTCCAGAACCCCGTGCCGGTCGGCCTGATCGATGTCGCTGACGTCAGCAACGCGATTCTCTACCTCGTCTCCGACGAGGGCCGCTACATCACTGGTACCACCCTGTCCGTTGACGCTGGATTCGCCAACAAGAAATGAGGAACACATGAGCAGACGAGTGGAAGGAAAGGTCGCCTTCGTCACCGGTGCGGCTCGCGGTCAAGGCCGCTCACACGCCGTGAAGCTGGCCGAGGAGGGTGCCGACATCATCGCGGTCGATCTCTGCGCCGATTGACTCAGTGGATTACGGACTGGCTAGTGAGGCCGACCTGGCCGAAACGGTGAAACTTGTCCAGGAGACGGGCCGCCGCATCATCGCCACCCAGGCCGATGTTCGCGACCAGGCCGCGCTGACGGCCGCGGTCGATAACGGGGTTGCCTCGCTGGGCCGGCTGGACATCGTCGTGGCCAACGCCGGGCATCCTCTCATCATCACCGAGTGCAGCCATGGCCGAGCCGACCTGGCAGGACATGATCGATGTCAACCTCACTGGTGTGTATCACGCGGCTCATGCTGTGATTCCGCACCTGATCGCGGGCGGTCGCGGCGGCGCGATGATCCTCACCAGTTCGGCGCTGGGGATCCGGGCGATGCCCAACGTGTCGCACTACGTCGCCGCCAAGGCCGGGGTGATCGGATTGATGCGGTCGCTGGCGCTGGAACTGGCCCCGCATCGCATCCGGGTCAACACGGTCAATCCCAGCATCGTGGACACTGACATGGTGCAAAACAGCGCGACCTATAACCTGTTCATGCCGCACCTCGACGACCCCACCCGGGAGCAAGCCGGCGAGGTGTTCGCCACCCTCAATCCCTTCCCGGTGCCGTGGATCGACGCCGCCGACGTCACCAACGCGGTCTTGTTCCTGGCCTCGGAGGAGGGACGCTACATCACCGGGCTGGAGCTGAAGATCGATGCCGGCTTCTGCCTGGCCTGACCTCCCATCGGCCCCGACCGGCGGCGGCAGCAGCCTGCGTTGCACGCCGGCGCCGTGTCCTGCCGCGCCGTCGGCGGTCCCGCTGACCGAAGACGCTGACACGCCGGCGGCGGGACATAGACGGCGAGAGTTGCCAGGGTCAGGCGACGCCGAGGGTGGCCCGCTCCAGCGAGGCCCGCAATTGCTGGCTGGCGCCGGGGCCCGGCGCAAAGGCCGCGTGGTCGCCGTCCACCGGGTTCCCCGTCGGAGCATCCACCAATACCGGCTCGATCGGTCGCCCGGTCTCGGCGTCCACCAAGTAGACAGTCGGACTCTGCGGCGGGAAGTGCTTGGAGCCCCAGCTGTAGAGCGCCACGATGACGGGCCAGAAGTCGCGTCCGCGCGCAGTCAGGACGTACTCGTAGCGCACCGGCCGAGTCTGATAGGGACGCTTCTCCAACAGACCACCCTCGACCAGGCTGTTCAGACGCCTGGTCAACGAGTTCGTCGAGATGCCCAAGTTGCGCTGGAACTCATCGAAGCGGGCCATGCCGTGGAACGCGTCGCGAAGGATCAGAATGCTCCACCACTCACCCACACGCTCCAAGCCCAGCGCCACCGGGCAGTTCGCGTCCTCGAACGAGGTGACTCTCATGACGGAAGTCTATGCCCTTCCCGGGCGGCCGCCACGAGCGGACCGGATTGACTCTGGTCACATCGGTCGTGACGCGCGCGGGGGCCCTTGGCGTCGCCGCCCAACTAGGGACGGCCCGGACTCAGGTCGGCCCGCCGTGCGCATCGAGCGGATCGGAGGATGGCAGTGACCGGATTGCTGGACCGGTTTGACCCGATCGACATCGATGTCAACGGCAACGGTATCTGCGGGCGGATGGCCGGGTCTGGGCCTCCGATCCTGATGTTGCACGGCTATCCCCAAACCCACGTGATGTGGCACCAGGTGGCACCAGCCTTGGCGGAGTGGGCGCCCGCGACCTCGGCCACGCCTGCTCATGATGGCGACGCCGCCGCCAGGCCTGCGCCCAATGGCACCACCACCATGTTGATCACGCACATCTCCATAGCATCGGACCTTGACCGGCAGCGGCAGGGGCCACTCGCCGATTCCCGTTCCGGCACCGGAATCACCGGTCGTGGCACTATGGTCCTGCCCGCACCCGGCCCGCACCCTGGGTTCGGCAGGACCAACGATCCTGTATTTCGAAGGGAGAGGTCCTGGAGCCAGTGACAAATCAAGTGACAATGGCCCCAGGCAACGGCAGACACAGCGCGACGTACCCAGACACCGATATCCGTCTGGCCTGCGGTAATCCGACCCAATGCGATGCCATCAGATGAAACCGCCAGGCATGGCATGCAAGAGGTCAGGGGTTCGAATCCCCTAAGCTCCACGTTTCCGCAGCTCAGAAGCATGTTGTGATCTCGGAAAATGATCTTTGACTTCTTGCATTACTTAGACGTCACACAATAGCGGAGTCCTGGTCCAGATCGGGAGTCTTTTGCAGGTCAAGTGGGCAATCGCCGCGCTGCAACTTGGTCAGATCGGCTGGGTCGGCTCCTTCCGGGGGGTGCGTCTTTCTGAGGGGTGTGTCTTTTCGGGGTGTTTCGGTCATGCGGTGAGGCCGAGGTCGGCGATGCTGGCCGGGGCGTAGCGGGTCAGGTGGATTTCGTTGCGGTAGCGTGTTTTGTAGTAGTTCATGTAGTCCGACTCCCTTGTCCGGCAACTGGAGAGAGGATGCAAGTACTGTTTGTGACGCTACGAGGGGGGTCCCGGTGCGCGGCTTCGGTCGGCCGGCTAGGCCGGTGAGCGCCAGACGACTGGCGCAGCGGCCTACGCGGCCCGGGAGAGTGGCCTTGGCCGGAGAGCTGACCCGGCCGTCAGATGACGGCGGCGCGGTCGCCGCCGGGGCCGGCGCTGCCCTCCAGCGCGGCGGTTAGCTGCGAACGCGAGGTGATTCTGCCGAGTTTGGGGAAAATCCGGTAGAGGTGGTAGCCGACGGTCCGGTGGGAGAGGTAGAGGCGCTCGCCGATGTCGCGGTTGGACAGCCCGTCGGCGGCCATCCGAGCGATTTGCAGTTCCTGGGGGGAGAGGCGGTCCCATGCGTTTGGGGCGCGGCGGCGGCTCGTCTCACCCGCGGCGCGCAGTTCCTGGCGGGCCTGGTCGGCCCACGAGCTGAGCCGATGGGTGTCGAACCAGTCGCGGGCTGCCCGCAGGGGGGGACCCGGGACTCGGTGACCCTGCGGTGTCGGCGCAGCCAGGATCCGTACATCAGCTCCAGCCGGGCCCGGTCATGCGGCCACCGGTCTGCCGTGGCGTCGAAGGCAGCGGCAAAGAGAGCGGTTCAGCGTCGTCAGGCGCGGCCGGCGCCCAACGCGGTGCTGCCGCGCCGGCAGCCACCCAACCCCGCTGGCAGGCCTACTGACCGCTCACATCGGACATCAAATGACCTGGCCTGCGGTGGAGCGCACCACCTCTTGAGTTCGGGTCATTCGACCGAAGATGGCCCGTGCCTGGATCTGGGGCTTCTCGTCCACGCAGACCTCGGAAGGCGGTGCATCGACCAGTGGCACGGCCGGCAGGAACGGAGTGGCGATGCCGAGGCGCCAGATGCTGCTCGCCACCGGAATCACCCTTGGTCCATCGGCAAGGCTCATCTGCAGTTCCCAGACCGTGACGGCCGGGTCGCTTCGGGTCCAGGCAGGTTCGTTCCGGAACTCGGCCAACTGCCAGAAGTCGGACCAGCCGGGCGGGGCCTTGGCCAGATTCAGCCTGGTTCGTCGAGGACCTCGGCGATTCGGAGTTCCCGGGCGTCGGCGAAGCGATCCGCCTGGAACGCCCTGCCCTGAAGGGCGCCGCCGCCCGGAGCGAGCCAGAAAAATAAAAGTGACGTAATATTTACAAAACCTCAGCAGATCCTTACGATGAGAGCCGGAAGTAGTAATAGGTGGCCCACGCCAGTAGTGAGTTGCCTGAACGCCCGGTAAGGAGGCGACGAAGTGTACACAGCCCTCAACCCAGTCCCTGACCAGCCCGTCGAGCTCGTCCGCTCAGCTGAGGGGGTAGCGGCCGGACCGCTGGCCGGCGACCCCGCCCTGCTGGCATTCCCCAGCTTCATCGTGGGCCTGGTGGCGATCGGCCTGCAGCTTATCGGTGTCGTGCCCGCCGGCGCGGCCGGCGCGGCCCTTCCCGTCATCCTGGGGGCCACAGCGACAGGGATGTTCATCGCGGCGATCTGGGCCGCGGCCATCGGCCAAAGTGTGGTGGCGGGCCTCAACGGTACCTTCGCCGGCTACTTCCTGAGCGACGCCCTACTCCAGCTGGGTCTGATCCATGGCTGGTTCGGGATAACGCCGGCCGCGGTGGCAGGCACCGTGAAGCTGTACCTGATCAGCTGGCTGGTCGTCGTCGTGATGATCACCATCATGACGCTCCTGATGCCGCGGGCTTTCACGGTGTTGTTTCTGCTCGTCGACGTTGCGGTTTTCCTGGAGCTTCTAAGCACCGTCCAGGCATCGGCCGGGCTGCTCAAGGCGGCGGGGTACCTCGCGTTGGTACTCGCCGCGGTCGGTGCGTACATGTTCATCGGCCAGGCCTCGCAGGCCAACGGCCGCAAGGCGTTCCCGCTGGGCAGTCCAGTCCTGTGATAACCGACGGCCGCAGATGGGATGCACGAGTGACTGAGAAGAATGTGGACAGACCCGCTCCAGGTGCTCCTGAGGAACGGTGGGTGACACGAACCGGGCCAGCCAAACCCACACTGTCGAAGCCGGCAGGCCCCAAGGCGGCGATGGCCGAGGTTGCGACGATCGTGGAGGCGTTCAGGTTTCAGGCGTCGGCGCGACCTGAGGAGATCGCGTTCCGGACCAGGCGCGACGAGGTAGCGCTGACCTGGGGGCAGACACGCGAGCGCGTCGATGCTCTGGCCGGCGCGCTGGCCGGGCTCGGTTTGGGCCGCGGTGACACTGTCGCGCTCATGCTGGCCAACCGCCCGGAATTCAACGTCTGCGACCTCGCCGTGCTCACCACGGGCGCCACGCCGTTCTCGATCTACCAGACGAATCCGCCGAACGAGATCGAGTACATCGCCCGCCACGCCGGCGCGCGTATCTTCCTGACAGAGCAGCAATTCCTGCCGCAGGTGCTGGCAGCGGGGCGCAACCTTCCCGGGGTCGAGCACGTCATCGTCATCGACGGAGAGGCACCCGACGGCGTCATGCACATCTCGGACCTTGAGGCTGGCGACGGGAGCTTCAACGCCGAGGCCTCGGCGGCGGCCGTGCAGCCCGACGATCTCCTGACCTTGATCTATACCTCGGGCACGACCGGACCGCCGAAGGGCGTCGAGATCACGCACCGGAACTTCTTCGCGTACTCAGCGGGCATGCTCGACATGAATCCAGCGCTCAGGCCCGGCGCGGAGGTGATCTCCTGGCTCCCGAACGCGCACATCGCGGAACGCTGCGCCCACCATTACCTCCCGATCCTCTGCGGATTGCGGGTCACATGCTGCGCGGACGGGCGCGAGATCCTCGACTACCTCCCCGAGGTTCGCCCCGCGTGGTTCTTCTCCGTGCCGCGTATCTGGGAGAAGCTCCAAACGAAGGCTGAACATCTACTCGCGCAGCAGCTCGGATCCGACCCTTCCGTGCTGCGGGACGCGCTAAGCAAGGTGCGCCACGAACAGCGTGGTGAGGTGGTGCCGCAGCCACTCGCGGCGCGCGTCGCCGAGGCTGACAGCGCTATTTTGCGCCCGTTCGCCGCGAGCTCGGTCTGGACCGTGGCAGCGCCCATGTCGGAGGCGCGCCCGCGCAGCCCGAATTGCTGGAGTTCTTCAACGCCATCGGCGTCCCGCTCGGCGAGCTCTGGGGCATGTCCGAGACGACCGGCGCCGGGACGATGAACCCGCCCGATCGCATCGGCTCCGTCGGCAAGCCCATGCTGAACGTCGAGATCAGGCTCGCCGAGGACGGCGAGATGCTGGTACGCGGCGGTATCGTGACGGCCGGCTATCACAATCAGCCACAGGCAACCGCCGAGGCGTTCACCGAGGACGGCTGGTTCAGAACCGGCGACATCGGCGAGATCGACGGTGAGGGCTACTTCAAGATCGTCGATCGCAAGAAGGAACTCATCATCAACGCGGCCGGCAAGAACATGTCCCCGGCCAACATCGAGTCCGCGTTGAAGGCCGCCAGTCCGCTGATCGCGCAGGCCTGCGCGATCGGCGATCGTCGGCCATTCAATACGGCGCTCATCGTGCTCGACATCGATTATGCGCCGCGGTGGGCCGCCGCGAATGGACTCGGCGATCTGTCCCTTGAGGTGCTCGCGGGCTACGAACGGGTCCGCGACGCGGTTCAGGAGGGCGTGGACCGCGCGAACGCCCGCCTCTCGCGGGTCGAGCAGATCAAGCTGTTCACAATCATCCGCGGCGACTGGGCGCCCGCGGGCGACGAGCTCACGCCGACGATGAAGCTCAAGCGCAAGGCCATTTCCGCCAAATACGCTGAATCCATCGACGCCATGTACAGCGCGGGCAGACAGGGTTAGAGGTCGACAATGACGATTGAGCGAATGGGCCCGATGGACGCCTGGTTCCTCGACGCGGAGGAAGACGGCGTCAACCACATGAGCGTCCTGTCGTTTATCTTCCTCGAGGGCCCGCCGCCGCCGTATGAGGATCTGCTGAGGCTCGTCGCCAGCAAGCTGCCGCAGCTCCGGCGCTACCGCCAGGTGATCAGGACGATGCCGTTGCGGCTGAGCCGCCCGATCTGGATCGACGACGGGCACTTCGACCTCGAATACCACGTCCGCCAGACCGCGCTTCCACAGCCCGGCGACGAGGCGACCCTCGAGAAGCTCGTCTCGCGCGTGCTGTCCGAGCGGATGGACCGCACCCGGCCACTGTGGGAGCTGTGGTCTGTCGAGGGTCTCGCCGATGGCCGGTGGGTCCTCATTGTCAAGCTTCACCACGCCATGGTCGACGGCGTCTCAGGCGGGGACATGGTGTCGATCCTGCTCGACAGATCCCGGCGACCGGAGCGGCCGCCCGCAGTGGCGTGGAGTCCCGCGCCGGGTCCCTCGACCGCGGATCTCGTGGCGGACACGGTCAGCAACGTCATCCGCAGTCCCGCTCAGCTGGCTCGGAACGCGCTCTCAGCCGTCCAGGCCCCGCGTGAAAGCGTCGAGACCGCGATCGCCCTTCCCGCCGTCTTCGTACCCTGGTGGGTCGTGTCCGGTCGCTGGGCGAGCCGTGGCGGAAGCGCGTCTTCGCTCAACGGACCCATCGGGCCCAGCCGGCGCTTTACGTGGACGTCGTACTCGTTCGAGGACGTCAAGCGGGTGCGGAGCATCATCGGCGGCACGATCAACGACATCGTTGTCGCGACGGCCGCGAGCGGGTTCCGGCACCTCCTTGCGTCACGCGGCGAACCGCTCGAGGGGAAGGTCGTCCGGGTGATCGTTCCCATCGCGCTGCATGCTCGCGATGCCAAGGGCACCGCCATCGCGGCCGGCGTGTATGAGAACCGGGTTACCGGGGTGATCGCGGATCTCCCGGTCGGCGTCGAGGACCCCGTCGAGCGTGCCCTGCTCATCCGCGATCAGCTCGCGGCCCTGAAGGCGTCCAAGCAGGGCGCCGCCGGCGACACGATCACCAAGCTCGCGGGCTTCGCCCCCGCGACTTTCCTCGCGCTGGGACAACGCGCCACGGCTCAGTTGAACCAGGGACGCGTGAACTCGGTGGTCTCCAACGTCCCGGGGCCGCAGGTTCCGCTCTACGCGCTGGGGCGCAAGGTCCTGGCCATCCACCCGGCGCCGCCGGTCTTCCCCGTCGGCGCACGCACCGGCGTCGCCGTGTACTCCTACAACGGCAACCTGCACTTCGGCATAAACGCCGACTACTCGACGGTCCCGGATGTGCACGCGCTGCGCGACGGCATCCATCTCGGGCTCACCGGGCTCCTGACCGCGACCGCGGGGCTCTCTCCAGCCGCCGGCTGACCCGGCCACGAAGGACGCAAAGTGGCGACGACAGCTCGGACCGGAGCTGCGCGGACGCTCGGCGCGATGGCGGCGGGCGCGTTTCCGACGCAGGCGTATGGCCGGGCCGTCGGCCGCTACCTTGGCCTGCCGGGCACCTTTGAGGGAGCTGTCCGCGTCGAACAGGATCTCCGCATCCCGATGGAGGATGGCGTCGTCCTGCTCGCCGACCGCTACGTCCCGCGGGCCGCCGGTGCGAGGCCGACCGTCCTCGTCCGCTCGCCATACGGCCGACGCGGGTTCTACGGATTCCTCTACGGCCTGCTGTACGCACAGCGCGGTCTGCAGGTCGTCGTGCAGAGCACCCGCGGGACTTTCGGCTCCGGAGGTGAGTTCATGCCGTTCCACGAGCGGGCGGACGGCCTGGCGACGATTGCCTGGATCCGGCGGCAGCCATGGCACCGCGGTAAAATCGGCATGACCGGCGCGAGTTATATGGGCCTCGCGCAATGGGCCGTGGCCCGCGACGCGGGAGACGTACTGGGCGCGCTCACGCCCGCCGTGACAGCCTCCCAGTTCCACGGAGCCACCTTCGGCGGCGGGTTCGCGCTCGACTCGACGGCGTCCTGGCACGCCATCGTGGCCCTCCAGGAGCAGCCGTTCGCTCCCATCCAGATGTATCGCGCGATCCGCCGGCTCCGCTCGGCGTTCGCCCGCCTGCCCCTGGGCGAGCTCGACACACAAGTGAACGGCCGGCCTTTGGCCCACTACAGGGAGGCCCTCGAGAAGTCCGCGAGGGACGATCCGTACTGGGTGGCCCGCGACCACGCGCACGGCGTCGGGGATGTCAGCGCGCCAGTGCTACTTGTCGCCGGATGGCACGACATCTTCACGCCGTGGCAGCTGGACGACTACGTCGCGCTCCGGCGAGCGGGGCGCCAGGCGAGACTGGTCGTCGGTCCCTGGACGCACACCTCGCCGGGCATGTGGCAGACCAGCGCGAGGGAATCGATCCGCTGGCTGCGAGGGCACCTCCTCGAAGGCGTCGCACGCGTCCCGCAGGCGCGTGTGCGCGTGCACGTCGGGGGCGCCGATCAGTGGCGCTACCTTGAGGAATGGCCGCCTCCGGAGGCGCGGGAGTGGCGGTTGCACCTGCATCCGGGCGGGGACCTCGGCCCAGACGCACCGATGGCCTCGAAACCGGATCGCTATCGATACGACCCGGCGCATCCAACTCCGTCGTCGGGCGGCCCGGCGCTGTTCGCACGGAAACCCGTAGTCGACAACCGCCCGCTGGAGCGGCGCCCCGACGTCCTGACGTACACCACCGCGCCGTTGGAGCAACCGGTCGAGGCCATCGGCCCCGTTCGCGTGGAGATCTTCGTCCGCTCCACCCTCGAGCACTTCGACGTCTTCGCGCGCGTGTGCGATGTCGACAGGCAAGGAGTCTCGCGGAACGTCTGCGACGCCCTGGACCGCGTCACCCCGAAATCCGCCGATCGTGCGCCGGACGGCACGATACGCGTCGCGTTCTCGCTGTGGCCGACGGCTCACCGGTTCTCACCGCACCACCGGATCCGGCTTCAGATGTCCAGCGGCGCACACCCGCGCTACGCACGCAACACGGGCACCGGCGAGCCGCTGGCGACCGCGACCCGGCTCCGCGCCGCAGACCAGGAGGTCTTCCACGATCCGCAGCACCCCTCAGCACTCGTGCTGTCCGTGGTCGGCCCCATACCGTGATCGTCGGGTCGGTGCGCGGCATCCGGACGCAACACCAGAGAGTTAAGGAACTCTGGGCTCCATGAGGCTTTGACCTGGGATTTTGGATTGTTTTGGAGGTGGAGGGGGCTCCTGGTAAGGGTGTGGGTGTCGAGTCCATCCCTTTTCCAGGAGCCCCTTGTGCTTTCTTATCTGCCTGACGTTGCTGGTGCAAGCCGGACACCGGGGTTCGCGGATGCGGGGACGCTGGTGGTGCGGGCCGCTGGCCTGCGGGTCCGCGGCGGCGGGACGGTCACGGCTGGGGATGCGGTGCCGTCGGCGGGCGAGCTGGCGGTGTTCTGCCGCCCGGTGGTGACGGCCCCGGCCGTGGTCCGCCGGGACGGGACGGTGCTGGCGGACGGGTGGCTGCCTGATCTGGTGCGGCTGGGCGAGCTGGAGCGCCATCTCGGCGACGGGGTGATCGAGGCGATCGTGGACGCGGCGCTGGAGCAGGGCCGGCTGAAGAGGCGGGAGCGGCGGCGGATCATGTCGTATCCGCTGGTCATCCGGCTGATGATCGCGATGACCCTGATGCCGGACGGGTCGTACTGCGAGTCGCTGGCCCGCCTGGCGGGGCTGCTGGCGGACGTGCCGTTCGCCCTGGAATGGCACGTGCCCACAGGGAAAGTGGTCACGGACTGGCGGCTGCTGGTGCCGGCGGAGGTGATGGAGTCCGTGTTCTGGGAGGCGGCCGGGCCGCTCATCGGCGACGATGAGCCGTCGGCGGTGCTGCTGGCCGGGATGACGGTGTGCGCGGCCGACGGGATGCTGGTGAACCTGGCGGACACGCCGGCGAACCGGGCGATGTTCGGCTGCACGGGCACCGCGGAGCAGGACGGCGAGGGCGCCGCGCCGTTCCCGCAGCTCAGGATCGTGGCGCTGGCCGCCCGCGCCGGCCGGGCCATGCTCGGCGCCATCCTCGGGAGCTCCCGGGCCGGGGAGCAGACGCTGCTCAAGCGGCTGGCGCGCCGCCGCCCGGAGCTGTTCGCCGGCCGCGTGACCTGCTTCGACCGGAATTTTCCCGGCCATGAGCTGATCACCGCGATCCTGGACGCGGGCGGGCACGTCGTTGCCCGGGTCGGGACCGGGGTCGCGCTGCCGCTGGAGCCCGGCGGCGGCTGGCTGCCCGACGGGTCCCGTCTGACCTGGCTGAACGCCCCGTCCGGGAAGAAGCGGGACCGGCTGCCGGTCCGCGCGGCCGAGCACAACGCGGTCCTGCCGGGCGGCGGGAAAGAAGTATCCGAGACCTGTACCGTGATCACCACCCTGCTGGACCACGAGGCCGCGCCCGCGGACGCGGTCCGGGAAACGTACCTGACCCGGTGGAGCGCGTCGGAGACCACGTTCGGCGAGGACAAGACGACCATCACCGGCGCCGGCAACCGCACCAGCGGCCCGGTCCTGCGGTCGGGGTCCCCGCGGCTGGTCATCCAGGAGGCCTGGGCCTGGCTGACCGCCACCCAGCTCGTGCGCGCCAGCGCCGCGGCGGTGCTCCGCACCGAAGCCGCCGCGGCCCGTGCCCTGCGGCGGGAAGGCAGCGCCCCGGTGACCGCCGACGAGGAGTCCTTCACCGCCGTCTGGCGGCACGCGATCCGCTCCATGACATCTTCCCAGGTCACGGCCTCATCATCGCTGGAGGCGATCGCCGCCGCGGCGGGCACGCCCGAAATTCCCGCACGCCAGCGCCACCAAGACAACCGTCACCGGGAAACCCCAGGTCACCGTGTTCGCACCCGGCTTGTGCTAACCACCGCCAGGAAAAGCAGCCCGTCAGGAAGGAGGAACCGCCCCGCCCGCCTGGCAACGCGGACCGTGGAACCGCGCGCGAGACCCGCCGCGACACGCGGGCAGCAGCCATGCCCGGACACCGCCAGCACAACCGGGAAAACAGGCACCAAGACAGACACCGAACACGAAAGCCCTAACACCCCGAACAAGCGGAAACACCTAAAGATTTTATGGGCGCTGGCGCGGCCGTTCCCGGGGGATGAGAATGGCGGTGCGCATGCTGTCCGCCGACGTCGGCTGGACTTGGCTCTGCGAGACCGTCCTAAAGATTGACGCTGGAGCCCCTCAC
>WNFC01009024.1_pt1 | contig 16186 bp, 16 predicted proteins | sample 5400541 | NCBI WGS metagenome assembly WNFC01 (sample SAMN13153342, study PRJNA577476) | soil metagenome | isolation source: 120 cm saprolite under Douglas fir tree site 2 hole 2 replicate 1 | place: USA:California | collected 2015-04-18
ACCGTCGCTACTACCAGCACCACGAGGTGCTGCTGATCCGCCGAATCCGCGAGCTCCTTTACGAACAGGGATTCACCATCAGCGGCGCGCGCAACCGCCTGGACGAAAACCTGAGCGCGGCCTCAGCGCGCTCCGCGACCTCGTCGGCCTCTGCACAGCGCGGGCACGAGACGCGGAGCGTCAATCTCTCAGTGCTTAAGCAGGAACTGAAGAACGTCATCGAACTGCTGAGCTGAAACGAGGCGAATTGTCTCATCTGCTCTGATATACTTTTCACGCGTCGGGGCGTAGCGCAGCCTGGTAGCGTACCTGCATGGGGTGCAGGTGGTCGCGAGTTCGAATCTCGCCGCCCCGACCAAACGAACTTCCCCCCCGCCCCCCCGGGTGAAACGTTTCTATCTTATCTTGCAATGCCTGTGCGCCGCCGGGATCGTGGCTGTGTCGAGCGTTTTCGCGCAGGGCTATCCGGCGCACCCAATAAAGATCGTTGTGCCGTTTGCAGCGGGTGGGGTGGCTGACATCACTGCCCGGGTCCTTTCCCAGAAAATGGGCGAGTCGATGGGACAGCAGGTGATCGTCGAGAACCGCCCGAGCGCCGGGGGAATTGTCGCGTCCGAATCTGTTGCCAAAGCCGAGCCGGATGGTTATACCCTTCTCTTCATCACCAACGGCAACGCCGTGAGCGCGTCTCTGTTCAAGGCTCTGCCCTACGATACCGTCAGGGATTTTGCGCCGGTCTCGACGGTGGGGTTTTTCGACTTGGTCCTGATTGTGGACTCGGGCTCCAAGATCGGCTCGGTGCGTGAGCTGATCGCGTATGCCGGATCAAATCCAAACAAACTCAATATCGGCACGATCAATATCGGAAGTACCCAGAACCTGGCGGCGGAACTTTTCAAGTCACTGTCGGGAATCGACGTACAGGTGGTTCCGTTCAAGACGACGCCGGCAGTGATCACCGCGCTGAAGGGCGGTGATGTCCATGCCGCATTCGAGATCCTTGCGCCGGTGATGGCGCAGATCAAGGGCGGCGGACTGAAGGCGCTCGCCGTCACCTCCGAGAAGCGCTTTCCCGGGCTGCCGGAAGTGCCTACCGTCGCCGAGAGCGGCGTGCGCGACTACCAGGCAGCCTCCTGGAACGGCGTCGCGGCGCCCGCGAGAACGCCGAAGGCGCTGATCGACCGCCTCAATCGCGAAGTCAACGCCGCCACGGGTTCGCCTGAAGTTCGTAAGCGCCTGCAGGACCTTGGCGTGGAGGCGCGTGGCGGGACACCCGAGGCGTTGCGCGATCTGCTCGCCTCCGAAATCGCAAAGTGGAGAGCCGTAATCGAGCGAGCGAAAATCGAGAAACAGTAGGAAGGTCGATGACGAAGCCGATCAGCGGCCCGGATCCGAATCCGATCAAACCCGCGTACGCCCCGCCCTCGGGGGCATGTGACGCCCACTGCCACATCTTCGGCCCGGCGGCAAAGTTTCCCTACGCACCTGAGCGCCGCTACACGCCGCCCGACTCCCCGAAGGAGAAATTACGCGCGTTGCACGAGTATCTGGGTTTTGCGCGCGCCGTGCTGGTCCAGGCAAGCTGCCACGGCTCGGACAATCGCGCGATGCTCGAAGCGATCGCTTGGTCCCGGAAGTTCGCACCAGGCGGCGCCTGGCGCGGCGTGGCGATGGTCGGGGACCACGCGACCGAGCGCGGGCTCGAGGCGCTGCACGCGGGCGGCGTGCGCGGTGTGCGCTTCAATTTCGTGCGGCACCTGGGCGGCGCGCCGGATTTGCGCGTGTTCGAGCGTACGCTCGCGATGATCGAGCCGCTCGCCTGGCACGTGGTACTCCATTTCGACGCCGAAGACATCGAGGCTCATTCAGAGATATTCAGCCGCTTGCGCGTGCCGTTCGTCATCGACCACATGGGGCGCGTTAACGCGCAGCGCGGGATCGATCAGAAGCCTTTTCGCATGCTGCTCGACTTGATGAAAAACGAGCTTGCCTGGGTGAAACTGAGCGGGCCGGAGCGCGTGTCAGCGTCCGGAAAGCCGTTTCACGACGCGATGCCTTTCGCGGTGGCGCTGGTCGAGTCGGCGCCAGAGCGCGTGCTGTGGGGAACTGACTTTCCCCACCCCAACGTGAAGACCATGCCGAACGACGGCGAGCTGGTCGACTTCTTCGCGAAGGTCGTCCCGGACGAGAAGCTCAGAAAACGGATCCTGGTCGAGAACCCCGCGCGGCTCTATTGGGCGGACGCGTAGGCCGCGCAGGCGTCTCCTAGTCTTCCAACTCCATCTCGCTCCAAGTAACGGTGGTCCCGCTCAGGCTGCCGCGGGCCTTGACGAGCGTTCCGACCATCGCTTGAGCAAAGAACGTGACGCGGTTGACATCTTCGAAGACGACGCCAGTCGTGTTAACGGCAACACCGAGGATGGTCACGATCTGGTTCGGGCTGGCGCCGGTGATCGACTGGATCGGGCCCTGAAGCTCGACCCGCGCGTCCGGCGAGCGCTTCTCCACCTCCGTCGCGATCACCGTGTTGCTGCCGCTCGCCCGGCCGCGAATTCGTACGTGGTCGCCGGCGACAAGGTTGTTGAGCCCGCTCACGCTGCCCTCGAATTGGGTGAGACTGTTGACCGTCACTGTGATGCCCGGCAGCCCACGCAGCGTTAAGCTGCTGGCTCCCACGGTGTCAATATCCGCTTCGATTTTGATGCTGTCGCGGAACTCGACCTTGCTCGCGGTGAGTACGCCGCCTGCGAGCACGCCCTCGACCTCCAGCTTCACGCCGATGGCGATGTCGCCTGCGACGCCACCCTCAAAAAGAGTCGAGGCCGTGGTCACCACTCGCTGGTTGCCGACGACAAAATCTGTGGGGGAGTTGATCTTCGTGACAAACCCCTCGATCTCGAACTCGTCGGCATCCTGCATCTGCGGGCCGTTCGGTTCTACCTTGTTGGCGGTGAGTGTTCCGCAAACCGGAGTCGTGGCGCAGGTATTGCCCTTGGCCTCGACAAGGAGCCCGTTCCAGGCGTTCCCCGCCGGATTCGGCATGTCTCTGATGGTCGCGCTGTTATAGTTCACAGTCAGCGCTCCGATATCAAACGTCTTCGCTGCGTCGTTGTGATTCTTCACGAGGCCCTTCACTTCGAAAGGCGGGAAAGAGGCGTTCTTCTTCTCTATGAAGCTACCGGAGATCGTGCCGCTCGCTACGACGAGACCGTGCACCTCGGCGAAATCGCCCACGCCCGGCTGGACGTTGTTTTCGAACCTCGTCTGATCGTCGACGAGCACCGTCTGGCCCATCACCGTCCAGTGATTGGCATCGAGCTTCGCTTCCACGAAGCCTTTCACGGCGTCGTCCACTTCGATGCGCGTGGCGCTGCCGGAGCCGGAGCGCGGTCCGCTCACCGTGACCACCATGCCCACGCGCAGATTGCTCTCCGTAGCAGGATTGTCGTCGAGCACGATCGTGGCGCCGCTGGTGCTGAATTCGACACCGTTCACGAATACGCTGCCGAAAGCGGTAATCGTGCCGAAACTGCCGGTCACCCCGGCACCGCCGGTTCCGCCGCCGCAGCTCGCGAGCGCGAACAAGCTCCCGAATAAGAGAAGTCCGAATAGTGAAGTCTTCATGATGATTGGTCCTTTTGTGCGTGTGTCGGTGAAAACCTAGTCCTCGAGTTCCATTTCGCTCCAATTGATCCCGCCTCCGCCGCCCAGGGTGCCGCGGGCCTTGACGAGCTTGCCGACGACTGCCTTGGCGAAGAACGCGGCGCGGGCGATTGCACTGTCGTCGATGTCGCGGAAGCTGATCGCGGTCGTGTCTACGTCAACGCCGAGTATTCTCACGACCTGGCTCGGGTCGGCGCCGGTGATCGACTGGATTGGACCCTGAAGCTCGACCCGGGTATCGGTTGACCGCTTCTCGATCTCGCTCGCGATGATGGTCGCGCCGCTGCTGATCCGGCCGCGGACCCGCACGTGGTTCCCGTTCACGAGGTCGCCCAGACCGTTGATCCCGCCGCTGAACTCGGTAAGGCCGTTCGGCATCACGGTGATGCCGGGGAGCCCGTTCAGCTCGAAACTGCTCGCGGTGAGATTGGCGACGTCCCCCTCAAGCTTGATGCCATCGCCGAACTCGACCTTGCTCGCGGTGAGTACGCCCCCTGCGAGCATGCCCTCGACTTCGAGCCTCACGCCGACGGCGATGTCGCCTGCGACACCGCCCTCAAAAAGGGTCGAGGCCGTGGTCACCACTCGCTGGTTGCCGACGACAAAATCTGCGGGGGAGTTAATCTTCGTGACGAAGCCCTCGATCTCGAACTCGGCTGCATCCTGCATTTGCGGGCCGTTCGGCTCGACCTTAGTCGCAATCAGCGTGCCGCATACCGGAACAGTACCCGTACAGGTGCTGCCCTTGGCTTCGACCAACAGTCCGTTCCACGAGGTCGTGGCTGGCATGTCGGTGATGATCGCGCCGTTGTAGTTCACTGTCAGCGCACCGATGTCAAATGTCTTCAGCGCATCGTTGTGGTTCTTGACGAAGCCTTTGACTTCGAACGCGGGGAGGGGGGCGGTCTTCTTTTCGATGAAGCCGGCGGCGATGACGCCGTCGGCGTTCACGAGGCCGTGCACTTCCGCGAACTCGTTCACTCCCGGAACGATGTTGTTCTCGAATCTCGTCTGATCGTCGACGAGCACCGTCTGGCCCATCACTGTCCAGTGATTGACATCGGCTTTCGCTTCGACGAAGCCCTTCACGGCGTCGTCCACCTCGATCCGAGCGGCGCTGCCTGAGTTTCCGGAGCGTGAGCCGCTCACGGTCACGACCATGCCGCGGCGCAGTTCGTTCTCAGTCACGGGAATGCCGTCGAGCGTGATGGTGGCGCCGCTGGTGCTGAACTCGACGCCATTCACGAATACGCTGCCGAAGTTGGTAATCGTGCCGAACGACGTAGCGGGAGTGCCGCTGGTCGCGCCGGTGCCGCCGGTGCCGCCTCCACAACTTGCGATGAACAAGGCAACTGCCGCTCCAAGCAATGCAAATCGTTGAGTTTTCACGGTTGCGTTTCCTTTGACGTCTGCGACGTCCTGGTTTCTGTGAGGTCGTGGAGGCCGATGCGTTCGCGCCTTCGCTCGATGGTTCTCGGATAGCTGTCACGCTCGTTCGGGCACAGCGATTTATTCAGCCGAGCGAGCAGCGCCTGCGCCTGGGCGCCGCCTAGGCGGTCGAGCAATGCACCGATCAAGAGGTTCACGCCCAAAGCGTTCCTCATGATCATGAGTCCTCTGACTTCTGCGATGTCATGTTTTCCTCGAAGTAATAGATACCAATACCCGTACGCATCCGGCCGGTCCCGGTCGTTTCAGGATGAGTGTCGCGGTCATGCTGGGACAGCCACTTGTCCAGCCGTTCGAGCAGCGCCTGCGCCTGGGCGCCGCTCAGGCGGCGGAACTCCTCCAAGGCCTCGGTGGGGACGTTGTCGTACATCACCTTTCTCTGGAAGAACGGATCCGCCACGCCGTGCTGAATGTTGTGATCGATGGTGGCGACGAGGTCAGACACGTCCGTCCCAAGGATATTGAGCTTGTCAGCGTCGCCGCTTTCGGGAATATAAGCGCGGGTCTTGAGGTGGACGTTGCCGTCGTCGAACTTCTCGACGACGCCCACGCGCAGCAGCTCGTCGAGTACGGCGCGGAACGGGATATCGCCGCTGAAGCGGCGCACGAGCTCCGCGAAGGTCGCTCGATCTTCCGCGCCGCCGTCCTGCAGTGCGAGCATCTTGGGATTGCCTGCGGCATCGCAGAAATCCTTGTCGCGCACCCAGCCGGCGACCACACGGGCGGCCCGGTTGTAGCGCTCGCCTGCTTCGCTGTCTTTGTCTTTGGTGGCTGGTGCGTCGAGCAAACGCTGGACCTCTTTGCGGGTCAGGCCTGAGAGCAGGGCGATTCGTGAGGTCGATTGTTTTTTTCCCGGGATGCGAAACTCGGCTGCCGCGACCTCTACACAGGTATGCTTGGCTATATCGAGAAAAGCCTTGAAAGACATGTTGTTACGCAGCACTATCCGAAACAAGGGGCGTAGAACCCGCTCCAGCGCTGCTGCCAGAGCTTGACCGACTCGGGGTTTGGCAGTCGATTTTCTTTGCATGATTTTGGGAAATATATCCCAAAAAAAGGTGAACTGTCAAGCTTTGAGCGTCGGCCTCCAAATGTTTGGGCAGCAGTCGAACCTTTCGGCCCGGGCCGCCGCCAATTGCTCGCCACACTCGCGGAAGCTTTTCGGGAGATCGATTGGGAAAGGCAGCACGTACCTTTTCAGCCGGGTGGCGAAGCAGGGCAAGCGCCGAAACACAGGACGCACATCGGGGCGCGTCAGCGCCTCCGGCTACGAACCCGCAGCGATCAGCTTGAGCGAGAACGCCTTCGTGACGGCGTGACGCGAGTTGGCGGCGCCGAGCTTGCGCCTCATGTTTGAGAGGTGGAACGCGACCGTGCGCTCGGAAATCTGCAGCGCCTGGCCGATTTCAGAAGTCGTCTTACCGCCTGCCGAGAGGATCAAACACTGGCTCTCGCGGTCGCTGAGAAGCCTGCTAGGAGCGCCGTCGAGCCGGCGCAGCGGCCCAAGCCTGTCGGCACCGCGCCGGGCAATGCGCCCCGCGGCGTAGTGAATGGCGCACGCGACGAGCTGGCAATCCGGCAGGGTCGCGAGGATGCGGCGCTCCGCTGCGGAACCGCCGCGGGCCAACGCAAAGCTGGTGAGGCTCCATTGCCCGCGAGGCCCGTGAACGGAGCAAGAAACCCCCGTCGCGAGTCCGAATTCGCTTGCCTTGGCGAGGGCCTTGCTGTGCCGCGCCGCGATTTTTTTCCAGGGCAAAGGGGTGACCTCCTGCAAAGCGAGACGGCGCAGCGGATCGGGCAGGATATCCCTGCCCCGATCGGCGCAGTATCGGTGCCAGTGAACTGGAAAATTATCGAACCGGACTTCATGCGTCGCGCCGCGCGGCTGGGAGAAACGGCCGCAGAACATGAAGTACCGGAAACCAAGCTGTTCGGTGATGAGGAGCACCGCTTCCTCGAGGGCCGTCTTCGAGCGGTTGGCAAGAATCTGCGCAAGGCGCACGGCCCCCTTGTGGCCCATGTGGTCCCCTCTCCAGTGGGGGTCAGTCCCCTTATTCTGGTTGATACTCTACGCTTTCGCCTGGGCGGCGTATGAGCAGAGATTCGGCATCGACACCTCCTGTTTCCGTCCTCCCTTTTCCACGCGGCTGGGTGCCAGTGCTGATTTCGGAGTCTGGACAGGCAGTTAGCTCACTTATCGTCGTACTTCCTTGACTTCGCCTATTGTGCGGTGCAATATCCCGTCGCCTTCTCAAATATTTCAGGGTTTTAGCTGCGTGGCGGTCCCAATCCCCTCTCCGGAGCAATTCACGCTCGCCGCCCAGGCGATCCTGCAGAATTTCCTCGGTTCGCTGGGTGTCCCGCCCGATTCCGAATTCGCCCGCTCGCTGCAGTCAGTAGGCGTTGACTCCGCCAAGTTCGCGGCCCTTCAAGGGCGCTACTTCCAGCTGCACGCGGCACTGTGGCAGTCGGTGCTGGCCCGCGAGGCCGGGCGCGATGCCACGCCCATCGCACCGCCCGATCGCGGCGACCGGCGCTTTTCCTCCGCGGAATGGCAGCGGATTCCCTGGTTCGATTACCTGCGCCAGAGCTACCTCATCAATTCGCGCTTTCTATCGGATTTGATCGAAGCGCTCGAAGCCGATCCGCGCGCAAAAGAGCGCCTGCGCTTTATCGCGCGCCAGTTTTCAGACGCAATGAGCCCGGCGAATTTCGCCGCGACCAATCCGGAGGCGCTCAAGCTCGCGCTCGAGACTAAGGGCGAGAGCCTCACCCAGGGAATTCGCCAGCTCATCGAGGACGTGCACAAGGGGCGCATTTCGACCACGGACGAGTCCGTGTTCGAGGTCGGCAAGAATCTCGCGGTCAGCGAGGGCGCGGTCGTTTTCGAGAATGAGCTGATCCAACTCATCCAGTACAAGCCGGTCACGCCGACTGTTTTCAAGCAGCCGCTCGTGATGTTTCCGCCTTGCATCAACAAGTATTACATCCTGGACCTTCAGCCGCAGAATTCCCTGGTGCGCTACGCGGTGGAGCAGGGTCACCCGGTGTTCATGGTGTCGTGGCGAAACATCACCGAGGAGCTCGGCCATCTCACCTGGGACGATTACCTTGAAAAAGGCGTGCTCAAGGCCCTCGAAGTGGCACGCGCGATCTGCGCCGCCGAAAAGGTCAACGCGCTCGGTTTCTGCGTCGGTGGCACGATGCTCGGTGCCGCGCTCGCGGTCATGGCCGCAAAGGGTGAAAATCGGGTAGAGAGCGCGACGTTCCTCGCCTCGATGCTCGATTTCTCCGACACAGGCGACATCGGGCTTTTCATCGACGAGGCGAGCGTTGCGGTGCGCGAGACGGCGATCGGCAAGGGCGGCATCATGCCCGGTCGCGATCTCGCGCTCGTGTTCTCGGCGCTCCGCGCGAACGACCTCGTTTGGTCATACGTGGTCAACAACTATCTGAAGGGTAAATCGCCCGAAGCGTTCGACCTGCTCTACTGGAATGCGGATTCCACCAATCTTCCCGGACCGATGTACTGCTGGTATGTGCGCAACACCTATCTCGAAAACCGCCTGCGCGAGCCGGGAAAGACGGTGGTTCTCGGAGTGCCGGTGGATCTCAGGAAGATCACGGTTCCGGCTTATGTGCTCGCCACGCGCGAGGACCACATCGTGCCTTGGCGCACGGCCTATCGCACGACCCAGTTGCTCGGCGGCGAGATGCGCTTCGTTCTGGGAGCGAGCGGGCACGTTGCCGGGATCATCAATCCCGCCTCAAAAAACAAGCGAAGCCACTGGATAGGCGCAAAGCTGGCTGCTGACCCCGCGGAGTGGCTCGCCGACGGAAAGGAAAAACCCGGAAGCTGGTGGCCGGACTGGAGCGCCTGGCTCGCGGGTTTCGGAGGTGAGCGAGCCAAGGCGCACAAGCGGCTGGGCAATACGAAGTTCAAACCCATAGAACCCGCGCCCGGGCGCTATGTCAAGCACCGGATCGTATGAGCAGCGCGAAAGGACACGATTTTTCAGGGAGAGATCGGACTATGACGACGGCGGCAGCAGTAAGACACACAGGCACAAGCTCCGGCACGGAGTCGGTGCAGGAAGCCGTGCCCCCCCTCAAGCAGCGCATCGCGTTCGTGAGCGGCGGCATGGGCGGGATCGGCTCCGCGGTGTGCCGGCGCCTGGCGCGAAGCGGCGCGAGGGTCGTGGCGGGTTGTCTGCCCGGCTATGAAAAGAAGGACGAGTGGCTCGCGAAGATGCGCAGCGAAGGCCTGCAGGTCTACGCCGCCGAAGGCGACGTCGACGACTACGAATCCTGCGCCGACATGTTCTACCAGATCGGCTCGGTCATCGGCCCGGTGGACATCCTCGTCAACAATGCCGGCATCACGCGCGACGGCGTTTTCAAGCGTATGTCGCCCGCCGACTGGTACGCGGTGATCAATACCAATCTCAACAGCGTCTTCAACGTCACGCGTCAGGTGATCGAGGGCATGATGGAACGCGGCTGGGGTCGCATCGTCAACATTTCATCGGTGAACGCGCTCAAGGGCCAATTCGGCCAGACCAACTATTCGGCCGCGAAGGCAGGTATGCACGGATTCTCCAAGGCGCTCGCGCAAGAGGTCGTGAAAAAAGGTGTCACCGTGAACACGGTGTCGCCCGGCTACGTCGAGACGGACATGGTGCGGGCGATGAAGCCGGAGATCCTGCAATCGATCGTCGAGCAAATTCCCATGGGGCGCCTCGCGCAGCCCGAGGAGATCGCGAGCCTCGTCGCCTACCTCGCCTCCGAAGAGGCGGGTTACATCACGGGCGCGAACATCTCGATCAACGGCGGCCTGCACATGGTTTGATCTCCGAGGCGGGCAGGTTTGGTGCAATAATCCAGAAGAATAATCGAGGCACCAGAGCGGGGACCAAGGAGGAGTCATGGCGACGCGGCTTGCACTGATCACGGGAGGCATGGGCGGGCTGGGGGAGACGATCAGCACGAAGATGGCGGATGCCGGATACCGCGTAGCCGTGACCTATTCTTCTTCGAACAAGACGGTCAGCCAGTGGATCGCCGAGATGACGGTGCGCGGTTACGATTTCCGCGCCTATGCCTGCAACGTCGCGGACTTCGAGTCGTGCAAGGCGTGCGCAGAGGGCGTGACCAGGGACCTCGGCCCGGTGGACATCCTCGTCAACAACGCCGGAATTACGCGCGATATGACCTTCAGGAAGATGACCAAAGGCGACTGGGACGCGGTCTTACACACCAATCTCGATTCAGTCTTCAACATGACCAAGCAGGTCTGCGACGGAATGGTGGACCGCGGCTGGGGCCGTGTGATCAACGTGTCCTCGGTGAATGGCTCGAAGGGCGCGTTCGGTCAGACCAACTACGCTGCGGCGAAGGCCGGTATGCACGGCTTCACCAAGTCGCTCGCGCTGGAAGTGGCGAAGAAGGGCGTGACCGTCAATACCATTTCGCCGGGCTACATCGGGACGAAGATGGTGACTGCGATTCCGAAGGAGATTCTCGACTCGAAAATCCTGCCGCAAATTCCGATCGGACGGCTCGGAAAGCCCGAAGAAATCGCCGGGCTGATCATCTACCTCTGCTCGGAGGAGGCCGCGTTCGTCAACGGCGCGAACATCGCCATCAACGGCGGGCAGCACATGGCGTAGGCGAGCTGGCGGGCCGACCGGATGGAACCGAGCGGCAATCTCCAGTATCATGTGGCACCGCAACACCCGTGCGACACGATGAGGCAAGGGTCCCCATGTCTGAACCCGCCCGACTGATCAAGAAGTACCCCAACCGCCGGCTCTACGATACCAAGACCAGCGTGTACATCACGCTCGCCGACGTGAAGAAGCTCGTGATGGGGGGCGAGGAATTCCAGGTGGTGGATGCGAAGACCGGAGAAAGACCGGAGAAGACCTGACGCGATCCATCCTGCTCCAGATCATAATGGAGGAAGAAGCCGCCGGCGCGCCGATGTTCTCCTCGGACGTTCTCACGCAGTTCATTCGCTCCTACGGGAACGCGATGCAGGGGATGCTCGGTGCGTACCTCGAGCGCAACATGCAGTTGTTCGGCGAGATCCAGAAGAGCATGCAGGAGCAATCGCAAAAGCTCTATGGAGAACCCACCAAGTTCAACGAGGAGCTTTGGAAGCAGTTCATGAGTTTCCAGGGCCCGGCGATGCAGAGCCTGATCTCGGCGTACATGGACCAGAGCCGCAACGTGTTCCAGCAGATGCAGGAACAGCTACAGAACCAGACGCGCAACATGTTCTCCGGCTTCCCTTTCCCGGGATTTCCCGGAGTCCCGGGATTCGGCGCGCAATCCGGCGTGCAGCCGTCGCCGGGCGACAATAAGACGCCCGGTGAGGAGAAAAAGTCCTGAAATCTTTCACACCGTGGTGCAAGGTTTAATCTAAAGCATGGCCGCGGCACCGAAGGTCGGATTCATCTCGCTCGGTTGTCCCAAAGCTCTGGTCGATTCCGAAGGCATCCTCACGCGGCTGCGCGCGGAGGGCTACGCGATTTCGCCTTCGTACGACGGGGCCGATCTCGTGGTCGTCAACACCTGCGGGTTCATCGAGTCGGCGGTGCAGGAGTCGCTCGGCGCCATAGGTGAAGCCCTCGCCGAGAACGGCCGGGTGATCGTCACGGGTTGCCTCGGTGCAAAGGGCGACGTGGTCCGCGAGACCCATCCGAAAGTCCTCGCCGTCACGGGGCCGCACGCGCTGGAAGAAGTGATGACTGCGGTGCACGAGCACCTGCCGAAGCCTCACGATCCCTTCACCGACCTGGTGCCTCCCCAGGGCATCAAGCTCACTCCGCGGCACTACGCCTATCTAAAGATCTCCGAAGGCTGCAATCACCGCTGCACGTTCTGCATCATCCCGTCCCTGCGAGGCGATCTGGTGAGCCGGCCGATCGGGGAAGTGATGCGGGAGGCGGAAAACCTGGTGAAAGCGGGCGTGAAGGAGCTGCTGGTGATTTCGCAGGACACGAGCGCCTACGGCGTCGACCTCAAGTACCGCACCGGTTTCTGGGGCGGGCGGCCGCTCAAGGCGCGCATGCGCGACCTGGCGGCGGCCCTCGGAGAATTGGGTGTGTGGGTGCGGCTCCACTACGTCTATCCCTATCCCCACGTGGACGAGGTGATCCCGCTCATGGCCGAAGGTAAGGTCCTCCCCTACATCGACGTTCCGTTTCAGCACGCGAGCCGGCGGATCTTGAAACTCATGAAGCGTCCTGCAAGCGGTGAGGACAATCTCGGGCGCATCCGCGCCTGGCGCAGGATCTGCCCGGATATCACGATCCGCAGCACCTTCATCGCCGGCTTTCCGGGCGAGACCGAAGACGAGTTCCGGGAGCTGCTCGACTTTCTCGAGGAAGCCGAGCTCGACCGCGTCGGCTGCTTTGCGTATTCGCCGGTGCAAGGCGCGAAAGCGAACGAACTTCCCGGCGCGCTTTCGAACGAAGTGCGTGAAAAACGCCGTGAGCGACTCATGCTCCTGCAGGAGAAAATCAGCGCGCGGCGCCTGAAGCGCAAGCTCGGAAAGACCATCAAGGTATTGGTGGACGAGGTGAAGGCGGGAGGAGCAGTGGGACGCTCAGCCGCCGACGCCCCGGAAATCGACGGCGTGGTGCACATCGAGGACGGCTCGAAGCTCAAGCCGGGCGATTGGGCAAAAGTGAAGGTGCTGCGCTCCGATGCGCACGACCTTTGGGCGAGCGGGGCCGCAGTCCGGCGCCGCGCCGCATGAGATAGAGAGGTTTTCATGGCACAACGTGAAGTCGTGGTGACGGGCGGTGTTCGCACCGCGATCGGCGCCTACGGCGGCTCGCTCAAGGACATTCCGCCGACGAAACTCGGAGCGATCGCGATCAGGGAAGCGGTGGCGCGGGCGAAGATCGACCCGGCGACGGTCGGTCACGTCGTACTCGGCAGCGTGATCCACGGCGAGGCGCGCGACATGTACATCTCGCGCGTCGCGGCGGTCGAGGCCGGCCTGCCGGTCGGCACGCCTTGCCTGACGGTCAATCGCCAGTGCGGCAGCGGGCTGCAGGCGATCGTCTCGGCGGCTCAGCACATCCTGCTCGGCGATACCGACGTCGCGCTCGGCGCGGGCGCCGAGAGCATGAGCCGCGCCGCGTACTTCATGCCCGCCGCGCGCTGGGGTCAGCGCATGGGCGACGCACAACTCATCGATGCCATGACTGGAGCGCTGCACGATCCGTTCGGCAACGGCCACATGGGCGTGACCGCGGAAAATATCGCGGCGAAATACGGCGTGACTCGCGACGAACAGGATGCGTTCTCACTCGAGAGCCACAAGCGCGCGGCAAAAGCGATGGATGCCGGCTGGTTCAAGAGCCAGATCGTGCCCGTCGAAGTGAAATCGAAGAAAGGACCCGCGCAGTTCGATACCGACGAGCATGTGCGCAAGGACCTGAAGATCGAGGACCTGCAGAAGCTGAAGACGGTGTTCAAAAAGGACGGCACCGTTACCGCGGGCAACGCCTCCGGAATCAACGACGCCGCGGCGGCGGTAGTGCTGATGGAGAAGTCCGCGGCGCAGAAGCAGGGCGCGAAGCCGCTCGCGCGTCTCGTGGCCTACTCGCATGCGGGCGTGGAGCCTCAGCTGATGGGCCTCGGACCGATCCCCGCGGTGAAGCGCGTCTTCGAGAAAGCGGGTCTCAAGCCCGCCGACATGGACGTGATCGAGTCGAACGAGGCGTTCGCGGTCCAGGCCATGGCGGTGACGCGCGATCTCGGGCTCGATCCGGCGAAGGTGAATCCCAACGGCGGGGCGGTCGCGCTTGGCCACCCCATCGGCGCAACCGGCTGCATCCTCACCGTGAAGGCGATTTACGAGCTGCACCGCACGGGCAAGCGCTACGCCCTGGTCACGATGTGCATCGGCGGCGGGCAGGGAATCGCGGCGATTTTCGAGCGGATGTGATGCGCGATTCGACCGGCGCCCGTCCCGGGGGCACGGGCCTGCCCTAGTTCCATGCCGCGCAGACCCAGAATCGGATTCGTTCTCGGCGCGGGCTCGGCGCGCGGCTGGGCGCATATCGGCGTGCTGCGCGCGCTCTCGGAGGCGGGCATCAGACCCGACCTCATCGCCGGTTGCTCGGTCGGCGCGCTGGTCGGGGCCGCGTTTGCCGCGGGCCGGCTCGATCAGCTGGAGGCCTGGGCGCTGGCGCTGGACTGGAAGCGCCTGCTCAAGCTGATGGACTTCGGCCTGCGCGGCGGGCTCATCAAGGGCAAGCGCGTCAGAGAAGTTTTTCGCGAGCAATTCGTGGAATGCGAGTTTTCCGAGCTGCAGGTGCCATTTGCCGCGGTCGCGACCGACCTCCATTCCGGTCAGGAAATCTGGTTGCGCGAGGGCAGGGTATCGGCCGCGATCGGCGCTTCGATCGCCGTGCCGGGCCTGTTTCAGCCGGTGCCGTACGAGGGTCGCTATCTGGTCGATGGAAGCGTCGTCAATCCGATTCCGGTCTCGTTGTGCAGGGCGATGGGCGCGGACATCGTGTTAGCGGTCGATCTCGGTTCGGATCTGGTCGGGCGCTACGTGCGCGACGACGATCGAGCGCCCACACAGACCGGCCCGCGCGGCTTCATCAGCAGGTTTCTGCCGCGGAACAACAGGGCGAGCGAACGGCAGGGGGAGCCTGAGTCCGCGCCGCCGTCGTTGCTGGAAACGCTCATGGGCTCGATCAACATCATGCAGTTGCGTATAGCGCGAAGCCGTCTAGCCGGCGAGCCGCCCGACGCACTGCTCACGCCGCGGCTAGGCCACCTGGGTTTGCTCGATTACCACCGCGCCGAATTCGCCATCGCGGAGGGGCGCGAAGCCGTCACGCGCATGCTACCGGCCATCCGCAACGCGATTCCTGCCTGAGTCGAACCGCTCCTAGCCGGATTGCAGGTGACGAACGAAACCCTCGATCCCACGCAAAAGCATCTCCACCGCGATCGCCGTCAGCAGCAATCCCATCAGCCTCTCGAAGGCGGCGAGCACCCGTTCGCTCAACCACCTGCTGATGCGCTCGGCGAATACGAGCACCATGAACGAAGCCGCCATCGCTAGGCCTACGGCGGCAAGCCACTCGGGCCAGCGCTGGGGAGCGCGCGACACGAGGAGCACTACGGTGGCGATTGCCGCGGGGCCGGCTATCGAGGGAATCGCGAGCGGTACGATGAAGGGCTCGCCCGCGGGCGAATCGCCGAATATACCATCGGGGCTGCGGAAGATCATCCGCAACGCAATCAGGAACAGGACCACGCCGCCGGCGAGGTTGAGCGAGCGGTCCGACAATCCGAGCAGCTCGAGGATCGCGCGGCCGAAAAGCACGAATGCGACGAGCACGCCGAGCGCGATCGCGCATTCGCGCAGGATCACGCGCACGCGGCGCTTCCGAGGGACGGGCCGGAGCAGCGAGACGAACAACGGGATGTTGCCGATCGGATCGGTGACCAACAGCAGGATCACGACGGCGGAGGCGAAGGAGATTTCCATGGCGGGCTTACTCTAGCCGACCGCGAGCGCGACGACACCCAAGGCCATCGCGGCGGCGGCGGCAACGCGGCGCGGCACGTCGCCTTCCTGGAGCCAGTGGGTCCCCATCAATGCGGCAAAAAGGATGCTGATCTCGCGCGCCGGCGCGACATAGCTGACCGGCGTGAAGACCATGGCGGTCAGCACGAGGATATAGGAGAGCGGGCAGAGCAGGGCGACCAGGATCACCGCTTTCCTCTGCCGGGTCCAGGCGGCCTTCACCTCTCCGCGGCGCCCGAGCGCGAGCGGAGCCAGCACGATCACCCGTCCGAGGTTCGCGCCCCAGTCCTGGAGTATCGGCGGAATCAGCACGGCGCTCACCGCCTGTTTGTCGACGACGGTATACGACGCGATCATGCAGCCGGTCAGGAGCGCGAACGCGATTCCGCGCGCGGCGCCCGCCTCGCGCAGCTTGGCAGGGCTCGCGGCGAGAAAGAAAGCTCCCCCGACCACGAGCGCGGCGCCGCCTAGGGCGACCATGCCCGGTCGCTCGCCGAGCATGGCGAC
>WNFC01010829.1_pt1 | contig 16186 bp, 11 predicted proteins | sample 5400541 | NCBI WGS metagenome assembly WNFC01 (sample SAMN13153342, study PRJNA577476) | soil metagenome | isolation source: 120 cm saprolite under Douglas fir tree site 2 hole 2 replicate 1 | place: USA:California | collected 2015-04-18
GCGGCGCCGCCCAGGAAATCGCAGTAGTGCTTCTTCGTCCAAATCCGCATCAGGTCGGTCGCAACGGAGTGCTCAGGCGCCTCCAATCCCTCCCCCTGACCAGGGGGAGGTTAGGCGGGGGTAGTCTGTCGGCGTCAGCTCACAGTTGGCCTGCCACAAGAAGTTCGTCGATGTGGCCCTTTTGTACATGTGCTGAGAGCGCAATGAGGCAACCCCCACCTTGACCTCCCCCTGGTCAGGGGGAGGGGTGAAACACCCCCTATGCTCCGACCAAGCATCCGAAGAAGCGGAGTCCGGCGCGCAAATCCATGTTGCGCGCAATTATGCGCTAGAAGAATCGGTCTCCGGTACTGTCGTGAAGACACCTGAGCCGCGGGGATACTTGTGAATCAACTCGCAGTCAGCAAATCGGCGACGCCGAACGCAGCTCTAATTACCCGCTTTAGCGGACGGCGACAACAACCGGCTGCGATCCGCTTTACTCATTGGTGCAATGCGGTCTTTATTGTGTTGATGGCCGGGAGTGGGTTGCAAATACTAACTGCTTATCCAGCATTGGGGCCGCGGGGCGCCCAATACTGGTGGTATCCCTTCCAGAATATCGCACCTCCGCGCATCGCCAACGGGCTCGTATACTTCACTTATTTCTTCATCAGTGGGGAATGGCGCCGGCGCCTGTTTCGTCCCGCTCGCGATGCGCGCAATGCTGTCGGTCAATTCGCCTACTACGTCAGGCTTCGCAAATCGCCCCCGGCTGAGGATTTCTACAACGGACTTCAACGGCTTGCCTATACCGGTGTTCTGTTGCTGGGAATTGTTATGGTCTTGTCCGGTCTGGCTATCTACAAACCAGTTCAGTTTCATCCGCTGACGCTGATTTTTGACGGTTACGACGGCGCACGGGTGGTGCATCTGGCGGGGCTGTGCCTGCTGGCGATGTTTGTCGTGGTCCACGTCGTCCTGGTCTCATTGCATCCGCGCGATCTGCTGAACATGATCGGCGGAGGCAAACGTGACGCACCAGGCGAAGCACCGCGGGGCCGGTGAGCCGAAGCCCAGAGCGGAGCGATCATCACGCGGAAGGGAGTGAAGCCGGGCAGACTAGTCTACGAGGCGCGCACAATTAAAAGGAGTCTACGACGTGCGCTTAAGAAAGCATATTTCCCGCCGCCGGTTCATTGCAGGTATCGCGGCAGCGTCGCTGATTACGGGATGTGAGGGCCACCCAGCAGTGCAGTTCTTAAGCGCGATGCGGCGGTGGAACGAAAAGGCGGAAGGCATTATATTTTCGCCGACTCGCCTGGCGCCCGAATTGCCCGCGTCGGCCACGACCCCCGAAGATGCATTTCCAGCCTACTTTATTTCCGATTCGATGCCACTGGCGCCGCCGGATTGGACGCTCAAGGTGGGCGGCTTGGTGAAGCGGCCGAAGGTGTTTACGCTGGCGCAGCTCCGGGGAATGCCCCGGACCGACATGCGCGTGCAACATCATTGCGTCGAAGGCTGGTCTGCAGTCGCTTCATGGCACGGCGTCCGGCTAAGCGAGATAGCCAGGCTGGTGCAAGTCGATCCGCGCGTTAGATTTGTCGAGTTCAGATCGTTCGACTCGGGCTATTGGTCCTCGTGGGATCTGGGCAGTGCATTGCATCCCCAAACCCTGCTGGCCTATGGATTCAACGGCGGCGGATTATATGCGGAGCATGGCGCTCCACTGCGAGTCTACTCAGCGGTGAAACTGGGTTACAAAAACGTAAAATATCTGACCGAAATAAATTTCCTCCCCGGCCGCACTGGCGGCTATTGGGAAGACCAGGGCTACGAATGGTTCGCGGGTGTCTGACGGACCGGCCGCGGTCTCTCTAGCAGGGTGTTGAGGCTGGACTTCGCGCAATTGCCATATGCGACGGCGGTATTGGGCCTTGTGCGGGAAGGGAGCGGAGCGCGGGTTGGAATGAGGGAGCCATCTCCCGAGATGCTTGCTGCTCTCTAGCAGGCTGCGGAAAGACTTTTCATGAAGAAATAGGTTTTTCCGCACCCTGCTAGTTGATGCCCCGCTGTACGCAACCGTGCGAAACTCTTCTAATATTGGGTTGACCGTCAAAGCGGAACGCGAGGCGCGCTGAGGCCAATGAAGCTCATCGGAAGATTGCTCAAGTTCCTGGTCACGGCGGTAATCGGCGTGATGCTTGCGCTCGTGCTGATCCTGTTCCTGGTGATGCCACGGCTGCAATGGAATGCGACTGTGCGTCCGTCCTCCGCTGAGGGCTGGGTCGCGAGATACGTGCTCAGCAGATGGGTGCGCCGCAATGCGTCCGGCGAGCGCAATCCGATACCGCCCAGTCCCGAAAATCTTCAGGACGGTGAACATGAATACGACGAGCACTGCGCTGTTTGTCACGGTCTCGACGGGAGCGCCGAAAATCGCATCGGCGGTGATTTCTATCCACCGATTATCCGGCTCAGTCAAGGTCTGACTGGTCTGCCGGACGGCCAATTCTACTTTATCGTTGGCAATGGGATCCGCATGACCGCGATGCCGGGTTTCGGCACCAGCCAGAGCTCCGACGACTTGTGGAAGATTATTTTGTGGGTGCGCCACTTACCTAATCTTACCCCGCAGGAGCGCGCCACGATCCATGCCCGTATGAAAGAGGAGGGGGGCGGGCGATAAGGAACATTAGCCTGAGCCTTCAGCTCATCTTTCAAGTGAAAAATCGCCTGCCGCGGTGAATGATCGACCGTTTCGCCGCTCTTTCCCGCCTGCGCTGCGAAACTTCTCGATCATCCGGGCCGCGGGGACTATCAGCGCCAAGGTTCTCCCGAATCTTTGCGCTTGCGTATATCGGCCCAGACGCACGCTTTCCGAAGTAGCCTTCCGCTCGCGGACCGTGATGCGTCCCGGGCAGCGCGACCTCGATGTTACTGGTTGCGTTTTCGGATACTGGGCGTGGCACGTCTAATCAAAATGTGAGCATTGGAGAAGAGGGCAAGGTGGCTCTCTAGCAGGGTGCGGAAAAACCTATTTATGCACCTCCTCGTTCGCGATTGCACCAATCCACGGTTCCCACAAGCAGTGATATCGCGCTCTCCGTGCGACGGCTGACCGCGGAGTGTCTCACAGTAGCTGACTCGTCCACTCCAGCGACCCGCCTTCAATCCCAATCAGTGCGGGGCGCTTTCGTCATCTCGTGGTGTGGAATCTGTGGTATCGAAGCGGGAAGCGGCGGGCATCCCGCGGTCCCGTCGCGAATAAAGGCTATTTTAAGTGGATTGCGCCAGACATAGTGTATTTGACTGCATGTTACAAAGGATTCAGACATTAATAACAAGCAGCTCATTCTTTTGACGTCTCGGAGTTCCTCGAAATCATCTGCAAGGAAGACTGTAGCTTATACCGGGGAGTCAGCCAGCAGCAGGGTCTACCCGGCGGGTTCTGCACAATCGTCCCGTGCATAACCAGCTTCGTCCGCGGCAATCCTGTAAGATCCCCCAGTTATTTTTTTCCGCAGCGGAGGAATCAGATGGAGGGGGATGGACTGAAGCCTGGGCTGTCGTTGTTCGACGCGTCGACTATCGTCGCCGGCTCGATGATCGGCTCGGGAATTTTCATCGTTTCGGCGGATATCGCGCGCCAGGTCGGCTCGCCCGCTGGCCTCTTGGCGGTATGGCTAGTCAGCGGCCTGATGACGATTGCCGGCGCCCTGGCGTATGGGGAACTCGCCGCGATGATGCCGCAAGCGGGCGGCCAGTATGTTTTCCTGCGCGAAGCTTACGGTGGATTGTGGGCATTTTGCTTTGGCTGGACCCTGTTGCTGGTAATCCAGACCGGCACAATCGCGGCGGTCGCGGTAGCGTTTGGCCGATTTGCCGGCGTGCTTTGGCCGGCTCTGGGCGCGCGGATTTTTATCGGCATCGGCAGCGTTGGGTTGTCAGGCGAGCGCCTCAGTGCGATCGCGATCATCGCGCTGCTAACCGCGGTAAACCTGCGTGGCCTGAACCTCGGGCGGATAGTACAAAATATCTTCACTAGCGCGAAGGTTCTATCACTGCTGTTTATCGTCACGCTGGGTTGCGTAATCGCGCCAAATGCGGCTGCAATGCGTGAGAATTTCGGCTCGCTCAGCGGATTTACCGGAGGCCGTCAGTTTTCTTCCGGCTTGCTCGCCGCCTTTGGCGCGGCGATGGTCGGTGGGCTGTTCTCGGCCGACGCCTGGGCCAACGTGACCTTCACTGCTTCCGAAGTGCGTCGTCCGAGCCGCAATTTGCCACGCGCGCTGGGCCTCGGTACCGGTGTCGTCATCGGCCTCTACCTGCTTACCAATCTCGCTTACATGTTTGAGCTGCCAGTGCTGGCAAGTTCCACCGCGGCGGCCGGAGGTCCCACTGCAACGCTTTTCTCCCACGGTATCGCGGGGGCGGGAAGCGACCGGGTGGCGACCGCCGCGATGCAGATGGTGTGGGGAAATGCGGGCGCGCTCATTACTGCGATTCTGGTGATGATTTCGACCTTCGGCTGCGCCAACGGGCTGATCTTGACCGGTGCCCGGGTGATTTATGCAATGTCGCGCGACCGCTTGTTCTTTGCAGCAGCGGGCCTTCTCAATCGAGCCTCGGTGCCGGCTGTCGCTCTGATCATTCAGGGAAGTTGGGCCTCGCTGCTAACGCTCTCGGGCACCTACTCGCAATTGCTTGATTACGTGATCTTCGCCCAATTGATGTTTTATGTTCTGACGGTCGGCGCAGTTTTCGTCTTGCGCGTCAAACGCGCCGACGCGCCACGGCCTTATCGCACCTGGGGCTATCCATGGCTACCCGCCTTGTACATAGCGGCGGCAGCCGCAATGATGTTCGACCTGCTGGTGATGAAACCTCAATATACGTGGCCAGGCTTGCTCATTGCACTTAGCGGGATTCCGCTCTACTGGTTGACCCAGTTTCCGGCGTCTACTCGAGGCGGGAATGTACTAACTCAGGTAGCGGTAAATGACGCGGCCGATGACGCGCGTGACAGCCACCGGTAGATGCCGCCAAATTATCATCGCGAGCTTTCGCGGTCCGCCGGCAACTTCAGCACTGACATTGCCCAGTGTGGCTGGAAAGTAGCAGTACGGAATCGTGCTTGCGGTGCATCCCATTTCGCGTTTGAACAGCGCTAGGCCGCGATTGCGAATGTCGGTGCGGCCCAAATCATAAACCGAGGCGCGGCCAGCGAATTCCTCCACTACGCTCCACAAGAGCAGATGGTTGGCGCCTGGCACCGCATCCAGCCGCCGCGCGTTCCATTTGCCGTAGATAACGTCGCCGGTGCGAAGGATAAATTCGGCGGCACAATCACGGCCGCGATGGGAGGCAAGCCAAATTTCGAAACCGTCGTCACGTGCGAACAGTTTCCGGACGAGTTCGAAAAATCTCAGCGGCTGCGGCGGCACTCCCAGCCGCCGTCGGGTCTCAAGCTGCAGCCGATAGAAGCGAAAAAGATGGTCTACTCCACGGCCTCGTTCGACACGCACGCCTGCCGCTCGCGCCTGTCTGATGCGGCGGCGAAAATTCGCATGCAGGCCGCCCTGGAGCGAGCCGAGCGAACGGCTCAGTTCGAGCCGCCATACTTGGAAACATTCGACCGTCTTCCACGGCGCGGGCCCTGCCGCACCCCTGATCTCGAACGCCGTGCCGGTCGCGACCCCATACGACATAAGCTCATTCAGGAGTTCGTCGGCACGCATCTGATCTTGCGCCAATGGCGGCGCATAGTCAGAGAATGGCAACGCGACGAACCTGGTGGCAAACGGGTTGCGTGAACGCGCCAGCAGACATCCGGCGATTACCTCATCATGCTGCCGGAGGGCGGCGAGTGAGAAGTTGAGGCCGTAAGCGCCGCTTAAGAGGTCTAACCAACGTTTCTCGTGATAAAGAGTCGCGCTGGCAGAGATTGCAGCAGTCTTCTCCCATGCTCCGCAGTTAGGAGGCAAAGGCTCAATTCGAAATTCGCCTGAACCATTGATCGCGTGCTCAGGCATCGCACCGAAACCTCATTTCAACGTACGAGCAATCGCAGCCGCGGAACGGGCAGGAAATTGGCCTCGCACTGTGTAATGTGCTTGAAGATTTCTCCAATCCTACAACCAACTCTTTCTACTCAATAGGGAAACTGCATCGGTACCGTCCGATTGAGTAGTGCACAGCACAGCAAGATGGGTGCTCAAGCGAACCGCCTGATCGTAGGTGAGGTGTAGAGCTTTGCCCTAGCGTCGCCTGCCAGCGTCAGCGATCAATAGCTTGCCTGCCAGCGCGTTTGGGCCAAGCAGGTGCTGCTCAGGCCATCCAACAGTTAATAATGGTTGGCTGCTGGGATTATGCGGTCAATGCCAGCGACATTTGCATATTGCGTAAGACAGTTCCGTTTAGGAACTGGTGTTACCAGACCGGACCTCCTGGGCGACGTCGGCCGGGAAAGATGGCGAACGCATCATCTGTGGGCCGTTCGCCATCAGATGGTAATCTGGATTACGCAGTTCGAGAATCTATTTAACTCATGGAAGCGTACGACTGCTCTGCTGTTTGCTAGAATTGCGATTTCGGTACCGGCAAACCGGGTATATCGGAACGGGTACGAAACACAGTGCCTTTTAGCTCGCGATTGTTGCTGTTATTGGCGGTGACCGCATACAAATCACACATGTCGGGTCCGCCGAAGGCGACGCTGGTCACAGTCTTGGCTGGCACCTTGACCCGCCGGTCAAGATTGCCGTCGCTCTTGAATCGCACCAGTTCTCCGGGTCCGCCCACAACTGCAACCCACACCCCACCCTCGGCGTCGATCGTTAAGCCGTCAGGCATTCCCTCGGGCAGGCGCGCAAATAATCGTCGGTCGCTAACGGTTTGATCCGAGCGAACCTCATATGCCCAGACCGCATGTGTGGTCGAATCGCTATGATAAAGCAGCTTGCGATCGGGACTGAAGCCGAGGCCGTTAGTCACCTCAACCCCTTCCCACAGCTTGGTGATTTTCCCTGGCGGGTCGACGCGGAACAGTGAGCCGGGCGGCGGCGTGGTCTTAAAATCGAATTTGTTGATGTCGCAGCCGAAAGAACCGACCCAGATGCGGCCGTTATCGTCGATCGTCAGATCGTTGAGCCCAAAGAGGGGTTTCCCTTCCCATTCCGTGAAGATATCGCGAATGCCGCTTCGTTCGTCCCAGTACGCGAGACCGGCTCCGGTCACGATCAGGCCACCGCCGGCATTTAACGCGATGCCGCCGACCGACTTGCGTTCGGCGAGCAACGTTTGAATTCTACCGTCGGGGTTGCGGCGAAAGACGCCACCGCCTCTGACGTCGCTGAAATACAGCCGGTTCTGTTCATCTGTCCGTGGACCTTCGAGCAGTCCATAGCCAGTTGCCAAGGTTTCAAATTCCATTAATCACTTCCTCCTCGCTGTACAGAAACATCACTACGCTAGTCGGGATTGCGCAATGAACTGGCGTCGGCCACTTTGCTGCGCGCACTAATTGCGCGATAGCTCGGCCTTTCATGCAACGTGGCCAGATACTTATCCACGCGCGGGAATTTGTCGAGCGGAAGCTTATCGACTTCGAGCACCATCGCCAGCACCATCATCGGCACATCCGCCATTGAAAAGCTGCCGCACACATAACCGCCCGCCGGAGCTTCGCCAAGCAATTTCTCCAGATAGGGCAGGTCACGGCTACGCAGGCCCTCGCGTCCCTTTTCCATGCGTTCATGATCGCGCTTTTCCGGCTCGCTCCAGTATGGCATCCAAATCGGCGGGAGGTTTCCGGCCAGCATGGCCTCATCGGCGAACTGCTCGACCATCCTGACCTTTGCCCGCATCACAGGATCCTGCGGCAGCAGCCGCGGCCATGAGTAGCGGTCCTCGAGGTACTCATCGATGACGGTGGAATCGTAAAGCGTGAGGCCGTCTTCCTCGATATAGGGCACCTTGCCCAGCGGATGGCGCGCAGTCATCTCCGGCGGCTTTTTCCATAGATTGCCAGGCGGCAAGTTTTCGATCCGATAGGGGAGCCGTTTCTCCTCCAGCACCACTTTCGTCTTGCTGGCATGGGTCGACCGCAGTGTGCCCCACGGATAGTCACGTTCGGTCGTGTACAGGATAATCATCACCAACACCTCCGCGAATCTTATATCCAAAGAGCTTAGCACCGAGCGTGATCGACAGGCCAAAAGCAGTCGCGCTTTCTGGGGAACCGGCCGGCCGGGTTTGCTATCGTCTTGGTTATGAAAGCAGCTCAGCCTTCACAGTTGGAGCGCGAAGCGACCCATGCATCTAAACATCGATTCGGGTGGGGGCGCGCGCTGTGGCCGCTCGCTGAAAGCCTGATGCGGCGGTTCTCCGACGACGATTTAGCCGATGTGACGCTCCGGCTGGTACGTGAACGTGCACCCGATGAGCAGCTCGCCCTTGCCTTTCTGGCGCAACTGCTCGAACAATCGCCCACGGCGGCAGAGATGCTGCGCGAGCCGCAGTACGCTTCCGATTTGGTTTTTTGTCTGGGCGCGTCAGAGCTGGTCGGCACCGGACTCACCGGCATGGGGACAGATTGGAGCTCCACTTTCAAGGATGCTCGCACCAGCGCTGCTGCGGACCTGCTCGGCGCGATTCGCTTCGGCGTTTCAGTGCCTGAAGACGCCGCGCAAACAACGCAGCAGCTCGCTCAATTCAAAAGCCGCAACTTCCTGTTGATCGCGATCGCCGATCTGCTCGGCCGATTGACGGTGACAGACACGGTAAGCGCGATGTCACGGCTGGCCGACGAATGCATTCGCGCCGCTCTGCTGATTGCCGCGGCGAGCCTCGGCCAAACGGCGCAGCAGGCCGGCGATTTCTGCGTTATCGCGTTGGGGAAGCTGGGTGCCGAGGAACTCAACCTCAGCTCCGATATTGACCTGATGTACGTATTCGGCGGACCCGACGACGCTGAGCATCAGGATGCCGCCCGCCGTCTGGGCGAGGCGGTGACCGAGATTCTTGCCGGCAATTGCTTTCGGGTCGATATGCGGCTGCGCCCGGGCGGGCGGAATTCGCCCTTGGTGATTTCGCTGGAAGCCGCGCTGCGCTTCTATGAAACCCTGGGTCAGACCTGGGAACGCGCCGCGCTACTGCGCGCGCGTCCGGTTGCAGGCGCACTCGGATTGGGTAATCGACTGATCAGCGAACTCAGCCGCTTCATCTATCGCAGCTATCTGGATTTCGATACGTTGCGCCAGTTGCGAGCGATGAAGCGCCAGATCGAAGCGGAGTCACGTTCGCCCGATTTCCTCGCGCGCGACGTGAAACTCGGCTACGGCGGCATCCGCGAACTCGAATTTATCGTACAGGCGCTGACGTTGATATACGGGGGACGCGATCCGCGGCTGCGTACGGCGCAAACCCTTGCGGCGCTCGAGCGTTTGGGCGCGCATGCTTATATGCCGACACAACGCGCGCGCCAGCTCGCCGCGGCCTACGTGTTCTTGCGCAACGTTGAACACAAGCTGCAAGTCGCTTCGGGTTTGCAGACCCACCGGTTGCCGGCTGCTCGCGCGGAGCTTGAGGTCCTGGCCGTGCGGCTTGGCTTCGGCAAGCAGCCTGATGCCGCGGCGACCTTCACCAGCACATTGACGGCGCATCGTAACCTGGTCGCAACCCTGTTTCGTGAGATGCTGGCCGGGGGCGAAGATCGTTCAGCGCCGCCGGCTTCGTCAGCGGCCGAGACGGCCTGGCGCGAAGCACTTGACCCCAACGGCTCGGCTCCGGCATTGCAACGCCTTGGTTTTGCCCATCCGGAGCAGAGCGCCAATCAATTAGCGTTGCTCGTGCGCGGACCCGAACACGTACCGATGCGCCCGCGCCGCCAGGAATTGCTCGAAGCCCTGGGACCCCACCTTTTGGACGAGATACGCATGCTCGCTGATCCGGACCTGGCACTGTTGAACCTGGTATCGTTTATCAATGCGGTCGGTGCGCGTACATCTTTTCTGGCGTTGCTGGAGCAGCATCCGGCAACCCGCCGCATGCTGCTCGGGCTATTTGCTTCCAGCAGCTATCTATCCACCCTTTTCATTCGTCATCCGGATATGCTGGACACTCTGGTGCGTTCGGATCTCGCGCGGCTGCGGCGGCCGCTAATCGAGCTCGAACGCGAGCTTTGCGAGCTGCTCACGGCCTCGAGCGATTTCGAGAGCCGCCTCGACTCGCTGCGCGCCTTCGGCCATCAGGAATTTCTACGCATTGCGATTGCCGACCTCGCCGGCCATCTGGACCTGGACGAGGTACAGGCTGAACTCACCACTTTGGCGGAAGCGCAAGTGCGCCAAGGGCTTGCCGTGGCCGTTGCGGAAGTGGGCAGCCGTCATCCAATACCGCCCGGCTTAACGCTCTGCATCATCGGCATGGGCCGCCTTGGCGCCGGCGAGATGTCCTACAACTCCGACTTGGACCTGATCTTTGTCTATCACTTGCCGGACGAAATTGCGGCCGAGGGCCACGAAATTGCCGCGCGCATCATGCAAAAGCTGATCGCAGTGCTGGAAGCACGCACCCGCGAAGGATACGCGTATAAACTGGACCTGCGGTTGCGTCCGTCAGGCAATTCCGGACCGCTGGTGACCTCGCTCGAGGGTTTTCGCACGTACCATCGCCAAAGCTCCGCGGTATGGGAGCGGCAGGCGCTGGAGCGTGCGCGCGTTATCGCTGGAGATGAAACGCTGGGCCGAGCGATCGAGCAGGCCCGCGAAGAATTTGTCTTTGGCCGCGCACTTTCCGCATCGGGAATCGCCGAAATTGCGGCGATGCGCGCGCGGATGGAGAACGAAATCGGGACCGAGAATCATCAGCGCCTGAATCTCAAGCAAGGCCGTGGCGGGCTGGTTGACGTCGAGTTCATCACGCAAATGATGGCGCTTCGCCATGGGCATCAGTTTCCACAACTCCGCCGCCGCAACACCGCAGAACTGATTCGCGCGCTTGCCGAGAGCGGCTTGATTGAAGGGCGTGACGCCGCAACGCTTGAAGCCGATTACCGTTTCCTGTTGCGGCTTGAAAATCGCCTTCGCATCGAGACCGACCAGCCGGCGTGGGCCCTGCCGATTGACGACGAGCACCTCACGCCTATCGCACGCCGTATGGGTTTGGACGGAGGCAGTAGCGCTGCGCGCTTGCTCTATGAAGTCGAAGAGCGCCGGTCGCGAATCCGGGCATCATTCGATGGGCTGTTCGCCCGCGAACAAGAGCCATCAAGAAACATCAAGGAAGAAAGCACTCATCACGGTGGGGCGTGACCTCTCCGGACTAATGAGAGGTAAAAATGACTTCATGGTCGCGCCGGGTGCACGAGTTTTTCCAGCTTGGGCAGCGCGTCTTCGAGACGTTGGGGGTCCTCGATTGCGCCTAGAAATGGATCAGTCGTCAACTGCTGCATCCGCTCTGGGACCGTCTTGATATTAAACTGGACGGGCTCCAGGGTCGGTTTGAGTTCCTCCCACATCAGCGGTGTGGAAACCGGCGCGCCGGGTACCGGACGTACCGCGAACGGTGCCGCGATCGTTTTGCCATAACCAAGTTGCATGTAGTCGATGTACGCTCGTCCCTTGCGCGCGGTGTGCTCCCGGATCAAAGTAGCGGAACCCGGTACGCGTTTGAGGACAACGCCGGCCACCAATTCCGAGAACATCCTGGCCTGCTCGTAGCTATAGCGAGGCTCCAGTCCGACCACCACGTGAATTCCCATCTGCCCCGAGGTTTTCACGTACGGCCGCATCCCGATTTCGCGCAGCACCGTTCCGACTTCGCACGCGACAATTACTGCCTGCTCAGTTGTCGAGAGCTTGGGGTCAATATCGAACAACAGCCAGTCCGGGCGCTCCAGGTGGGGAAAGCGCGACGACCAGATATGGATCGGAATTGAGCCCATATTGGCCATGTACGCGATCGCCTCGGGACTTTCGAGCACGAAATAGGCAATATCGCGATGTGCATCGGGTGAGTAGACTTTTTCAGTGCGGACCCAGGGCGGGGCGAACTGGGGCGCGTCCTTTTGGAAAAAGCTTTTGCCTTCGATGCCGTCCGGATAGCGCGTCAGCACTACCGGCCGATCTTTTAGATACGGCAGCATCCATTTCGCGATAGTCCAGTAATAATGAAGCAGGTCGCCTTTGGTATAGGCTTGCGCGGGCCAGAAGACTTTGTCGAGGTTGGTGGGTTTGAAGTTGCGTTCGATCGGCGAGCTGCGCATGGCGTCGGCGCTTGGGTTAGGGGGCGCCATTGCCTCATCGTTGGCAACCGTTTGTAGCTGGGCATCAAGGGGATCTTCTGCATCGGAACCGCTGAGCTCGCGCGAGGCAGCCGACGTTAGCGGTGAGCCATTCGACAGCTCGCTGCTGGTTCCTGCTACTCCAAGATAAGTGCACATGCGCGGCTCCAGGCCGGTCACCAGACCCTCGAACACAGGATGGCGAATTCCGCCATCCTCAGTCCATTCGCTGAAGCGTACTGTGCATACCAGTTCTGGTTCGCAGAAATGCGAGGTGCGCGGCGGCGCGGCGTCACCCGCTTTCGCGCGGCGAAAAGGCGAGGTGCGGCGTTTGCGCTCGTTCATCAACTGTGAGAGCTCTCGCAGTCTGTCTTCGTCAAATCCGCTGCCGACCCTGGCGACAAAGCGCAAGTCTCCCGAGGTTTCGTATTGACCCACGAGCAAAGCGCCAAAATGAATTCGCGCACCGGCGGGCTCGGTCCAGCCGCCGATAACAAATTGTTGATACTGGGGGCACTTGATCTTGATCCAATCGCTGGTACGCACCCCCCGGTAGGGCGCGCTGCGACGCTTGGCCACGATCCCTTCGAGCTGGGCCTCAGCCGCGAGCGCAAAAAAATCGCGGCCGCGGCTGACTACGTGATCGCTATAGCGGATCGGGCCCTCGCCTCGAATCAGTTGCGCGAGTATCTGCTTACGCCGCTCGAGCGGCAGCGGGCGCAGATCACGATCGCCGCAGGCCAGCAGATCGAAGGCCCAGCAAATCACCGGCATCGCGAAACTAAGCCGGGCGATTTGTTGGGAATCTTCGGCATGCATACGGCGCTGGAGAAGCTGAAAGTTCGGACGGCCCTGATCATCGAGCACGACAATTTCGCCGTCGAGGACGAATCGTTCGAACGGCAACTTGGACAAGGCCAGCCTAACTTCCGGATAGCGATGAGTGATGTTGCGCAGGTTGCGGCCAAAGAGGCCAACCCGGTCGCCATCGCGGAGTGCCAGCGTGCGCACGCCGTCGTATTTCAATTCGAACAGCCAATCGGCGCCGTCAAAGGGTTGCTCCGCGATTTTCGCGAAGCTCAAAGGAAACGAGGCGGCATCCAATGGGCAGTTCAGACGCGGCGCGTCGGTTTCGCCGAGTTGACGAAGAGCATCGCGACCAACCTCCGCCGCGTCGCGCATCTCGTCGATCGTTAAGCCGGAAAGCACCGAGCGAGGATGACCCTCCAGCAAGTCATCATCGGCCGCGTATTCATCGCGCTTTTTGATCAGCAACCACTGTTCTTTGGCGTCGCGTTGCGCCGAACCTTGATGGCTGCGCGTGCGGACTAAGGTGTAAGCGCCGCGTAGTTTAAAACCTTGCATCATCAGGTCGAGTTTGCCGCGGCGCACCGCGTCGGCGGGATTACCGCCAGGCGGGTCGATTACTTCGTACTCGCCGCGATCCCATACAATCACAGCGCCCGCACCGTAGTTACCTGCTGGAATGATTCCCTCGAAATCACCGTATTCGACCGGATGATCCTCAACCATCACCGCCAGCCTACGTTCGCGGGGATCAAGTGAAGGACCCTTCGGTACCGCCCACGAACGCAACACACCCTCCATTTGCAGGCGGAAATCATAATGGAGCCGGCGCGCGGAGTGTTTTTGCACAACGAACAGCCCGCGCCCAGCTGACTCGGTTTTAACCGGGATGCGGCCGAATGGTTCCGGGGTGCGCTCGGCATCGCGCTTCTCCCGATACTTTTCTAGCGCCAAGTGTTCACCCTAGCTTCGCCTTCTAATAGTGCCACTTCCGGGCTTGTCTCCAACCGTATCCGCCGTGCACAGTAGATATGGAGGGTCCTCTTCTATGGCATCACGGCCCGTCGGCAGCGGCAATATCTCTTTCGGCCTTGTCTCAATCCCAGTGAAGCTCTTTTCGGCGACTCGCTCGCGTGCAGTAAGCTTTAATTTGCTGCATGCGAAAGATCTCAGCCGGATCCAGCAAAAAATCTACTGCCCGGCAGACGATGCGCTAATCGATCGTAGCGAGCTGGTCCGGGGCTTCGAAATCGAGAAGGGCCGCTATGTTACGTTCACCGATGAGGAGCTGAAAAAACTTGAAGCCCGCAATGAGCACGCGATCGAGATCACCGAGTTTCTTCCGCTGGAACGAGTCGATCCCCTTTATTTCGAGGAATCTTACTACCTCGGCTCAGAACCCAATGCGGCTAAAGCCTATCGGCTGCTTGCCGACGCGATGAGTCAGAGCGGGCGCGTCGCGCTCGGTCGATATACGATGCGGGGCAAAGAACATCTCGTTTTGATCCGGCCGTTCGGCAAGGGCCTGATGCTGCACACGGTGTATTATTCAGACGAAGTCCGCCCGGCAGAAGACGTTGATCAAGCGGAAAACGAGCCGGTCAAGGATGCGGAACTCACCTTGGCAAAGCGGCTTATCGATGAACTAACCGAGAAGGATTTCGATCCCTCCAAATATCATGACCAGTACCGGGAGCGGGTGCTCGAAGTGGCTCAGCAGAAAGTTGCGGGACAGCAAGTCACCGAAGCTCCACCTGAACAACGACGCGGACAAGTGATCGATTTGATGTCCGCACTGAAGGCCTCGCTGGAAAAGCGTGGGGCTGCTAAGCCTCCCGAACAAACGGAAACGGCTCCTAAGACCGAAGCGACGCGCCCTTCGGGGGCACCCCGCGCTTCATCCGAGCGCCGTCGTGCAGGGGGCAGGAAGTAAACCGGATGCGTGGGGCGCAGCGTTTTGGCAGGGTTCAAAAACACGAAACGGCGGCGGAACTTGCTTCCGCCGCCGCCTCGCTTTTGGGCACGGGAGCACGTGGGGGGGGCCGCACTACCGCACCGCTTTCACATTTCAGTCATTGGTCAGCAGCAAGCCGCCTGCCCACGTTAATTACAAAACTGAAAACTGCTATCTGGCTAATAAAGAACAGCTTAAAGGGCATCGACGCGATTAAGCTAAAGTTCGGTAGGCGCTAAATTTGGGGCTCTATTTTGATTATTTTGTAATATCTGCTAGTGGGCTCCCTATTGTCTGTAACACATACAAAACACGCGCGAATTCGCCTGTAAATTCTACAAGTGGTAATCAATTCGTCAGCTCTCGGATAGATTCGGATCGATTCGGATAGATTCGGATACCTGCGGCAGAGCGGCCGGCGCGTAGCAGGCGGCGAGAAAAAGGCCTTCCCGCACCTGCCTTCCCTCTCTGTAATCCGCCCAGCGGGCTGATGCCCATAAGTGCCATGGCTGAACACTGGCACAGTAGAGTGGTGGATGACTGGTCAGAAGCGGTCGGCGCTCTCGGCTCCTCGACTCTACCGCGCGCAGCCACCCGCGCGGGGATGAAGAAGACCAAAATCTGGCGCGTGAAGTCGCGCGTGGAGTATACAAGGAAAGCTTTTGTGACAGGAGACAGCCGTGAGAATCAAAGCCGCCATTTTTCGTGAGCCCAATCAGCCCCTCGTCGTCGAAGAAGTCGAGATCGACGAACCGGGTACGCGCGAGGTGCTGGTACGAACCGTCGCCAGCGGCGTCTGCCACAGCGATCTCCATTGCGTTCACGGGGCGCTGCCGACCCGCACTCCGGCGATTCTCGGCCATGAACCCGCGGGCATCGTGGAGGCCGTTGGCAACGGTGTGAGCGCAATAAAGCCGGGCGACCACGTGATTGCGTGCACGTCGATCTACTGTGGTGATTGCGTTCAGTGCTTATCCGGGCGTCCACACCTGTGCCTCAATCGCGCAGCCTGCCGGCGGGTGCGCGGTGAGCGGCCGCGGCTGTCACAAAAGGGAGTACCGATCGACCAGTTCGCTGATTTGGCCGCATTTGCTGAGAGGATGCTGCTGCACGAGCGGGCGGTAATCAAGATTGCTGACGATATACCGCTCGACCGT